>Ga0164315_10005024_pt1 | contig 10323 bp, 8 predicted proteins | sample GuaBasSedimGuay6_FD_113737 | JGI IMG/M metagenome (GOLD analysis project Ga0164315, IMG submission 113737) | Subseafloor sediment microbial communities from Guaymas Basin, Gulf of California, Mexico - Guay6, Core 4569-2, 0-3 cm | ecosystem: Environmental > Aquatic > Marine > Hydrothermal vents >...
CGTATCTGCCTCCTTGCGCAACCTGGGCAAGAGTTCCCGCAGGACCGGCACCGGCTCATCCACCTGGAAGGCGGCTTCTTCGGCCGTCATGGTGACGATCTTGTGCCGGGGATCCATGACGCTGACGATGCCGTACTTGATCCCGCCTCGCTCCACGATCAGGTATTCCGGCAGGATCAATTCGCCCGTCCCGGTGTCGCGCACATTGGCGTTGGTGTAGGGCAGCCCATGCTTTGCGATCATTTCCTTCAGGAACGGCAGACCGTAGTTCAGGTCCCGTTCGCCCAGTCCGATGGCATCGTACCCCATTTCCCCGGTCATCTCGGCCAGGAAGGCGGACTGATATTCATCGTTCTTGTTCCGGGATCCGAACAGATCCCCGGCATCGACCAACAGGACCGGTCGTTCTTCACTCCACACACCATCTAAAAAGGTGACCCTCCGGGCCAACCCGCCACGCTTGTTGGTTTTTCAGCCGCAGGGTTCGATTTTGCCCTTGATGTCGGTCGTGTACAGGAGAACGAGGTCCTGCCAGGTGCCTCCGTCCGCCCGGGCGTTCGTTTGCAGAAGAGCCGGGGCGGCAGCCGACAGCACAAAGGCCAGCGCCAGCGCCAGGCTCATCAAACGAAGGACGCCGGTCAGGTCCTTGAGCTTGATCATATTGGAAACCTTTCACCAGATCAGGGAAACACAAGCCGCCTCAATCCCGGGCGGCAGAACGGCATCACCAGCGAATATACCGCCGGCGAGGGTCATAAGTTCCGTCATCAAACTAAATGGAGTACCGCCAAGGGGCAACCCGCGATTCCCTCGCTCCGGTGGAATGATCGGCAGACAAGGAAAGGGCGGCCGAAAAGCCGCCCTTCCCTTAACCAAACGGTCCGGTTACTTCTGCACCCGGTCCTTGAGGCTCTTGCCCGCCACGAAAGCGGGATACTTGGCCGCTGGAATGACCAGCGAAGCGCCGGTCTGTGGGTTGCGACCCATCCTTTTCTTGCGTTTGCGACGTTCGAATGTTCCGAAACCGGTGATTTGCACCCGATCACCCTTCGACACCGCGTTGGCGATGATCCCTTCTCGCGGAGAGGTTGAGAAGATAGCATCGATTGCCCTCTTGGCAGCGGCCTTGGTCATTCCGGTCTTCTTTGACAGTTGTTCGGTAAGTTCCGTCTTGTTCATACATATCACCTCCTTTCAGGGGCCATCAAACCCCGCCCCCAAAGGGATTGTCAACCCCTAAAACGAGTTTTCCCAGTCCTGGCGGGGAAATTTGGGCATCCGGTCAGAAGACTCCGCCGCCGATCGATCCCATGTAGTCCTCCCGGCCGCGGGCGAACTTGAGGCTCGGAATGCTCCGCAGATAGATGCGGAACCCGAACTGGGAGTCGACGGCGCTGATGGTCCGGTTGAACTCGAAACGCCAGCAGTGCAGGTCCCGGTGCAGACTGTACTGCTGGCGGATGGCGGTGCCGGTGACCAGATCGAACGAGGCCTGAAAGCGGACCTGCCAGTTCCGGGTCAGGTTCGTGTTTGCTGCGAAGTTCCCGGTGGCCCGTTTCGCCCGGGTGGCGTTTGTGTAACTATATGAAAATGATGCATTTATATCGAAAGGGATAAACCGCCCACCTTCGGTGGGATCCTTGTCGCCTGGCTTTTCCTGCCGCCCGGGCCGGTTGTAGAAATCGTAAAAACTGCTTTCCTCACCGTCAAAGAGCTCCTCCTGTTCGGAGGTGTCGATGAAGTTGCCATCCTCGTCGTACTCTCCGTACCTGCCGTCGGCCCGCACGCTGTCGGCGGCCGCAGCAAGGTCCACCCCAAGCTGATCGATGGCGGCATTACGTTCCTGCTCCTGAACCTCCCCCACGTCGCCCACGTCCAGACGGCCTGAAAAACTCAGCTGGTAGGAGAATCGTGTGGACTTCAAGGCCAGGGTGTTGGGATCGATGGAATTGTTGACCTTCAACCTGAGATAACGGCTCTGTCCGGGCTTGACGGTCAGACCGCTGGAAATGTCCCCCCAGCGCCGGGTCGGCGGCCCCTGGGGATTGTACGAAGTGTTGAGGCTCCAGTCGATCACACCGTCCAGTTTCTTTTCCGTGAGCGTCGTGTCGTTTTCCTGGCTCATGTATTTCAAGTCGAAACGGTTGTCGAAACCGAGGCCGATGGTGGATGAGTAGTCTTGCCGATTTTTCAGCCCGGGCCGAACACTCCACGATGAATTGAATCGGGCCGTATGCCTGAGAGCGCGGAGCCGCCCCACCTTCAAGGGAAACATGCCGTACATGGTCGTGCCCAGGGTGGTGCCGAAGGAAAGGCTGGGAGAGGTCTCCTCGATGGTCGAGGAGGTGTCGCGGTACGCCCCGCCGGCGGCCAGGTTGGTGTCCGGGGTCCAGAGGCTACCTTCCAGTTCGTCCCGCCGCCAGCCCTGGGCCGCGCTGGCCGTGACGCTGACGTTGAAGATACCAATCCGCGGCGGCCGCATGCTCAAGGACCAGTTGCCGTTGGCCTGATAGGCTTTGGTGTCGGTCAGTTCCCTGCCGACCTGATTGGCGTTGAAAGAATAACCCTGGGAAAAATAGGTATTGCGCAGGACATTGCCGGCAAAACTCCCTTTTTCTCCCCCGTGCAGCGAAGGTGCCAGGGTCAGCTGCTTGACGTTCAGCGAGAAACTGGGCAGGGTCATGGAGTAGAGCTGGTTGTTGCTGCCCGGATCGTCGGGGTCCTCGGCATTGGTCCGTTCGTCCCGCTTGAGACTGAGATTGGCGCCCATGAAGGACCAGTTGCGGCTGACGTAGACGGTGGAATTCAGCTGCCCGCTGATGACGTCCCGGTTGTTGGAACCGGCCAGGTCATTGCTGGTCAGGGTCGTCGAGGCCATCTTGACGTCGGCGCGGAATTTGTAATCGTCGAAAAGGGTGGGCTGATTGTGATTCCAGCGGAACTGCCATTCGCGGGTGGTGGTGCCTTCCCCCAGCCCATCCTTGCGGGAGTAGTCGATGCCGCCGTTGAAGGCGTAACGGTTCACGTAACGGTTCTGGATCCGAAAACCGAAATCCCGGCGCTCGTTGAAGTCACCCTCGACCAGGAAATCCATGTAGTCATTGGTGGCCCAGTAGTAGCCGAAATCCCGGATGTAGCGCCCCTCCCGGCTGGACCAGCCGAAATCGAACGAAGGAAAGAGGACTCCGGATTGGCGCCCGGACTTGAGGCTCTTGTAGTAGAAGGGCAGGGCAAACACGGGAACGTGGCCGATGTGCAGGACCACGGGCGCAGCGACGACCTTGTCCCCCGGCCGCATCTTCATGTTGTCGGACCAGAAGTGGTAATGCGGATCCTCAAGGTCGCATGAAGTCATCTTAGCCCTGCATATCTTCATGGTCTGGTCAGGGAAACGCCGGATGCTTTCCCCCCTGTAGTAGTACTCGTCCATCGCCGTGACGCCGCCCTCGACGGCAGCGGTCTTGTGTTCGAAGTTGTACCCCATGCGGTCACCGACGATGCTGTCCGCGTCTTCCACCAGGGGGTTGCCCTCCGCGTAAAGCTCCCGTTCATCCGTATCCATCATGATATGGTCTGCCATCAGCTTCATGGTGCCGAACTCCAGGGAGCCCTCGCCCTGGATATCCATGGTCCGGTCCACCATTTCGAAGGTCACCTCGTTCCCCGCGTAATCGACCTGCTGCGCACTGGCCAGGAAGTCCAGGTTCGATTGACTGGTGTCGAAACCGGCGGCGGCCAGGGAATCCAGGGCGGCCGTCAGCAGGGAATCCGCGGACGAAATCTGGGCGGGGCTCGCGCCCAACCAGGTCAGCGTGTCGGCGGCCGCGGCGCTGTCGGCACCGGATCGGGCCAGCTGGTCCACCAGGCGTCGCGATCGGCCCAGCATCTCCAGCATGGCCGCGATCTTGGCGAAGCGGTAAGTGCCCACCGCGTTGCCCAGGACCTTGACCCTCTTGACCTGCTGATCGCGGAAATTGATGATGATGGTGTCACCGCTGACATCGTTGGTCGCCACCTCATCTGAAAGATCCTGGGGCGTGAACCTGCTGCGGGCGTTGCCGATCACCACGGTCCGGGTGATTTTCTCGTCGTCGAGTTCCACCGTGATGGAGTCCCCCTCCAGGACATCGAGCTTCGGCAGGCCCTGGTAGATACGCGAAAGACTGTCCGGTGCCGTGTCCTCCATGCGGCCGTTACCGATCACCAGAACTTCCCGTAGCTGGCCTTCCGCATAGAAGAACTCGATCCGGTCGCCCTTCATCACGCTCGTAGTGGCCATGGAGACCTCGGGTTCGCCGGTCAACACCATGTGTTCCTGGCCGTGGACCACCGCCGTATCGGCCCGGGCCCGGGTCTGTCCCTGGTCGATGCGCACCGAATCGACCATCACCACCCTGTCTTCGCTCCGGTGAAACCGCATCAGGCCGGCCACGCTGGTCAAGACATCCCCCTGTTGTTCCCTGCTCGTCAGGACCGGGTTGACGTCGACCTCGGCTGTCTCCCCCTCCGAGGTGAAAAACGCGTGGTCCCCCGTGACGAGGCTTTTTGCTCCCGGCTCCATGATTCGCACGTGTCCGAAGGCTTCACCGTCGCCGGTCTCACGGTCCTGGAAAATGGTGTCTGCCATGACCGAATAGTCAGGAGTCACCAGCAGGGCATCTTCGAACAGTCTGACGAAACGGCCGTTTTCCCGGGACTCCCCGCGACGGCTCGTGCCGATGGTGCCTTCCTCCACCAGACGGACATTGCCGAAAAAATCCCCCGCGCCCAGATAACGATCGTAGTCGGCCCTGTCACACGTGAGAACCGCGTCATGACGGGTCAGGCGGACATGCCCCAGGAACTGGTAGAACTCCTTGTCGCGGTAATAGAAAGCGGTGTCGGCGCTCACGGTCAGGGTGTCGCGGTCGATGAAGACGTTGCCATACATGCAGGAGACTTTTTGGCCGTCGATCACCCGATCGACATAACGGTCGGCCAGCGCCCTGGTCTGGAGACGGGGAGACTTTTCCGGGGCCGGATCATCCTGGGCGAAGGCCCGATCAATGATCCCCCCGATCTGGCAGGCGCCCAGCGCCACCGCCAGGATCACCGCGGGTAAAAGGACATGGTGGAAAAAACCCCGGCCCGACGGCATTGCCGACGGTACTGCCTCCGCCTTTGTCGGCGCTTGCCGGGCATCTTTCCTGCCGCCGGTTCGGGCCATCAGCCGGGTATCCCCATTTCCCGGGCCAGGCAGGCCGCACCCACGGCGGCCGCCAGGGGGCCCAGTTCGGCGGATACCACCGGAATATTCTTGGCCTCCTGTGCCAGGACCAGACCAGGCACGATTTCACGACAGGGTTTCAGGATCAAATCCCCGGCCTGGGCCACCCCCCCTCCGACGATGACCCGGTCGGGATCCAGCAGATTGACGATGTTCCCGATGGCCTGGCCAAGGCGTCGACCCGCCTCGGCGAATATTTCCGTGGCCACGGCATTTCCGCTGGACGCGAGATCCGCCAGATCCAGGGTATTCAGCAACTCGCCCCGACGCGCGACCAACCGGACCAGTTCATCGTCCGCCTTGCCCTGGCCTGCTGCTTCACGGGCCCTGCGCAACAACCCCGTGCTTCCCGCCCAGGCTTCCAGACAGCCCCGGCCGCCACACGTGCAGGGCGGCCCTGCGGGATCCAGATTCATGTGGCCGATTTCCCCCGCACCGAAGTGTGTGCCGACCACGAGCTTGCCGTCGATGATCACACCCCCTCCGACTCCGGTCCCCAGGGCGACCATGACCAGGTTCCTGCAATGTCGTCCGGCTCCCTGCCGGAATTCACCGTACAAGGCACCATTGACATCGTTGGCCAGCGCCACGGGAATGCCGTCAAATACCGTTCCTATTACCTGGGGGAGATTCCTGTCTTGCCAGCCCGGCAGGTTGGGAGATCTGCCCAGCCGTCCGGTGGCCGAGTTGACAATGCCGGCGCAGGCCATTCCCAACCCTGCCAGGCGGGGAAAACCGGGCTCACCCCCCAGCGTGCCGGCCACGGCCGCTCCCAGCCGCTGCATGCTGACCTCAATACTGGTCGGGTCGGTGGGAATTTCACCGGAGGTTGTGACCGAGCCATCCTGGTCGGTCACCACGAATTTCACACCGGTTCCTCCGGTATCGACTCCGAGGAAGAGATCCTTCTTCACCATCAATCCTTTCCAATGCGGTCAAGAACTGCGGCCGCCTCCTGCGGGACGCGAGTTGCCGCGAGGTCGGAAAAACCCAGCCGGTACAGGATTTCCGCCACGGTGAAACAGCTTCCGGTAACCAGGACCGTATCGGTGGGCTGCAGGTTGCCGGCCAACAGACGCAGCGCCCGCGGAATGTCCGGCGCCACCGCCGCCCGGGGAAGGCCGGCATCATCATCCGGCCACACCACCGGATCGCGTCCCCAGCTGCGGAACAAATCCTCCAGCTCGTCGCGGGTCCTGGAACGGGGCAACGAAACCGGCACGCCGATCAGGGCGTCGCACCCCGTGAGCATGGCGGCGGGATCCGCGGGTGTGTCCTTGTCGTGCATGGCGCCGAAAACGACAACCTTGCGGCCGGACCCCTGCCTGGCGGAAAACTCCCGCCACACACTTTCCAGGGCCTGGGCATTGTGGGCGGTGTCGAAAATCCAATCCGGATCCGTCAGCACGGTCTGGTACCGCCCCGGCAGAAAAAGATTCCCCAGCGCATCCGCCGTATCCCCGGGCAGCAACCTCATGCCCAGGCCTGTTTCGAGTTCGGCCAGGGACAGGATCGCCAGCGCCACGTTACGTCGCATGGTCACCGTACCCGGATCGGGCAGGTCCGGAAATACCTTTTCCCTGAGAGTCAGATCCCAAGCGCCTTTCTCACGATCATTTCCGGGGTCGCCGCCACTGCCGGACCAGTGGGCCAACTCGTCAAGAAAATGGCAGGGACTGCCCGCCAGGACACTGGCGGTGAACACCTGATTGCGGAATTCTTCCCCGACCCCGCAGAACAGGGGCACCCCTCTTTTCAGGAGGCCCAGCTTCTCGGCGGCGATCTCCTCCAGCGATTCTCCCAGGATGCGCTGATGATCCAGACCGATGGTGGTCAACAGGGTGGCCACCGCCGGCAGGGCGTTGGTTGCGTCCAGACGACCGCCCAGGCCTGTCTCGCAGCAAAGGAAATCCACTTTTTCCTCATGGGCGAACTGGACCGCCAGGGCCGTCAGGGTCTCGAACCAGCTGGCCTCGTGGTTTTCCACCAGTGGTTTGATGGCTTCCACGCTCGATACGAAGGCCGCGGCTTCCACCGGGCGGTCGTCGATCATGATCCGTTCGTGAACATTCAGCAGATGGGGACTGGTGTAGGTGGCCACCCGGTAACCCGAGGCCTGGAGCAGACGGGCCAGGATCCTGGTGGTGCTGCCCTTGCCGTTGGTGCCGGCGACAACCAGGGTGCGGAGATGGTCTTCGGGATGGCCCAGGTCCGACAGGAGTCCCTTGATGCGGACCAGACCGGGGCGAATACCAAACCTGTTGAGACTGAAGAGCCAGCTCGTGGCTTCATCACCCGCCACGAAGGGAGGTGCGAGATCCGGCCCGATGCCGGGTTCGCCGGGATGACCTGAGACCCCGTCACGGCGGCCGCTGCCGAGGGCCACGCCGCTCAGCCCCGAGGAGGTCGCAGCACTGAAATGTCCCGGCCGTCGACGAACCAGTGCAGGGTCCGCTCGATGTTTTCCTTCAGGTTCTTGCGTTCGATGATGATGTCCACCATGCCGTGCTCGAGCAGGAACTCGGAGGACTGGAATCCCTCTGGCAGATCCCCGCCGATGGTCTGCTTGATGACCCGGGGCCCGGCGAAACCGATCAAGGCGCCGGGTTCGGCAATGTTGATGTCCCCGAGGGTGGCGTAGCTGGCGGTCACCCCGCCGGTGGTGGGATTGGTCATGATCGAGATGTAGGGAATGCCTTCCTTGCGCAGGCGGGCCAGCACGGCGCTGGTCTTGGCCATCTGCATCAGGGACAGGAGGGATTCCTGCATCCGGGCGCCGCCGCTGCGGCTCAGGATGATGGCCGCCTCCCGGTGACGAAGGGAATCCAGCAGGGCCCGGGCGATCTTTTCACCCACGACCGACCCCATGCTGCCGCCCATGAAACTGAATTCCATGATGGAGACCGACACGGGAATGCGCCCGATCTGGGCTCGTCCGGTGATGACGGCATCCTCCTTGCCGGTCTTTTGCCGGCTGGCCTTGATGCGGTCCTTGTACCGTTTGGTATCCTTGAAGTCCAGCGCGTCCTTGCTGGTGATGCCGCGATGGGTCTCGGTCCAGGTTCCCTCGTCGAAGAGAAGCTGTATGTACTGTTCCGTCGTGAAGGGCAGATGATGGCCGCATGAACCGCAAACCCACAGGTTCCGGTCCAGTTCGCGGTGGTAGAGGATTTCCGAACACTTGGGGCACTTGCGCCACAAATTATCGGGAATATCCTTCTTTTGACTGGTCAGGGCCTTGATCCCCTTTGCGGCCTGTGTCAACCAGGACACGGCGACCTCCTCGTAATATCGGGCAGCGACGGATATGGTTCTCCAGCTAAACTAGCCCCTTTCGCCCACTCCGGACAACCTTTTTCAGGGTTCCGGAAGCCGACAGGCCCGGCGGGTCATGATGATGGCATCCTCACTGTTGTCCACGTAGTACCCCTGGCGCAGTCCCGTTTCAATGAAACCGTGCCTGAGGTAGAAGGCTCGGGCCTCCTGGTTGCTTTGGCGGACCTCCAGGGTAATCTCGACCATCCCCAATTCCACCGCTTGCCCGGCGGCGGCCCGCAGCAGAGCGGTTCCCACCCCTTGGCGTCGAAAATCCGGATCCGTGGCGATGTTCATCACATGGAGTTGATCAACGATTTTCCAGGCCATCAGGTAACCAACGACCTTTCCGGCAGCTTCGGCGACCAGGGGCAGACGCAACCTGTCGGAAACCAGTTCCTGCTCCAGGGCCACCCGGGACCAGGGGTCGACAAAGCTGCGGTTTTCCAGCTCCACTACCTGAAGCAGGTCCTCGGGCATGGGTGTCCGAACGGTGATGGCGGCCTCGGCATCCACCATCAAGAGGGCCTTTCGGTGCGGTGAGAACTGATGTCGCCACTGGGAGTGTCGGGCGTCAGGTCCAGTTTCCTTTTGACCTCGGCATCGGAAACCCGCAGATACTCGGGCACCAGGGTGAAGGGATGGACCGTCGGCAGATTGCCGGTGTTCATGGCCAGGGCCAATGCCCGAGCGGTGGCCGGATGGGCGGATGACCAGTGCCGCAGCGACGGTTCACCCCGGTTCGCCAGCTCCGGACGAAGACCGGCCCCCTGTCCCAGCAGCAACTCGGCTCCGTCTCCCCCGTAGACCGGTTGTTCAGGATCACCCACCGCTTCCAGGATCCGGGCCCACCACTGGTCGGGTTTACGCGCGGCCGGAACGGCCACCGGCCGGACCCAGGATCCTTCCCGCCGGAAAATCGCTCCGAATATCTCGCCACGCCTGGCGTCGAGCACGGGCACCGCCCATTCGGCCCCGGGATGTTCGTCCAGCAGGGCGGCCGCCATTGCGGCCAGGGAGGTGACTCCCACCAGGTCGCAGCCCAGACCCCAGGCCAGGCCCTTGGCGGTCGCCACACCGATCCGGATACCGGTGAAACTGCCCGGCCCGATCGTGACCCCCACCCCGGTCAATTCCTCTTTGCGCCGACCCGCCCCATCCAGCATGTCCTCGATCACCGGCAAAAGGGCATCCGCATAACTGCCCGACACGTTCAGGGGACGGTACTCCAGGACCTGGTCTGCTTCCACCAGGGCGAAGCGACCCCATTTCGTGGACGTGTCGAAAGCCAGGCTCAGCAAGGTTCACTCTCCTGATGAGGTCGGGATATCCCCGCCGGTGAACAGGTCGGCCCACGCATCCGGTACAATCGGGGCTCCCCGCAGGTGCCAGGTCCGGTCATCGTCCCCGGTTCCCATTGTGGCCAGCAGTTCCAGGCGAGGTACGTCGTTCCCCAGTTCAGGCAGAAGCAGATCTGGCCATTCCACGACCGCCACCGCCTCACCATCGAACACCTGGTCCAGGATATCGGGGATACCGATATCCACCAGGTCGGCCCCCGGTTCGATCCGATAGAAATCAAGATGATGTACCAGGAGGCGTCCCGGATAGGAATTGACAAGCGTGAAGGTGGGCGAAACGACATCCAGGGATACGTCGAGGCCCCGGCACAGGCCCTGGGTGAAACAGGTCTTGCCCGCACCCAGTTTGCCGTGGAGCAGGATGATTTCCCCCCCGCGCAA
>Ga0164315_10005025_pt1 | contig 10322 bp, 8 predicted proteins | sample GuaBasSedimGuay6_FD_113737 | JGI IMG/M metagenome (GOLD analysis project Ga0164315, IMG submission 113737) | Subseafloor sediment microbial communities from Guaymas Basin, Gulf of California, Mexico - Guay6, Core 4569-2, 0-3 cm | ecosystem: Environmental > Aquatic > Marine > Hydrothermal vents >...
CTCTAGTGCTGGCTGTCCTTGTTGGCCTTCAAATTCAGTTAGGTATTTATCAGGCGTTGGCAACTCAGGCCCTGAGTCATTTTGTACATTATTTATTAACAGCGCTGGTTCTATTTATTGCTTTTCATATCTATTTACGCAGTAAAACGACCTGGATAAAGCGTGGTGATGGTAGCGGGTACGGAATGATATTCGTGGCAATCCTGCTATTAGGGTTGCAACTGGTGCTAGGTGCATGGCTTGCTGCTAATAATGCCGGACTTGTTTGTGGTGAGTTTCCGCGATGCCTTGGGTCCTGGTGGCCTGCGGCTGATTATCAATATGCATTTAATATATTTTCGCCATTGTCATTTAGTGCGAAAGTTGCTGTGCACTGGATGCACCGAGTTGTTTCTGTGCTTGTTTTTGTTACTCTTACATGGGTAATGTTGACAGCGACAACTAAGCGTATAAAACAAGTGCGTTGGGCGGGAGCTGCAGTCAGTGTCTTGTTGTTAATACAGATTGGGGCTGGAATTGCTCTGGTTAAACTGGCTCTACCAGTCTGGGTTGTGGCTGTGCACAGTCTTGTTGCTGTGGTATTGATGCTGCCCTTGCTTGCTATCAGGTTTTATTCTAAATATCAGGCTTTTGATGAGCAAGCCGATAAGGTCATAGAAAGACCTGAAGAATTACTGCAGCCAGAAGACCAGGAACTTATCACAGCTGAGCAGGGCAAAGAATTTCCTCAGCTTGAGCTAGTCGAGCCAGAATCTTTATATTTACGCTTAAAAACTCAGCTTGGTAAAACACGCACAGGCCTGGGGACTGCACTATCAGCAGTTGCATTAGGCACTAGAGCAATTGATCAGGATTTACTGGAAGAGATAGAAACCAGTCTATTAATGGCTGATGTTGGTATGGATGTCACAACTGATATCATTGCTAATCTTGAGCAAAGTGTTGAAAAACATCAGTTGCAAGATGCTAGTGCCCTGCAAGCTCTTTTGAAGCAGCAACTATTTGAAATACTGGAACCTGTTAGCCAGCCTTTGGTGATTCCTGAAAAGCAGGGCCCCTTTGTTATTCTGGTTGTCGGGGTCAATGGTGTAGGTAAAACGACAACAATAGGAAAATTAGCACAGAGAATACAACAGCAGGGCCATAGTGTTATGCTGGCCGCAGGTGATACCTTTAGAGCGGCAGCAGTTGAACAATTACAAACCTGGGGCGAACGTAACCAGATACATGTAGTAGCCCAGCATACTGGCGCTGACTCGGCATCAGTTATATATGATGGCGTACAGTCTGCGCAAGCGAAAGGCATTGATGTCCTGATTGCAGATACTGCCGGACGTTTGCATACTAAATCCAATTTAATGGAAGAATTAAGTAAAATTAAACGGATTATGACCAAACTGGATGCAACAGCGCCGCATGAAGTGTTACTGGTTCTGGATGCAGGCACTGGGCAAAATGCACTCTCTCAAGCCGAGCATTTTAATAAGACGGTTACTTTAACCGGGTTAGCGTTAACTAAGCTGGACGGTACTGCTAAAGGAGGAATGATTTTTGCCTTAGCTAAAAAGATCGGTGTGCCCATACGCTTTCTAGGTGTAGGTGAAGATATCAATGATTTGCAGGACTTTAATGCTGAACAATTTATTGATGCATTGTTTGTAAGCGACGAGCATTAGTTTTTATGCTTACTTTTGATCGTGTGTTTAAACGCTACCCTGATGCGGGAGATGCGCTCAGCGATGTGAGCTTCCATCTTGAGAAAGGTGAGATGACTTTTTTAACAGGACATTCGGGGGCAGGTAAAAGCACGCTGCTTAAACTAGTGGCAATGATTGAACGAAGTTCACGAGGGCAAATACTGGTCGATGGGCAAAATTTAGGTCGCATGCGTGACCATCAAATTCCCTTTTTACGTCGCAAGCTAGGTCTTATTTTTCAGGATTATAAGCTGCTATTTGATAGGACTGTGTTCGATAATATTGCTTTGCCTCTAGTTGTCGCCGGAGTAGGGCAATACGAAGTGGCAAGACGGGTGCGTGCTGCACTGGATAAGGTAGGTTTATTAGGCAAAGAAAATAAGTACCCTCTGGCATTATCGGGGGGTGAGCAGCAACGTATCGGAATCGCACGCGCAGTGGTTAATAAGCCTGCAATAATTCTGGCCGATGAGCCAACCGGAAATCTGGATCCGGATTTATCAGCCGAGATTATGCATTTGTTTGAACAGTTTCAACAAGTCGGTGTGACGGTCTTAATTGCCACGCATGATATAGAATTAATCAGTCAGTTTGAGCATAAGATTTTACAATTAGAACACGGGCGACTCATTAAATAACGCTTATGAAGTCAGTTAAACAGCATAAAACAGTGAGTGTCAGTAAAAATGTAGCACCACGACGCAGGCGCGATAACTTTATTGTCAGTAGCTTGCAACTACATAAAGCAGCTCTGTTTGCCAGTCTGCTTCGATTATTACGCACGCCTTTTACCACTGCCATGGCGGTATCGGTGATGGCTATAGCCATAGCCTTGGCGGGTAGTTTTTATGTGCTGGTCAATAATGCACAGCAACTGGTTAATACCTTTCAGGCCGGAAAGCAAATTTCCCTGTTTTTACATGAGCAAATCAGTGACCAGCAAGCCAGTAAATTAGTGCAAGAGCTAAGGGCAAATAAGGCGATAGAAAAAGTTAGCTTGATCACTAAACAACAGGCATTAGCAGAATTTCAGCAATACAGTGGCTTTGGCGCTGCTTTAAATGCTTTGGAGGCTAATCCATTGCCAGCTGTTATTCAGGTTTATCCTCAAGAGTCACTTACAGAAGCGTATCAACTAAAGCAATTGCTTGAGCAAATGCAGAATCAGCAAGCCGTTGACTTTGCTCAAATGGATATGAACTGGATGGCACGATTACAGTCGATGATGCAAATAGCCAGTAGATTAGTCATGCTATTAAGTGGCTTGCTCGCTCTGGCAGTGGTGTTTATTACTGGAAATACCATACGCTCAGAACTACATGAACGGCATGATGAAGTTGTTGTCACTAAGCTGGTGGGCGGGACGAATGCTTTTATTTGCCGGCCATTTTTATATGCTGGTTTCTGGTATGGTTTTATATCGGGAATGCTGGCATGGTGTGTTATTACTATGATGCTTATGATCATCCATACGCCTATAGAGCAACTATCCTTGCTTTATCAAAGCCAGTTTACGCTACAGTTTATGAATATTACAGAGGCTGTTTATCTCCTGCTTGTTTCATCTGTACTTGGAGTAACAGGCGCTTATGCAGTTGCCAGCCATCAACTCAGATTATTAAAGCCTGAATAGCCTTGTTTTTTAATTTTGGACCCTTATATCTTGTAAAGCAGACTAATTATCGGTAAGGTATCATTTGATAAATTGTTGGGATCTATGCTTCGGGCTGATTTAATAACAATAATAATAGGGAGAGCAATATGCCAAAAAGTCAGAACTTACAGGACACTTTTTTAAATACGCTAAGAAAGGAGCATACGCCAGTGTCTATTTTTCTGGTTAATGGAATTAAGCTGCAAGGGCGTGTCGATTCATTTGATCAATACGTTATCATGCTAAAAAATACCATGGTACAAATGGTTTATAAACATGCTATCTCTACCATTGTGCCAGGTAAATCAATAAATATAGTGATTAAGGAAAACGAATTTGAGTAGTCTGATTACCCGTACCAGCAAGGAGAGACACCTTGTTTGACCGCCCAGAGTCAGGTGAAAGAGCAGTTCTAGTACATATTAATCTACATGCGGGACAAGAAGATCTAAATGAATTAAAAGAATTGGCACGTTCTGCAGGCGCAGAGGTTGTGCATGTTTTAACTGGATCAAGACGTACACCAGACCCAAAATATTTCATCGGTACTGGTAAGCTGGAAGAATTAAAAGCAGCGATAGAAGAGACAGAAGCTGATCTAGTACTGTTTAATCATGTGCTTAGCCCTAGCCAGCAACGTAATCTTGAAGCAGCATTAGAGTTTAGGGTGGTTGATCGTAATGGACTGATTCTAGATATCTTTGCCCTGCGTGCAAAAACTTACGATGGTAAGCTACAAGTTGAGTTGGCGCAATTAAATCACCTTTCTACGCGACTGACTCGAGGCTGGACGCATTTAGATAGACAAAAAGGTGGTATTGGTATGCGCGGGACCGGGGAAACCCAGTTGGAGGATGACCGGCGCCAGGTTGCCATGCGTATCAAGCTGATTCAGGGGCGCTTAGAGAAAGTTGTTAAGCAGCGGCATCAAGGGCGTGCCAGACGTAAACGGGCAGAAATACCTAATTTGTCTTTAGTGGGTTATACCAATGCGGGTAAATCTACTTTATTTAATGCACTGACAGGCGCTGATATTTATGCTGCAAATCAGTTGTTTGCTACGCTAGACCCTACTTTAAGGCGTTTTAAACTAGCTAATGCCTCAGAAGTGGTTCTGGCGGATACTGTCGGATTTATCCGGCACTTACCCCATGAGCTAGTGGCTGCATTTAAGTCTACTTTACAAGAAGCTACTGAAGCTGATTTGTTATTGCATATGATTGATGCCAGTGATGAAAATCGAGATGAAACGATCTTTGAGGTTAATCAGGTATTAAAAGAAATTGGTGCAGATACCAATCAGCAATTAGAAGTGTTCAATAAAATTGATTTGCTAGATGGTTTTGTACCGCGTATAGACCGAAATGAACAGGGAAAGCCAACACGGGTATGGCTATCGGCGCAGACGGGTGCGGGCATGGAATTGTTGTTACAAGCCCTGGCGGAGATATTTTCTGCGACAAAAGTAAAAAAACTCTGTCATTTATTACCTAGTCAGGGCGGAGTGAGAGCAAAATTATTTTCGGTTGCCAATATTTTACAAGAAGATTTTACCGAGCAAGGCGGCTGGGATTTAGCGATAGAAATTGATCAGCAGTATATGGGTATCCTCAAAGATGTGGATATTGAAGAAATTATGTAATGATGATTGTGTAATAAGATGAATTTTAGGATAATTGCTTAATTAAATGATTAATGTGTTATCTCAAATTCCCTAAAAGACTGGAGTAGGGCGTGGTTTCAGTCCGCTTTAATCGTATTTTTTGATGCTTTAGGTTAAGCAATACTCTCTGTATTTGGCATCGAGGAACTGAATAATGACCTTAATGAAATAGATTACCTTTTAAATTTTTTGTAGTACAAATGTGGAGTTAACGAATGTCTTGGAATGAACCAGGCGGTGATAAAAACAAAGATCCTTGGAGTGGTCGTAATGAGGAAAATGGTCCTCCTGATTTAGATGAGGCAATTCGCTCGTTGCAAGATAAATTAGGCGGCTTGTTTGGCGGCAAGAAAGGCGGAGGTGATGATAATAGTTCGCCGCCGTCACTAAAAGGGCTAGGTTTTTTAGCGCTAGGTGCTATTTTACTCTGGGCAGCAAGCGGCTTCTATATTGTTGATGAAGGAAATCGTGGTGTCGTACTTCGCTTCGGCCAATATGTTGATACTGCTCAACCAGGTTTGAACTGGCATTTGCCTTCCCCTATAGAGCAAGTAGAAATTGTTAATATTTCGCAGATACGTACCCTGGAGGTTGGCTATCGTTCAGCAGGTGGTCGAAAGGGTTCTGTTTCCCAGGAAGCGCTGATGCTGACTAAAGATGAAAACATTGTTGATGTGCGCCTGGCGGTGCAATATCAGGTGAGCGATGCAAAAAAATACTTATTTAATGTGCAGAATCAGACAGCGACCTTAAAGCAAGTGACTGAAAGTGCCGAGCGTGGTGTTATTGGTGGTAATACCATGGACTTTGCTTTGACTGAAGGACGTAGCCAGATCGTTGCTGATATCAAAGTTGAAATCCAGCAAGTGATGGATTCTTATGATTCCGGCATTATTGTTACCAGTGTTAACCTGGTCGATGCGCAACCTCCAGAACAAGTGCAAAGCGCCTTTGAAGATGCTATTAAAGCGCGTGAAGATCAGCAACGATTTATTAATGAAGCTGAAGCCTATGCTAACGATGTTGTACCGAAAGCTCGAGGTGCAGCAGCGAGAATTATTCAGGAATCAGAAGGTTATAAATCACGTATCATTGCTTCAGCAGAAGGTGACGTGAGTCGTTTCTCACAAATCCTTAAAGAATATAAAAAAGCGCCAGAAGTAACGCGACAACGTATCTATCTGGATACTATGGAATCAGTTATGAGTGGTACTGATACAGTGCTGGTTGATGTCAAAGGGGGCAATAATCTTATGTATTTGCCTTTAGATAAACTGGCAGATAAGTCACAGGCAATGAGAAAACTGGTCGATACTTATAAGTCGGAGCCAACAGTAACTCAGCCTTATAACTCAACAAATACACCGCGCCCTTCAGGTCGTGGCCGTTCACCAAGAGGACGCTAAAAATGTCACAAAATAAAATTTTAGTGGGTGTAGGGGCGATATTGACTATCGTAATGATGTGTGTTTTTACAGTCTCAGAAACTGAAAAAGCAATTAAGTTTAAGTTTGGGGAGATTGTTTCAGCAGACTATGAGCCAGGATTGCATTTTAAGTTCCCATTTATTAATAATGTTAAAAAATTTGATTCACGAATTTTAACGCTGGATTCGGCACCAGAACGGTTTTTAACAGCAGAAAAGAAAAATGTAATTGTAGATTCATTTGTAAAATGGCGTATTGGTGATGTGACAACATTCTATACTTCAGTTGCCGGTGATATTTACCTGGCTAATGTCAGATTAGAGCAGATTATTAAAAACTCATTTCGTAGCGAATTTAGTAAACGAGAAATTAAGCAGTTAGTTTCAACTGATCGAAATGCAATACGTGAAGCATTGATTAAAAATACCGCAACAGCAGCAGCCAGTCTGGGTATTGATATTGTTGATGTACAAGTTAAGCGTATTGATTTGCCTAGTGAAGTGAGTGGCTCTGTGTACAGTCGTATGGAAGCCGAGCGTGAACGAGTCGCGCGAGAATTTAGGTCGCAAGGTTCTGAGGCGGCGGAGAGGGTACGCGCCGATGCCGATAAGCAAAAAGAAATTATTCTTGCCGATGCTTATCGAGATTCAGAGATCAAAAAAGGGGAGGGTGATGCCACCGCTGCTGAGATCTATGCTAAAGCCTATGGTGAAAATATTGAGTTTTATGCATTTTATCGGAGTATGGCGGCGTATAAAGAAACATTCAGTAATTCAGCCAATATCATGGTGACCGAGCCGGATTCTGAATTCTTTAAATATTTTAAACAAATGAAATAAACTCAGCTTAATTGAGTTGAACCATTAAGCGCTCCGCTTATGCGGGGCGTTTTTGTGTGAATTGGATAATTATCATGTTACAAAGAGACCCTTGGCTTTTGCCAGATGGTGTTGAAGAAGTTTTACCGGCAGATGCCAAACACTTAGAAACCTTACGTCGTCAGTTACTCGATGTGTTTGAGTGTTGGGGCTATGAAAAAGTGATTCCACCGTTTATCGACTATTTAGATTCACTATTAACGGGCTCTGGACATGATTTAAATCTGCAAACCTTTAAACTAACCGATCAATTAAGCGGTGAAGTATTAGGCATACGTGCGGATATGACCCCGCAAGTTGCACGAATTGACGCGCACAGCTTAAGCCATCAGCAGGTATCGCGTTTATGTTATGCAGGGACAACGTTACATACGCGGGGTGATGCTTTAGACAAAACCCGAATTCCGATGCAAATTGGCGCCGAATTATTTGGGCATGCAGGGATAGATAGTGATACTGAAGTTGTTCAGCTAATGCTAGAAGTCCTCGCTATGGCCGGATTAAAAAATGTGCACCTTGATTTAGGTCATGTTGGCATCTATCGAGGGCTTGTTGCACAGGCAAATTTAACGTCTGAACAAGAGTTAACACTATTCGAAGTATTACAGCGCAAATCCAATAGCGAACTCATTGAGCTATTGGCAAGCTATGCAATACCTGTTGAATTACAAACTATCTTTTTAGCATTACCTAAATTGAATGGTGATAAATCTATACTGCTTAGTGCAAGAGATGTCTTTTCAGCAGCAGATGCGGGTGTCAATAAGGCTTTAGCACAGCTAGAAGAGTTAGCTGATATATTACACAGCTATTATCCTGAATTAACCATTAGTTTTGATTTAGCAGAATTACGCGGCTATCATTATCACACCGGGATGGTTTTTGCGGCGTTTGTACCCGAAGTAGGTAAAGAAATTGCACGGGGTGGACGATACGATAATATTGGTCAGATATTTGGTTGTGCCAGACCAGCAACGGGCTTTAGTGCAGACTTGAAAGTCCTGGCCGCACTGACTAAAAATGATCGTAATGCCGATGCAGTGATAAAAATCCTGGCACCTATCGTAGCGGGTGATCGTGCATTAGATGCAAAGGTACGCGACCTGCGTGCGACTGGACATATTGTGATTAAACAGCTATCTGGACAGCAAGACCAAGCTGATCAACTAGCGTGTAATCAAAAATTAGAAAAAACCGATGAGAACTGGGTTCTTGTCCCGTTAAATTAATCTGGAACTGTTATGGGTAAAAATGTTGTAGTTATCGGCACGCAATGGGGCGATGAAGGCAAGGGTAAACTAGTTGATTTGTTAACCGATCAGGCAAAAGCAGTGGTGCGCTTTCAAGGCGGGCATAATGCCGGACATACGCTAGTGATTGATGGCAAAACCACAGTTTTACATTTAGTTCCATCGGGTGTCTTGCGTGAAAACGTACAATGTTTAATTGGTAATGGTGTGGTGTTATCACCTGAAGCCTTGCTTAAAGAAATCAAAATACTGGAAGCAGCAGGAATTCCGGTACGCTCACGCTTATTAATTAGTGAAGCCTGTGCCTTGATTTTACCAATTCATGTCGCTATTGATCAGGCGCGGGAAATAGCCAAAGGCGCGAAAGCGATTGGTACCACAGGGCGCGGCATAGGTCCCGCTTATGAAGATAAAATCGCTCGGCGTGGGATTCGTGCAGCAGATTTACTAAACGCTGAGTTATTTACTGAAAAATTAAGGGAGTTAACTAAATTCCATAATTTTATGCTCACAGAATACTATAAAGTACCTGCCGTGGATTTTGATACCATGCTGGCAGATTCTCTGGAATTAGCCGAGCATATTAAGCCAATGCTGATAGACGTTGCCGAAAAATTGCATGCGTATCAAGCTAAGGGCGATAATTTATTATTTGAAGGTGCACAAGGCGCGTTGCTGGATATTGATCATGGTACTTACCCCTATGTAACTTCTTCGAACACCACTGCAGGCGGTGCTGCGACAGGGACAGGTGTAGGACCTTTAGATATTGATTATGTCCTGGGTATTACCAAAGCCTATTCAACGCGCGTGGGTAATGGGCCTTTTCCAACCGAATTAGATGATGAATATGGTCAGCACCTAGGTGAGAAAGGTCATGAATTTGGCGCAACCACCGGAAGAAAAAGACGCACCGGCTGGTTTGATGCCGTTTCCATGCGTAAATCAGCACAAATGAATTCCCTAAGTGGTATGTGTCTAACTAAATTAGATGTACTGGATGGTCTGGATAAAATCGGAATTTGTACTGCCTATAATATTGCCGGCGAGCAAACCTCTATCGCGCCATTGGGTGCTGAAAAGTATGAGGCCTGCACCCCTGTTTTCGAATATATGGATGGCTGGGAAGGTATTACCAAAGGTATTACCGAGTTAGACAAGTTACCAGCCAATGCGCTCGCCTATATTAAGCGCCTGGAAGAGCTGGTAGGTGTGGAAATCTCAATCTTATCGACAGGCCCAGAGCGCAATGAAACCATAGTTTTAAACAATCCTTTTGCCTAGCAATTTCCTTATTCTGTAGGCTGGGTTAGATTTGCAAGCGAAGTGCGGCAAACGTAACCCAGCATTTTACGCAAATTCACAGATGCTGGGTTATGTTTTTATTGCTACGCAAAAAATCTAACCCAGCCTACGGGATAATCCCCAATGGTTTCAGAGATGTAGGTTGGATGAGATTTTTTATTGCGCAGCATTAAAAAACGAAATCCGATATATAGGGAAACTTCTATAAAAAATTCTTTGTAGCCCGTATGGGGCCTGCGGAATACGGGGTAATCGTCGCAGCTATTTCCCGCTTCAGCTTTTTTGTTTCTTTACAATATCAGTAACCTTTATTTTATTCCAGGAGTTTGACTCTCCACCTCTCCACTCCTTTGGTAACTCTCCCAATGTGGCGGTTACTAGTACTGGTTGGCGAAAGCGTTTGAGTATGATTGGGGTTTTATCGAGGTGTGTTTGGGCGATTATTTAA
>Ga0164315_10005027_pt1 | contig 10321 bp, 6 predicted proteins | sample GuaBasSedimGuay6_FD_113737 | JGI IMG/M metagenome (GOLD analysis project Ga0164315, IMG submission 113737) | Subseafloor sediment microbial communities from Guaymas Basin, Gulf of California, Mexico - Guay6, Core 4569-2, 0-3 cm | ecosystem: Environmental > Aquatic > Marine > Hydrothermal vents >...
CATGGTAGCTCAGAGTTCCCAAACCTCATCGCACCACGACTGCCGCAACAAGGCCCATGGCCGCGTCAGGTGCCGACATTGCGGTAGAACGTATGCGTGGATGCCGCAATGATCCGCTCGGGTGACGTGCCGCTGCGTGGAAACGCGACGATTGGCGGATGGGACGTCCGTTGGTTGTCCGAGCCGCACGGTGGCGCGGAGTTCGGGGGCGATCGGTTTGTCCTCATCGATCGCGACGGGGACTTATGGTTCCTGCTTGCGGATGCGACAGGGCATGGACGTGCCGGCGAGCCGTTGTGGGAAGCGCACGGCGAGTCGATTTACGCCGCCCTGCGTGAGGCAACTGCGGGTGGTCTTGCCTCGCGCTCGTCCGAGGAGCGAATCACGGAATTCGCCGCGCGGGTAAACGAGCGCCTGGTCGGAGCGTCATCGACTGATGAGCATTGGCCGCACTTGTGCGCAAGTGTCGGGCTGCTCACGCCGGATGGGTCCGCGACCTGGGCCAACTTCGGTTATGGAACCCACGTCCTCGCACTCACGCCTGGCGGCGTCGCGTGGAATGACCCCGAGCGCCTCTTCGGAATCAAGCTCGGCTGGCTCGATCCGAATCAATGGCGCCGTGCGCCCAGGGCGGTCGTGGTCAATCAGGCGCGCTCGGTCGATCGGCTGGTCCTGCTGACCGATGGGTTCCTGCCGGATGACCACTGCGACATCGACGCGACGCTCGCAAAGCTCCGAGCCGTGGGCGAGCCCTGTCGCGGACTGCGACGCGACGAAGTCATCCCGCACGTCTTGACCGAGTGCCCCCACGACCACGATGACGCCACGCTTCTCGTCGTCGAGGGGTGAGCGGCGTCCCCCCTCGAGTTGTTCTTGTCCGTCGCGTACGCCCGTGAACCAGACGATGCCACCGTCATCTCAGCGCCAACCGCGCGCGTTGGTGCCGAGGTTGTTCACATGTCTCGCGCGACGATCAGGGCTGCGGCATGGCCCGGCGCGGCATCGATCGCGAAGACGTTCCAGTTTTCGGGGGCGTCGTTCGGTGGGGTTCGGACGACGGCTTCGCGTTCGTCGGGTAGGAACGCTACTTCGAAATTGTCCAGCCCGAGTGTGATGCCGGTTCCGCGCGCTTTTAGATACGCTTCCTTGCGGGTCCAGCAGCGATAGAACGCGGCAGTACGCTCCGACTCCGAAACGCTCTTCAGGCGCTCGACTTCGCCGGGTGCGAAGAAGCGATTTGCCAGGCGCAGGAAGTCCCGGTGCTGCTTTTCGACTTCCACATCGACGCCGAGCGGCAGTTGCCCGCCGATGGCTACGAGTACGACATCGCCGCTGTGTGAGACGTTGAATTCGATGTCGTGGTGTTTCAGCGACGGCTTGCCGAACTGGCCGATGGCGAACTCGAGATCGCGCGGATCGGTGTTCAGCGCCAATCCGAGTAGCACGCGCAGCGTGGCGCGTGCGACGACGAACTGCTGGTGCGGCGGTGCGACGGCGAAGCGATCGGCCCGTTTGAGTTCGTCCGGCGACAGGTACGTACGGCAACGCTCGAGCAGGGCCGCATCCGCCAGCCCGCAGACTTGCCAGACGGTCACGCCGCCGGCCTCGATTAGACGCTCGGGTTCGTGCGCAGCCACGTGGCGAGCCGTTCCATTCCTTCGTCCAGATCCACGGCGGGATCGTATCCGAGATCCTCGCGCGCCGCCGTCGTGTCGAACCAGTGCGCCGTCGATAGCTGTCGCGCGACGAAGCGCGTCATCGGCGGCTCGTTCTTCGCGCCGACCATGCGGAACAGCGTTTCCAGAACGGCGCCCGCCGCATATGCCACGCCCGATGACACGCTCCGCGTTTCGCGGGGGAGTCCGGCCGCTTCGAGAATGCGTCCGATCAGGTCGCGCATCGGAATCGGAACGCCCTGGGTCACGTAGTAGGCGCGGCCTGCAACCTTGGCGTCGCCGGCAAGCAGATGCGCGTCGGCGGCGTTGTCGATGAAGACCGAATCGACCAGCTTGTCTCCGCCATCCAACAGCCGTAGCCGCCCCGCGCGCGCCCGTTGCAGGATGCGTGGGACGAGATGCGGATCGCCGGGGCCCCAGATGAGGTGGGGGCGCAGCGACACCGTGGCAAGTTTCGCCGAGTTCGCCTGCAGCACCCAGTGCTCGGCGATCGCTTTGGTTCGGGCGTAGTGGCAGAGGAACGACTGCGGATACGCCTCGCGTTCGTCGGTCCCCTCCTGATCCACGCCGTGGAACGTGACACTCGGCGACGAGGTGTACACAAGCCTCGGAATGCCATGGGCATGGCACGCGAGCAGCACGTTGTTCGTGCCAAGCACGTTGGTGCGTTCGTAATCCGCCGCCCGACCCCACACGCCCGCCTTGGCGGCGACGTGAAAGACGATGTCGCAGCCGCGCGCCGCGTCGCGAACCGCCTCGGTGTCCGCGAGGTCACCGCGTAGCACCTCGACACCGAGCGCTTCGAGTTCCGGGTACGCGCCGCGTGAAAAGCTGCGTACGGAATCACCGCGCGCGAGCAGTCGATCCACGATTGCACGACCCAGAAAACCGCCGCCGCCCGTTACGAGAGCTTTCATCGCAGCTGTTCCGTCGCCCAAGCGGCGAGCTTCTCTCGAAAGATCTTCGCGTTGTGCCGGATGTCCACCGGGAACGCGGAATGGAACAGGATGGTCTTGATGCGCGCGGTGTCGGGCTGCGTCTGGCCGAGCGCAAGCAGCTCGTTTCGCACTGCATCGCGGTCCAGCGTGCAGTCCTTTTCAAGCTCGACACACAGGACGGGTTCCGTCCCCACGCCAACCAGTGCGGAGCGATAGACGCCGGGGTGGCTATTGAACAGCCCCTCGCAGGCGGCCGTGAACATCGTTCCATGTTCCGTCTCGACACGGTGCGCCTTGCGTCCGCAAAACCAAATGCGCCCCGCATCGTCGAGATAACCGACGTCGCCCATGCGGTGATGGATCGTGCCGTCTTCGGCCCGGATCTTGGCCATCGCGGTCGCCTCCGGCCGGTTGTCGTACGCCCGCGTCACGACCGGACCACTGGCGGTGATCTCGCCAATCTCACCCGGCGGGAGCGTCTCCGTCTCGGCCCAGCTTGCGATCGCATCGTCGCGAATGGGGATGATCGCAACGGACATGCCGCGCACCGGTCGCCCAACGCAGACGCCGCGACCCTCCGCGGTGGCGGCCGCCGTTTCCTTGAGAATCTCGCGGCTTCCGATCGACGACACCGGCAGCGACTCGGTCGCTCCGTAGGGCGTGTGGATCTCGACGCCGTCGCTGAGCATCGCCTGGAACCGCGCGAGCACGGGCGGCGACGCAGGCGCACCCGCACTGATGGCGCGCCGGATCGTCGGCAGCTTGATGCCGTGCTGCTCGCCGTGGTTCGCGAGCCTGTGCAGGAGCGCGGGTGACGCGAACATGTTCGTGACGTCGAACGTTTCGATCGCGTGCAGGATCTTCTGCGGGTCGGCCTGCGCGGGGCGCGTCGCGTCCATTTCGGGAACAACCGCGCTCATGCCCAGCGCCGCATCGAACAGCGCGAACAGCGGAAACGTCGCGAGATCGACCTCGCCCGGTTCGATGCCGTAGGTGTCTTTCAGGAGCGCGACCTGCGCCTCGAATATTCCGTGCGTGTAGACGGCCCCCTTGGGCACGCCCGTCGATCCGCTGGTGAACAGCACCGCGCACTGTTCGTTCGGTTCAAGGTCCTCCGGCGCGCGCGCGCCCTTGGCATCCATGCCCTTGACGAGGCCGCGCAGCGTCGAGCCGCCCCAAAAGAGCCTGGGGCCGACGGTGACCAGCGTGCGGATCGTCTTGCGCCCCCAACCGAACAACAGCCGCGCGACGTGCGCCTTCGGAATGCCGATGAACGCTTCGGGAACCGCCTCGTCGAGACAGACGCCGAGCTTTTCTATGCCCATGCCGGGATCGACCAGCACCGGGATGGCACCCACCTTGAACAGCGCGAACGTAATCGCGAACATCTCCGGGCCCGGCGGCACCATCAGGACGGTGCGCACGCCGCGGCGAATTCCGCGCGCTTCGAGACCGTGCGCGATCGCGTTGCTCTCCTGTTCGAGGCGCGCGAAGCTCCAACGCCGAAAGCCGCCGCGTCCGTCCGCGCCGGCTACCGCGAGCATCTCGGGTTGGCTCGCCGCCATCTTGGGGAGATGACCGGCGATGTTCATGTGGTCGCGAGGAACTCGTCGGAGGTCTCGCGGATCTCGTCGAACGCATCTTCCAGCACCAGGTGTCCGGCATCCTCGATTCGAACGACGCGCGCGTGGGGGAGCAGGCGCTCCCATTCGGCAAGAAAGTCCGCGTCGAACACGAAGTCCTTCATGCCCCAGAACAGGAGCACGGGAATGTCGCGCAACCGTTCGAGGCCGTCCTGCACCTTGGTCACTGTCGCGTAGGACGGATCGCCCGGCTTGAGCGGAATGTCCTGCACGAAGCGATGTACGGCGATGCGGTTTTTCCAGCTGTCGTACGGTCGCAGATAACCCGCGCGCTCCTCCGGGCTGAGGCGGCGGCGTTTGATTCCGCCCGCGAGCAGTCCGAGGCTGAACAGGTTCATGCCGCGTACCAGCAATGCTCCGATCGGGCTGCGCGCCAGGCGCAACGACATCGGAATGGACTTGTTGGCGGGCAGGTGAAACGCCGCGGTGTTGAGCAGGATAATGCGGCGTACGCGGTCGGGATGGCTCACCGCATAGTGCATGGCGATCATGCCGCCCCAGTCGTGGGCGACCAGTGTGATGTTGCCGCGAACCTGCAGCGAGTCGAGCAGTGCCTCGAGGTCCGCGGCGCGGCGCTCGAGGCGGTAGGGGTAGCCGTCGTCACCGGGCTTGTCCGAAAGGCCGCAGCCGATGTGGTCGGGCACGATCACCCGATAGCGATCCTTGAGTGCCGTGACCCAACGGCGGTAGTAGAACGACCACGTAGGGTTGCCGTGCACCATCACGACCGGTTCGCCCGCACCTTCGTCGAGGTAGTGCAGGCGAATGCCGTCGCGCTCGAAGAAGTGGGACTCGAACGGATACGTTTCGCTCACCAGTCGAACCCCAGCATGAGGCAGTTCAGACCGCTGCCGATTCCCAGGAACGCCACCGTTTCTCCCCGCTGCAGTGCTTCGCGTTCCTCGGCGATGGCCGCCGTGATCGGGAGCGAAACCGTGCCGATGTTGCCGAGGAACGAATACGTGGAGAAGTCTCTCTCCGCGGCGATTCCGATGCGCGCGAGCACGGTGTCTCGGTGCGCGCCGCCGACCTGATGGCAGATGGTGCGATCGACATCGGCCGTCGTCCACTCCATTTCCGCCAAGAACGCGTCCCACGTGCGGCCGCCGAGTTCGACGCCAAAGCGCATGACGCCGACCGCGTCCGTATCCATCTCCATCGGCAGCGCCTGCTCGCGATGCAACGTCGGCGCGCCCGCGAGACCCCATCGGCAGAGTTCGTGGTGTTCCGGCGCCGTTTGCACCATGCCGCCGCGCAGCCGGTGGCCCTGTGTGTTGGCGAAGCTGCCGTCGGTGAGCACGACCGCGGCCGCGCCCGATCCTCCGGTGAGCGTGGCCAGGCAGCGCGTGTAGTTCTCCATCGTCGGGTCGGCCAGCAACCGTCCCAACGTCACCTCGATGATCTCGCGCGACGTCTCCGCCGTCACCACCATGCCCGCGCGAATCTGCCCGAGCTCAATCCGGTTGGCGACGTCGAGGATGCCGTTGATGAGTCCGAGGCACGCGTTGGAGATGTCATAGACCGCGGTGCCGGGCGCCACGCCAAGCTCTCCGGCGACCGCGCACGCGGTGGCGGGTTCGAAGTTGTCGCGGCACACGCCGGTGTACACAAGCGCTCCGAGCTGCGTCGATTCGATGCCGGACTGCGCGAGCGCCTTGCGGCCGGCGGCGATGGCACCGGTGGCCAGCGGCGTGTTCGGTTCCCACCAGCGGCGCTCGGCAATACCCGTGAGCGCCTCGAGCTGACCCGGCTGCATGTGGAGCGTTTCGTACAGCGGCGCGAGGCGTTCCTCAAGCTCGTCCGACGTCACCGTGATCGGCGCAAGCTGGTAGCCGATGGCATCGAGGAAGACGCGTTCGTATCTCACGACGCGCCTCCCGCCTGTTGCAGCCCGAAGTCGTCCATGGAGTAGATTGCGCGGCCGTCCACGATCAGATAACCGTTCGCGCGCAACGACCTGGCGTCGTCGTCGATGGCGGTGATCGAGGCTTCGACCGTCACGCGACCGTGTTCGGGAATGACCTGGCCGCGATAGCTCCAGCGGTGCTCGACTTCCAGCTCGGGCGACTGGACCTCGAATTCGCGACCCCAACGCTTTGCTGCAAACACCTTGAGAAGCTGCAGGAACGACTCAAGGCCAAGCGAACCGGGCCACACGGGGTCGTTCATGAAGTGCGCCTGGAAAAACCATGCGTTCGCATCGACCTCGGAGCTTCCGCGAATGAACCCGAGTCCGTGGGAGCCGCCGTCTTCCTGCAACACGTCGATCTGATCGATCATGCGGAACGTGTCGTCGGGGAACGGCGGCTCGATGGGATAGGGGAACGGCTCGCCCTCGCCGTCCGGCGGACCATGCCGTTCGACCGCGCCGAGGCCGACCTGTTGCGCAAGTGCCTCGGGCGAGAAGTATCCGAAGTAGGTGCTGGCCTCGTAGACGGGACCCTGCGCGTCGCGCACCGCCAGCAGGAAGCGCGTGATAATCATGCCGCCCGAACGCGAAATCTCGGTCGCTTCGACGCGTGTCGTCAATGTTCCCGTGTCGCGGGCCACCGAGCGGCGTTGCGTTGCTACGCCGCCGAGGTTGCGGAAGTGCAGCGCACCGTCGCTGGTCAACGCCGCTCCGAGATACGCCGCGAAAAATCCGCACGGCTGGAGTGCCGCCTCGAGCAGCACCGCGTAGGGCATGCGCGACTGGCGGTTGCTGTCGAAGTACCACGCGTCCGGATCGACATCGAACTCCGCCTCGATGACGCCGCCGGCGACCAGCTCGCGGGGCTTCGCGCCGGTGATCGATGTCACGCGATCGATGAACGCGAACGGCGGGCGCGGCAGGCGCGCGATGAAGCGCCCATTCCGCGAGGGCATCGGGTCGAAGGGCAGGAACGCGGGACCGAAACAATCGGACGGGTTGCCTTCGCAGAACGCGAGGATCTCTTCGCGCGTAAAACTCTCGGCGTGCCACAGCGACTCGACCCGCTCGCGCGTTAACCCGCTGAGGCGAACGGACATGTCGCCGATCTCCACGACCGGTTTGCCGTCCGCGAGCATCATCGCGTCCACGATGGCGAACGGCGCCGGATCGTAGCCAAGCTCCTTGACGGTGATCTGATAGGTCACCTTCCGCGTGCTCTCGATGACCTGCCCGCGGCATTTGAGGCGGCTCTTCACGCCGGGAATCGGTTCGTAGCAGACCTCGTCCTCTTCACCGACCCAGCCGAGCCGCAGCAGGAACAGGCGCAGCGTGTGCAGGCAGCACTCGTACATGAGCGTGCCCGGCATGACCATGTCGTCGCTGAAGTGACACGTCAGGAACCACGCGTCAGGTGAGATGTCGTGTTCCGCCTCGATGTATCCCAGCGAGAAGCGCCCGCCCTCGAAGTCGAGGCGCGTCACGCGGTCGACGAGCCGCATACGGCCGCCCGGGAGCGTACGCGGCATCTTGAGCGGCAGCGCGCGGAACGCTTCGCCCATGCACGACAGATCGCCGGCGCGCAGCGCGTCGAGTTGCGCGTCGTTGTACGCCTCTTGCCGCGTGGGCGGGGCGAGCGCGCGCCAATCGGCGGGGCGCACGCCGGGCTGCGGCTCCAGGTCGATACGCGTTTGCACGATGCCCTTGCCGGCGGCCAGCTCCGCATCGGAGAAAAATCCGGCGCACCCCTCGCGCATCGTCAGCAGCGGGCGCCCATCGACAGTGGCATCGAAGTGGAACTTGAACAGGTAGGTGTCGCCCTGCTGGAAGAAGCGTTCGATGACGATGTCGTAGCGAATCACGGCGCCCGTGCGCGGCAGCGCATCGTGAAATGTCACGACGGCGTCGAGCAGACGGTAGACGGCGTGGCCCTTGGTGATGAAGTCGATGCCGAGGTAGCCCGACAGCAGCAGGTCCGCCTGGCCCGCCTCGACCGCGATGCAGGTCGGCACGCGGTCGGCCTCGAGATACCAGTCGCGCGCTCCGACGTCGTGTTCGGTGACGATGCGGCCGTGCGTCATCGAGAGCGGTTCGGCGTCGATGGTCAGGATGCGATCCACAAGCATCAACGGTTCGTCGGGGAGTCGGACACGGGTTTCATGCGCATCGACTGGCGCGAACTCCGAACCGAGCACCGCGGCGATGGACCCGATCGCGAACTCGAGGCACTGCTCGCGTGTGAACGCGACTCTCGGCGCGAGGTCCACACCCGCTCCGGCAAGTTGCGCTGCCAGGGAGAGCTGCAGTGACGCGTTGGCCGCCATGGCCGCGCCAGCCTGTTGCGTGTATCGCAGATAGGTCGCGTGCGCGTCGGCCCGCGCTGCAAAGGCTGCCTCCGCTTGTGCGAGTTCCGGAATCGCGCGAGCGGACGTAGGAACTGCGACGCGCTTGAACGGTGCGCCGCCGATGGGAATCTCAATCGCCGGGGTGTCGGTTGCGGCGGTTTCGATCGCTTCGCTGCCGTAGAGCGGCGTCAGATCCACCGCGACGTGTTCGGCGATGAGTCGTCCGAGCGCGCGCAGCAGCGTGCCGGTCTCGTCGCGCTCGCCGTGGCAGACGGGCGTGGCGAGATGCGGGCGATCACCCAGGATCTCGCCGATCATGCGCGTACACGATGCGCCCGGACCCATCTCGACGAAGACCCTCATGCCGCGTGCATACGCGTCCTCGACCTGCTTGACGAAGTCGAAGCCGTGGAGCGCCTGGTCGAGCACGCTCTGCGCGCAGCTATCCGTGGTCAGGTCGAGGGGCGCTGCGGAGGCCGCGCTGTAGAAGATCACATCGGCCGGGGGCGTCACCGGGAAGACGTGCAACGCGCGGTACGCGTCCGCAACCGGTTCGACGACGTCGCAGTGGACGGTGCTTACGCCGTGGATCTCGTGCATCGTCGCGTCGAGTGCGGTGACCGCGTGCTGCACCGCCGACCGGTCGCCGCCAACCACACACTCATGCGGCGTGTTGACGATGAGCAGGTACGCGCGGTCGATCGTCTTGAGTACGCGGCGCACTTCGTCGGCCGGCCGATCGACCACACCGACGCACCAATCGACGCTCTCCTCGTCGGAGAGCTTCCATTGCGCGCACACCGCATCGCACCGTCCGACCAGGTCGTGGCGGAACAGTTCGGTTTCGCAAAGTCGCCGCAGCATCGTCTCGCGATCGCGCCATACGCCCATCGAGAAGTAGCCGGCGGTCTGGCCGAGGCTGTAGCCCAACACCGCCTGCGGCTCCACGCCGAAGCTCCGCACGAGATCCGAGCAGAGCGTTCCCAGCGCGACCTGGCCCTGAATGCATGCGAGCGGGTCCGTCTCGTTCCGTTGGCCCCAGAAGTAATCCGGGCGCAGTTGGCTGGCAAGGCGTTCGTTGGCGGCATCCTGTGCGCGAACGACGTCCGGCCACTGCGCGGCGAGGTCGCGACCCATGCCCGCGTACTGGTTGCCGGAGCCGGGAAAGACGAATGCCACGCGCGCGTCTTGTCCGAGCGGTTCGCTGCGGAAGAACACACGACGCGACGCGGCCGGGCCGCCACCGATTCGCGCGGCAGCTTCGTCGAGCAGTGCCATCGCTTCGTTGGCGTCGCGTGCGACCAGTGCCGTGACGATGGCTGCGTGGGAACTCGGGGCGCGCCGGGCAAACCAACTCCGCGCGAGCGTTTCTATGGGGGCTGCGGGGGCCGCCTTCAGCTGCGCGCGCAATTCGCCCGCGCCGCGTGCCCACGCCTTCGCATCCACGCCGTCCACGACGAACAGTGTTTCGCCGCGTGTACCGAGCGGTTGACGCCGCGTTTGCTCACGCATGCGCTTGCTCGGTTCGTGCTCCTCGAGAATCACGTGGCCGCAGCCGCCATCGACGCCAATGGCGCTGAGCCCCAGGCGCCGCGGCCCGTCGATGCGGTCGCGCAGCCAATGCCGCGCGGGTTCCCGCGGACCGGCGGGCACGACCTCCTGATCGAGTGCCAGCACCGCGCGCGCCAGGGAAGCGAACGACGCGGCCGCACCGGCGTGTCCGATGCGCGTCTTGACGCTCCGTGTCAGCGGCGCGTCGGCCCCGAAAAAGCGCGCGATGCCGCTTTGCTCCATGCGCGTCTCGATTGCG
>Ga0164315_10005028_pt1 | contig 10319 bp, 6 predicted proteins | sample GuaBasSedimGuay6_FD_113737 | JGI IMG/M metagenome (GOLD analysis project Ga0164315, IMG submission 113737) | Subseafloor sediment microbial communities from Guaymas Basin, Gulf of California, Mexico - Guay6, Core 4569-2, 0-3 cm | ecosystem: Environmental > Aquatic > Marine > Hydrothermal vents >...
CAGCTATATGAAAGCATGGGTCAGGATCTCAATTTCAATGTCATGCTCAGCCAGCGCGGCATACTGACCCTGGCACACAGCCACCACGAACTGGAAGGAATGCGACGCTGGGCCAACGCAATCCGGATTAATAATGTTGACTCAGAGATGATGACACCAGCGGAGATCAAAAAGCTGGAACCACTGATCAACCTGAACTGCCGCTTCCCCATTCATGGTGGATTTATTCAGCGGCGTGGAGGCACCTCGCGCCACGATGCCGTTGCCTGGGCGTATGCCCGTGCCGCCAGTGCGCTTGGCGTGGACATCATCCAGCAGTGTGAGGTAACTGGACTGAATATCCAGGCGGGTCGTATCACCGGTGTGGAAACGACTCGCGGTAACATCGGTGGGGACAAGATCAGTATCGCGGTTGCCGGACATACGGGCGTACTTGCAAAAATGGCCGGTTTCCGGGTGCCGGTCACCAGCATGGCACTACAAGCCATGGTTAGTGAACCGATCAAGCCCTGTCTGAATACACAGATACTCTCCCCGGTCATTCACGCATACGTCGGACAATCTGACCGCGGTGAACTGGTCATCGGTGGTGGTGCTGATGTCTACAACAGCTACGCGCAACGTGGTGGCATTCCAATGCTGGAAGAGGTTATTGCATCGGTACTGGAACTGTACCCGGCTTTCAGCCGTGTACGCCTGATGCGGCAGTGGGCCGGCACCGTTGATGTCACACCGGATACAACACCAATTATGGGCAAAACACCCGTGGACCACCTGTATATCAGCGGCGGTTGGGGCACCGGTGGTTACAAGGCCATCCCGGCGGGGGGCGAAACCATGGCTTACACGATCGCCAACGATCGGCCTCACCCGTTGATCGAAGATTTTGGGCTTGAGCGTTTTGAAACAGGCGCATTCATTGATGAAGGCGCGGCCTCGGGAGTAGCCCACTGATGTTGCAAATTTCCTGTCCATACTGCGGTTGCCGTGATGAGTCGGATTTTTCATTCGGCGGCGAATCGCACATTACCCGTCCATCACTTGATTCGATCGCTGCCGAGTGGTCTGACTATCTCTTTAACAGGGAGAATCCGAAGGGAATTCATTATGAACGCTGGGTGCACAGCTACGGTTGCGGACGCTGGTTCAATGTCGCCCGCAATACCGTTACCCATGAGATTCACGCCACCTACAAGATGGGTGAGCCAAAACCGGATCTGAAGAACGGGGGAGGCAGCTAATGGCTCAGACACAGAAAAACCGACTGGATCACGGTGGTCGTATTGATCGCAACAGGCCTTTGCCCTTCGAGTTCAATGGTAAAAAACTTCAAGGCTACCAGGGCGACACCATTGCATCTGCTTTGCTTGCAAATGGTATTGGCACCACTAGCCGGAGTTTCAAATATCACCGGCCACGCGGTGTAATCTCCGCTGGTGTAGAAGAATCTGCTGCATTGCTAACGGTAGCGGAAGGTGACGGCGATGTGCCTGTGGTGCGGTCAACACTGCGCGCCCTGGCTGAAGGACAGAAGATAAACAGCCAGAACTGTTTCCCCAGCGTCAATTTTGATATCGGGCGTATCCTCGATTTCACCCACAGGCTGTGGCCTGCCGGTTTTTACAATAAGACTTTCAAGTGGCCAGGCTGGCATTGGTACGAGGGTTCAATTCGCCGTGTGGCCGGGCTTGGGGAACTGCCGGCAGGTGAGGACACCAACAAGTACTTTCACCACAACCTGCATTGTGATGTGCTGATCGTTGGTGCCGGCCCGGCAGGGCTGGCAACAGCCTTGAGTGCGGTCAGCAGTGGCGCACGGGTCGTTATCGTTGAACAGGATCACGAATTGGGTGGAAGCCTGCTGAGACAGGCTGCAGAAATCGATAGGCTTGATTCAGATACCTGGATTAACCGAACACGATCTGCATTGGAAAATGCTTCCAACGTGACCGTCATGACCTCATCCACGGTTTCCGGTTACTACGATCACAATGTTCTCACCATCACTGATCGTTCAACAGATAGCATCAAACGATTCTGGAAAGTGCGTGCAAAAGAGGTTGTGCTGGCAACCGGCGCCATTGAGCAACCACTCGTGTTCATGAACAATGACCGACCCGGAATCATGTTGGCCGGCGCTGCGATGGAATATGTTAATCGCTATGCCGTAAAACCATGTGATTCGATGGTTGTTGCTACTAATAACGATTCGGCCTACGCGGTTGCGTTCAGCTTGCACGACAACGGTGTGCGCGTTCCGGCCATAGTCGATGTTCGCACAAATATAGCCGATAACATTGCTCAACAGGCGATCCAGCGCGGCATCACGATCATGTCAGGTTCCGTTATTACCAACACAGTAGGTTCCAGGGGTATCGTCAAAGTCCGTGTTGGCGCGCTGAGTGCTGACAATAAATCAGTTACCAGCGCAACCGGCGAGATCGCCTGTCACGGTGTTGCAATGTCCGGTGGGTTCAACCCAACGCTACACCTCTATTCACAGGCAGGTGGAAAGCTTGGATATGATTCTGAGCTTGCCTGCTTCCTGCCAAAGGAAAGTCGACAGCAAGTAACGGTCGTTGGTAGCGCAAACGGTAAGTTCTTACTTGCTGACGCCTTGAGAGAAGGTGCGAATACCGGCTCTCACGCCGCGACCAGGGCCGGTTATAAATGCAAGACGGTTGATGTCTCAACAACGGGTACAGGCAGCTATCACCTGAATCCCCTGAGGATTACACCGACAGGTGACACCAGCCGCCAGTGGGTTGACTGGCTGCATGATGTGACCGTCGCTGATATCGAATTGTCGGTGCGGGAGAACTTTGTTTCCGTCGAACACATGAAACGCTATACATCAACCGGCATGTCGGTCGACCAGGGTAAAACAAGCAACCTCAATGCACTGACACTTTTAGCCAGCCTTACCGACAGGCCTGTTGAGGAAGTTGGTACCACCACATTCCGGCCTCAATTCATGCCCGTGCCAATGGGGGCAATCGCAGGTTTACGCCACGGTGACTTCTACACGCCGGCACGTTTGTTACCCGCCCACGACTGGCACGCCAACCAGGGGGCTGTATTTGAAAATTATGGCCCATGGAAGCGCCCCGAATACTACGCGACCAATGGCCGTGACCGGGAAACTGCCATCCGTGAAGAAGCTTTGGCATTGCGGCGCAGCATTGGTTTTTTTGATGGCTCACCACTGGGCAAGATCGAAGTAAAGGGTCCTGATGCAGGTGAGTTTTTGAATCGTATCTACGTCAACAATGTACTGACATTGAAGCCCGGCCGTATTCGTTACGGGCTTATGCTCAACGAGAACGGCATCATTATTGATGACGGTGTATTCGCGAGGCTGGATGAAGATCATTATCTGGTCAGCACGACTACGGCAAACGCAGATCGTATTACCGGATGGCTGGAGGAATGGCATCAATGCGAATGGCCGGACCTTGAGTTGATCATCTCCCCGGTGACCTCCCAATGGGCGGTGGTTACGCTTGCCGGGCCAAACTCACGGGAATTACTGCAAAGCGTTGACTCAGATATTGATTTCTCGGCTGAGGCTTTGCCGCATATGGCTCTGGCAACAGGCACTTTTTTGGGTATTGAGGCGCGCGTGCAACGTGTCAGTTACACCGGCGAAATGAGTTATGAGATCAGCGTGCCCGCAAGGCATGCACAAACGGTCATCGAACAACTTTTTGAAGCCGGTGGTGATCAGATCGAACCCCTCGGGACCGAAGCCATCATTGTGCTCAGGACCGAAAAAGGCTATCTGCACGTGGGTTCAGATACGGATGGGACGAGTAACGCACTGGACGTTGGTTTTGGGGGTATTGTTAACAAGAAGCAGACGGACTTTGTTGGAAAACGATCTCTTCTACGTGGCGAGGACCAGCGTAAAGACCGGCGGCAGTTTGTTGGCATTGAACCACTGGATGAAAAAGAAAACCTGCAGGCAGGGGCACACTTTGTCGTATCACAGGACCAAACCCGCCGCAGTGAAGGCATGGTGACATCGGCCTGCTACAGCCCGACTCTGCAACGGGTCATAGGCCTTGGTGTGCTGGAGAACGGATTTGAACGAAAAGGCGAAACCGTGACAATTTTTGATGAAGGACGGACTTTCAATGCGAAAATTACCAGCCCGGTCTTTTACGACGCTTCCGGGGAGAAGATGAATGGCTGAGTATCCTGGTTTTCATTTAAAAGAAACTGATCATCGGTCGATCATCCGCTTACGTGTTCGCCCGGATGGTGCAGACGCAGCTGCTAAAGCAATGCAACTCCCACAACTGGCCCTGCAATCGCTGGATGGCAACCCAACCATCCATTGGCTCGGCCCGGACCAGTGGTTACTCACCAGTGAGAGTGATTCCGTCGCGGATATCATTACCCACATTGATGAAGCGCTGTCAGGGCAGTTGTTTGCAGCAAACGATATGTCTTCGGGCCTTGCCTGTTTTTCCCTGAGCGGCCAAAGCTCACGAACCCTGTTGGCGATGGGTTGCGGCATTGATATGCATCCGGATTCTTTTAGCGCCGGCCAGTGTATTCGTACACGCTTCGCGCAGGTACCGGTATTCATGGTTGCCACCGGAGACATTGAATTCGATCTGTATGTGGACCGGAGTTATGCTCATTATTTACATGAGTGGATAACTGCTGCTGGGGAAGATCCGATTACACACCGGCAGTCCTGACATTACCAATCCCAATGGACGAGACAAACAGGTAGTGGCCCACCTGTTCATATTCATATTAGGACTCCAGATGTTCCAACGGTAACTCTGTTTTATAGCGCACCTGTTTGAGCGAGAAACTGCTGCGAATATTATCCACGCCTTTCACAAGTGTCAGACGGGTATCCAGGAACTCCTGGTAGGCGTGCAGATCGGGTACTGCCACTCGAATCAGGTAGTCAAAATCGCCTGTCATCAAATAACACTCCATCACCTCCGGCCAGCTTGCCACCACGTTTTCAAACTGCTGCAAGTTCTTCTTGATCTGGTGACTGAGGCTGACCTGGATAAATACATTTACCGACAGACCAAGCTTTTCGGGATCTAGCAGAGTCACCGAGCCACGAAAAAAACCACTATCCTGTAGAATTTTTACCCTTCGTGCGCACGGGGATGGTGAAAGGTGAACTTTCTCTGCTAACTCCACATTGGACAGGCTGGAGTCGGCTTGCAGGCATTGCAAAATCTGGATGTCTATCTTGTCCAATGGCTGAACGCTCATGTTCCTTTCCTTTCCGTGGTTAATACCGGGGTGGCTGACCGGGGTGGCTGACCGGGGTGGCTGACCGGGGTGGCTGACCGGGGTCAGATTCAAATGCGCCAAATGCGGTAAAGAATCAAACAGAATTAATCGCATTTGAGTCTGACCCCTGCCGCACCTCTGCCGAGACTCTTACTATCTACTTTGTCACATATTGGAATTTATCACTAATTATACTCATATAATTGACTATATATGCCAATTTATAGTGTTTTTTTCGGTTTTTTTGGTATGACGACTCAAGGCTGAACGTGATATTTTCTATACAGACTAAATATCGATAAAGCACCCGAGGAAACCTGCCATGACTGAAACCAAACCCCTGAGCCTGCAGGTACCCGAGCCATCATCACGACCGGGGGACAAGCCCGACTTCAGCTATATCGACCTGTCCGCTGCAGGCACCACCCGACGTCCGGAAGTCGACTGTGCTGCCAACAGCATGCGTGATCTGGCCTTTGAACTGGTCAAGGTGCTGGATAAGAACGGAGATGCTGTTGGCCCCTGGGCGATGGATCTTGATGACGCAATGCTTTTAAAAGGCTTGCGCGCCATGGAAAAAACTCGCGCATTTGATGAACGCATGCAGATGGCACAGCGCCAGGGAAAGACCTCGATTTATGTTCAATGCAGGGGTGAGGAGGCAATCGCCTGCGGTCAACGCCTGGCACTGAAAAAGGGTGATATGTGCTTTCCAACCTACCGCCAGCAGGGCCTGCTGATCGCGCAGGATTTCCCCATCGTGGATATGATCTGCCAGATCTACAGCAACGCCAAAGACAAGCTGGGTGGCCGCTCCCTGCCCTTTTTCTACTCTGAACGGGAGCATGGTTTCTTCTCAATCTCGGGCAATCTGGGCACCCAGTTTATGCAAGCGGTTGGCTGGGCCATGGCCTCAGCCATCAAGGGTGACACCCGTATCGCATCCGGCTGGATCGGTGACGGTGCCAGCGCCGAGGGTGACTTCCATGCGGCCCTGGTATTTGCCTCGGTGTACAAGCCACCAGTAGTTTTAAACGTGGTTAACAACCAATGGGCGATCTCTTCTTTCCAGGGTATCGCCGGAGGCCAGGCGGCTAACTTTGCCTGCCGCGGACATGGTTTTAACATCCCTTCCCTGCGTGTGGATGGCAATGACTTTATGGCGGTTTATGCAGCCTCCAGTTGGGCTATTGAACGGGCACGACGCAATCTGGGCCCTACCCTGATTGAGTGGGTCACCTACCGGGCAGCCGCCCACTCCACCTCGGATGACCCGACAAAGTATCGCCCCAAAGATGAACTCGAAGCCTGGCCAATGGGAGACCCCATTGAAAGACTCAAGAACCACATGATCCATAAAGGCATATGGGATGAAGAACGCCACACCGCTTTGAAGCAGGAACTGAAGGACGAGGTCAGGGCCGCTGCCAAAGAGGCCGAATCCTATGGCACGCTGGGCAAGGGTCCGGTGCCCGGGATTGGTGAAATGTTTGAGCATGTCTACAAGGAGATGCCCCCGCACCTGCTTAAACAACGCAAACAGGCGGGGGTGTAAACATGGCCAGAATGAACATGATTCAGGCGATTCGTGACGCCCTCGATATAAAGCTGGCCGATGACGACAATGTGGTCGTGTTTGGTGAAGATGTTGGTTATTTTGGTGGCGTATTCCGGGCCACCCAGGGCCTGCAGGAAAAGTACGGTAAATCACGGGTTTTCGATGCCCCGATCTCTGAACTGGGCATCATCGGTGCCGCGGTGGGCATGGGCGCTTACGGCTTACGCCCGGTGCCGGAAATCCAGTTTGCGGATTACATCCTGCCTGCCTATGATCAGATTGCTTCGGAGGCTGCCCGCCTGCGTTACCGTTCATCCGGCGAGTTCAGTTCCCCCATTACGGTAAGGGCGCCCTGCGGCGGCGGCATCTACGGTGGGCAAACCCACAGCCAGAGTCCGGAGGCATTATTCACACATGTGGCCGGGCTGAAAACGGTCATACCATCCAACCCCTACGATGCCAAGGGCCTGCTGATTGCCTCCATCGAAGACGATGACCCGGTGATTTTCCTGGAGCCCAAACGCCTTTACAACGGCCCTTTCGATGGCCGTCACGATGGTCCGGCCACACCCTGGTCCGAGCACGACTCCGGCGAAGTACCGGAGGGGCATTACACCGTGCCACTGGGCAAGGCTACGATTACCCGACAGGGTGAAGCCGTTACCGTATTAACTTACGGCACCATGGTTCATGTGGTGGCTGCTGCAGTCCAGGAAACCGGCATTGATGCCGAGGTCATTGACCTGCGCACACTGGTACCGCTGGATGAAGAGGCCATTGAAACCTCGGTCAAGAAAACCGGCCGTTGCGTAATCGTCCACGAGGCTACCAAAACCAGTGGTTTTGGAGGGGAGTTGATTGCCGTGGTACAGGAGCTTTGCTTCCATTACCTCGAGGCACCCATCGAACGGATAACAGGATGGGACACACCCTATCCCCATGCCCAGGAATGGGACTATTTCCCTCACCCCGACAGGGTTGTCAAAGCTTTGCAAAAAGTTATGGAACCATGACGATCGGGGTCAGACTCAAATGCACTTGACCCCGTGTTGGAATTGATGATTCTTTGATGCATTTGAATCTGACCCCTGCCCCTGCTTGCGGAGCGAAACCTCAGACATGTGTAATGGATATCATTGCGGACATCAGATACCGTAACTGCGATAATTGAACACTTACATTTCTCTACCCGAGGATTCATCATGAAGTACGCGAGTTTAATCGTATTCGTTGCAGTTTCATTGTTCGTTCAACCGGTTTTTTCCCAACAGACCCTGTTGCTGAAACAGCCATCAATTTCTGCTGACAAGCTGGCCTTCGTTTATGCAGGTGACATTTGGGTCGCCAATCGCGACGGCTCCAATCCGCGCCGTTTGACTTCCAGTCCGGCAGAGGAGAGCAGCCCGGTGTTTTCGCCGGATGGCACACAGATCGCTTTCAAGGCCAACTATGAAGACAATACCGATGCTTACATTATTCCGGTATCCGGCGGCCAGCCACACCGTCTGACCTGGCACCCGGGCGCCGATACGCCCACCGGCTGGACAGCCGACGGAACCGCAGTAACAGTGATATCGGCACGCGAAACCGATCATGGCCGATCTGGCCAGCTATATCATGCATCTGTCGATGGTGGCCTGCCGGTCAAACAAATGGAGGCACGCATTTACCGCGGCGTTTATGACGCTGAAGATAAAAAGCTGGCATACATTGCGCATGGGTCGGGATACAACGGTCTGTTTGGTGGAAGTGCAGGCTGGAAAGGTTATCGCGGCGGCACCACACCGGCAATCCAGATCATGGATCTCAAAAAACAAACTGTCATCACCGTTCCAGGTGAGGACGCGACCAACTTCAATCCAGTCTGGTTGAGCGGACAACTGTACTTCATCTCTGACAGGGAAAACGAAATTTACAATATCTACCGCTACGACCCGGCCAGTAAGTCAATTACCAAGATATCAAACGAGGCGGTATGGGACGTTCGCGCAGCATCGGGACATGGCTCCACGATTGTTTACGAGGCTGGCGGACATCTGAAAACTCTGGACCTTGGTAACGCTCAGGTCAGTGAAATTCCAATCAGCATCAAGCCGGATTTGCCACAACTGCGTACGCAGTGGAAAGACGCCAGCAAAACCATTCAATCTGCAGCAATTTCACCATCCGGCAAGCGCGTAATTATTACCGCCAGGGGCGAGGTATTTACCGTACCGGTTGAGAAAGGCGCAGCCCGGAATATCAGTACTGACGGCACGACACACGAATACACCGCAATCTGGTCACCCAAGGGGGACAAGGTCGCCTATATTACTGAATCAAACGGTGGCCAGAGCCTGGTGATCAAAGATCAAACCGGCAGGGGAAAAGGTACCCGTTATGAATTAGGCCCGTATTTTTATCAGTTATTGGCCTGGGGCGGTGGTGATAACTCCCGTATTGTTTACCAGGACAACCACCTGTCTCTTTTTTCCATTGAAACTGCAAGTGGTTCAATCAACAAAATCTCAACCGGCACACGACGCGATCAAATCGACGTATCAATCTCACCGGACGGCAATTGGCTCGCGTACACACTGGAACAAGCCAATTACAACCGGGACCTGGTTCTGCTGAACTTTGCATCGGGCTCAAGTACCGTCGTAACAGGTGGCGCAGCAGATGTTGCCTCACCTGCCTTTAGCAACGATGGAAAATACCTATATTTCGCCGCCTCGACCAATTCAGGCCCCATCCAGATCGGACTCAATATGACCAGCCAGGAACGCCCATACCGGGCCGGCCTTTACGCCCTGGTACTGGCTGCCGATGGAGAATCACCGGTATTGGATGCAGCAGGTGATGAGAACGAAGAAGAGGGCAAGGAAGAAGATGAATCCAAAAAAGACAAGAATGGCAAAGATGACAAGAAAGACGGGGCTGATGAAAAAGCACCGGAGACCCGCATAGATTTACAAAATCTCGCCTCACGGATCGTCGCCTTGCCGGTCGCCGAAAATAATTATGACAGCCTTGCGGTTGGCAAAGATGGCAAGCTTTTTTACTTACAGCTTACGCAGCCGGGCAGCAGTGTTGAACCACCCGGAGCCAAGGCAGGTGCAGGCAACGAACTAAAACAATTCGATTTTAAAAAGAAGGAAGCAAAATCCCTGCTGAAGGGTGTTAATCGCCTGGTGCTTAGCGCAAAGGGCTCTCATATGCTCATAAGCAAGGCTGATGGCTCTCTTGCAGTCGCTGAAATCGCCGACAAACTTGAACCCAAAAAACTGCCATTGGATGGCTTGAAAGTGCGGGTTAACCCACTTGAGGAATGGACCCAGATCTTCAATGAAGCATGGCGCTTGGAAAAGGAGTATTTCTATGCCGACACCATGCATGGCCTGGATTGGCAAGCGGTGTACGAGCGCTATCGACCACTGGTAAATCACGTTGGCAGACGTGAAGACTTGTCGGCATTGATAGTTGAAATGATCGCAGAGATACAGGCTGG
>Ga0164315_10005029_pt1 | contig 10319 bp, 7 predicted proteins | sample GuaBasSedimGuay6_FD_113737 | JGI IMG/M metagenome (GOLD analysis project Ga0164315, IMG submission 113737) | Subseafloor sediment microbial communities from Guaymas Basin, Gulf of California, Mexico - Guay6, Core 4569-2, 0-3 cm | ecosystem: Environmental > Aquatic > Marine > Hydrothermal vents >...
AATATAATTTTAGCCGATGAGATCAATCGTACCCCTCCTAAAACCCAAGCTGCTTTGTTAGAAGCTATGCAAGAGCGTTCGATTACTATTGCTGGTCATAATTATAAATTGGATAAACCTTATTTTGTATTAGCAACTCAAAATCCGATTGAACAGGAAGGAACCTATCCACTGCCTGAAGCACAATTAGATAGATTTATGTTTGCAATCAATCTAGATTATCCTTCTTTTGAAGAAGAAGTTGATATTGTTAAAACAACTACAATTGGTGCAAATCCAATAATCAATCCATTATTTACTGCTGAAGAGATTATTAGCTACCAACAACTCATACAGAAAATACCAGTAGCCGATAATGTTATTGAATATGCTGTTACATTGGTTGGTAAAACCCGTCCTAATAGCTCAGCCTCCCCAGAAATAATTAAGAAGTATATTGATTGGGGTGCCGGCCCTCGTGCATCACAAAACCTTATTCTCAGTGCAAAAGCGTATGCTGCATTGAATGGCAAATTCTCACCGGACATTGAAGATGTGCAAAAAGTTACTATCGGTATTCTTCGCCATAGACTTATTAAAAATTATAAAGCAGAGGCTGAAGGACTGAGTATCGAGGATATCATTAAAAGCCTATTTTAAACAAGCTTAATAAATTACATAATTCGCATTATATTATTAATAATATTGCCTTATTATGCAATATATTCAAAAATAATTATCATACGATAAATATTATTTATTGATAAAGCAGTATCCTTCAATATTTGTTAATTTCTATTAAATTTTGTAATTTCGCATCGCATTTAAGAAAGCTTTTTTTATAAAGAGGCTTTAATAAATTCAGACAAAATAGATTGATTTCTTCTAAAAAAATATAACTATGGCATTCGATATTCAAATGATTAAAAAAGTGTATTCTCAAATGGTTCAACGAGTTGATAAAGCTCGTGACTTAACTGGGAAACCGCTAACACTCGCAGAAAAAATATTATATTCACATTTATGGAGTGGTGATGCAAGTCAAGCATTTAACAGAGGAAAGGATTATGTTGATTTTGCTCCAGATCGTATCGCTTGTCAGGATGCAACCGCACAAATGGCATTATTGCAATTTATGCAGGCCGGAAAAGATAAAGTTGCTGTTCCTACAACAGTACATTGTGATCACTTAATACAGGCCAGAGTTGGAGCTGATAAAGATTTACAATCTGCATTGAATAACAGTAACGAAGTGTTTAATTTTTTAGAATCTGTATCCAATAAATACGGTATTGGATTTTGGAAACCGGGTGCAGGAATTATACATCAGGTGGTTATTGAAAACTATGCTTTTCCTGGTGGAATGATGATTGGCACCGATTCTCATACCGTAAATGCAGGCGGTTTGGGGATGATAGCAATTGGAGTAGGTGGAGCTGATGCAGTAGATGTAATGCAGGAATGCCCTGGGAGTTAAAATTTCCAAAACTTATCGGTGTAAAATTAACTGGTACTATTTCTGGTTGGACAGCTGCAAAAGATGTGATCTTAAAAGTTGCTGGTATTGTTACAGCAAAAGGTGGTACTGGTGCTATTGTTGAATATTTTGGTGAAGGTGCAACTGCATTGTCCTGTACAGGTAAAGGGACTATATGTAACATGGGTGCTGAAATTGGAGCAACAACTTCAACATTTGGATATGATGAATCCATGGAACGTTATTTAAGAGCTACAGATCGAAATGATGTTGCGGATGCTGCAAATGAAATAAAAGAATATTTAACAGCCGACCCTGAAGTCTATGCAAATCCAGAGCAATATTTTGACCAAGTAATCGAAATTGATTTAAATGAATTAATGCCTCACTTAAACGGACCCTTTTCTCCAGATATCGCTACGAAAGTAGGAGAGATGAACGCAAAAGCTACCGAGAATGGTTGGCCTTTAGATGTAGAATGGGGATTGATAGGATCTTGTACCAACTCTTCTTATGAAGATTTATCCAGAGCAGCTTCCATAGCGCAGCAAGCAATTGATAAAGGAATTAAAATGAAAGCAGAATTAGGCATTAACCCTGGTTCTGAGCAAGTTCGTTTTACCGCAGATCGCGACGGAATTCTAGAAGTGTTTGAAAACCTAGAAGCTAAAATATTCACCAATGCTTGTGGGCCTTGTATTGGACAATGGGCTAGACCGGGAGCAGATAAAGAGGAAAAGAATAGTATTGTTCATTCCTTTAATAGAAACTTTGCTAAACGTGCCGATGGAAATCCAAATACCCACGCCTTTGTAGCATCACCAGAAATGGTAGCTGCGATTGCACTTTCAGGGAGATTGGATTTTAATCCATTGACAGATACATTAAAAACAGAGAGCGGTGAAGAAGTTTTACTTGATGAACCAACCGGATGGGAACTTCCTCCAAAAGGTTTTGCAGTAGATGATAACGGATATATTGAACCAATAGAAGATGGAAGTGGAGTGAATGTTGAAGTAAGTCCTGATTCAGAAAGACTACAATTATTAACACCTTTTATTCCTTTAGGAAATAATATTGAAGGTGCTAAATTATTGATCAAGGCTCACGGAAAATGTACTACAGATCATATTTCAATGGCTGGTCCATGGTTGCGATTTAGAGGTCATTTAGACAATATATCAAACAACTGTTTGATCGGTGCTGTAAATTCTTATAATATGAAAACTAACTTTGTTAAAAGTCAGTTGGACGGTAAGTACGATGCAGTTCCCAAAACACAAAGAGCTTATAAAGAATCAGGAATATTAACCATCGTAGTTGGGGATCATAATTACGGGGAAGGTTCTTCCAGAGAGCACGCGGCTATGGAGCCAAGGCATCTTGGAGTTGCTGCAGTTTTGGTGAAATCATTCGCAAGAATCCACGAAACAAATTTGAAAAAACAAGGGATGCTAGGATTGACCTTTGTAAATGAAAGTGATTACGACCTAATACAAGAAGATGACACATTCAATTTTACAGACCTTAATGAATTTGCTCCTGGAAAACCATTGACCATTGAAGCGGTTCATGCTGATGGAAGCAAAGATATTATTATGGCCAATCATACCTACAACCTATCTCAAATAGAATGGTATAATGAAGGTTCAGCTTTAAATTTGATCAAAAAACAAAACGTTTAATTTTTTAATTAATAATTATAATGCCTCCATTAAAAGGAGGCATTTTTTTTGTTTTAATTTAGGGTTTAAAGTCATTTTGTTGCCTAATATAATAACCGGGCCCGGCATTCATTTCAAAATCCCAGTCACTAATCTGACTATTGATTTCGCTTAAAATAGCTTCAATTTCCCTGTAGGTAGCTCCTAAGCTTCTGTAATAACTAAGGACTTGAATATTTGCAGGGTCAAATTTATTTTCATTACACCAGAGAAGATAATCGTAAGTACTTTTATAATATTCTAATTCTCGAAGTACTAGACAAAGATTGAGTACTGGAAAACCAAATTTCAGGTCTTCATATTCATCATCTATAAAAAGGTCAAATGTTTTATTCCCAATCGTAAATTTAACAGCGGGATACTCTTTATTTCCCCCTAAGAATTCATCCTTAGAAATTGTGATCTTAACATCATGTTTTCTGTAAATATCTTCAAGTGCTTTAATTTGAGGATAGTCATCTGCCTTCATAATTCAGAAAAATAAATAGTATTATAAAATAAAAAATAAAATCTTACCCTTTGCTAAAGTATCTGTTAACAAAGGCATTAGAATACTAATTGTCCAAATAAATTGATCTATTTTTTAGAATCAATAATTCTTAGGACAAAATAGGGGATGATCATAAATCCAATGATCAATATCTTATAAATTCCAATAATGGAAATATAGATAGCATCAAAGGTTTCAATAGTTAGATTGTGATACCCCTCCCAAAAATGATATATAAAATCGTGAGCAACTATAAATAATAACCACGAAAATAGTAAGAATATCATATTGATAACTGAACACCAACCTAAAAATTTTCTCATTACTTTAGACTCCATATACACTGATTTATAGTTATTTTCGTATTAATAGCTTGGATATAAGCTCTAAACCAAAGTTACGAAGAAAGGTTGGTATTCTAATTAATAATGATTGCTTTAAAATGTATCTTTATCAAAAGAGTTTGAACTAATAATGTTTAATTAATTGTTGTCCATAATATGAAAAACAGATCCTTATTGATTATTGGTGGTACTCGTTTTGTAGGCAGAATCGTTATTGAGAAGCTATTAAAAGATGAAGCAAATTATATCATTACTGTTTTTAACAGGGGTATTACTAATAAAACGTTGTTTCAAAATGAAGCAAATATCAATTTTATTTATGGCGATCGAGAAACAAATGATATTAAACAACTATTCAATAAAAAGTGGGATGTTGTAATCGATTTTATGGCTTATTATCCAGATTCTATTGCGTTTATGTTGAATAAAATGCATCAAAATATAGGAAGATATTTATTTATATCAACCATCTCTGTTTATGATTTAGAGAACCCAACTTCAATTCCAATAAACGAGAAAGGCAAATTGCTAAAATGGGAATCTAAACATAGAAAAGATACTACTTGGGAGTCTTATGGGCAGCGTAAAATTGCTTGTGAAGAAGAGGTTCAGAAAATATTCAACTTGGATCATATTATCTTACGTCCTTCCTTAATCTATGGAAAATATGATTATTCAGAAAGATTTTATTATTGGTTGAATAAAATGAAAAATGAGACAGCAATAAATATTCCAGAAGATTTTAATAAACTCGTTAATTATACCTTTTCAGAAGATTTTGCAAATGTTATAATTCATTTTATGGAAGCTGATCATAAAAATAATGTGTACAATGTTGTAACACATAAAGCTACAAAGCTCACAGATATTTTAAATGTATCCAAAAAAATGTTACAGTCTAATTGCACACTTATTCCTGTAAAGTTGGAGCCAAGTAATGCATTTAAATATCCGTTATGGTTTCCGATGGAATGTCTTGAAATATCTTCAGAAAGATTGCATAATGAGTTTAATTTAAAATTCAAAACTATTGAAGAATCCTTACATCTAACTGTGAATTATATGAAAGACTAAGCCAATCAATAACAAAAATATGTTAATCAAAATCATTTGGTTTAGCCCCACCTATTTGAGTGAAATAACTATCAATAGGTTTCCATAGTAATCAATCGCTACCTTGAAGCACTCCAGATTGCAGAAGTGCCATTATTTGCGTTTGAAGATCCATTAATAATTTTATCACCGTTTGATGATAAAGTTCCTTTATAAATTCCTTTAATCCCATCTGGATAAGTAATTGAAAATTCAATCTTATCTCCCAATAACTGCCCGTTTATTTCTCCGCTTGTGTGTTTATCCCAATTTGCTGTTCCAGTAATCACTCCTGATTGATCTTGTTTTAAAAGGAATGTTCCATAAAATCCATTATTCTGATTGATATTCCATAATCCCCCCACAGAAATAGCTGATGTTGTTCCTTTTTTGGGTTTTGCATACCATTCATATTTTACCGCCTCTTTGAATCCAAACATACCTTCAAGAGATATAGCTCGAGAGCCAGAATTTTGGTTGATCTCTCCAATATAATATTGCTTCCAATTTCCAATGATTCTTGTAAATTCAATCCGATTATTTGATAAAATTCGGCCTTCAATTTTTGCAAGTTGTTCGGTCCCATTTGTACGAACCATATCACCGTAAAAACTACTACCAGATTGTACAAGTTTTAAATTGAATTTATAAATAATATCACCAACACAAGTCAGATCCCATTCTCCAGATATATCTGGGGAATTTAAAATTTCATCAGTCACATTACTTATACCACTTGTACTATATATTCTAATATTATCAATTCCGATACGAGAATCATAAGAATCAAATTGTAATTTCCCTTTTCCTGAAAACCGCTTTGAAGACATTCTCTCAAAAATTCTACGTCCGTCGCAATAAGCTTCAAGAAGATTTCCTTTACGAACAATTTTATAATGATGCCATTTCTTTGCTTCCCAAACCTTACCATCTAACAATTCTCTATTCTGCGAGTTTTTACCAATATCCGATCCAGATTTTGTATTATACCATCCTCCTAAAATTACAATGTATCCTTCCTCATCTTCATTATGTAAATAAATATTAAATCCGTTTACCTCACAATATCCATCAAATTCAATTGCTATGTTTTCCATTGGAAGTTCTCCAATTAGAACTGTGGATAAGAAATATCCTGTATTCCAGTATAATTTCCCGTCATTCAGAGCTGAATTCGTATTTTCCAATTGCCAGTTCCCTAATCCTGAGCTAAAATTCTCAAAAAACGGTAATGAAAAGGCATTACTGTCATTTGAGTTTTGTGTAGAGATACGGCATTCATTATCAATACTTGCAGACATTCCTGCTCTCACTTGAATAGGCTGTTCTTCACCTGTCTTACAACTAAAATTAACAACACCTTCTTCCACAGAAAGAGAAGTAGTTCCCGATACAGGGTCATAGGCGACCTCAAATTCGGTTCCTTCAACCGATGTAACGCTATTAAAGGTTTCTACTAGATAACCATTTTTTTTCTTTCCTTTAAAAAGATTCCATAATCTTCCAGCTATAAGAGAAATACCCCATTTCTTTGAATTAGGTGTTTTATTTTTAATTTTAACACGAGTGTTCTTATTTAAAATAACAACTGTTTTTTGAGAATAAAAAGAAATATTCGCTTCTTCATTTTTTGATGTTCTTAGCATATCTCCATAATTAACCCCATCTCCAGGTTTTAACCATTTATTTGAAGTTTCACTAAAAACACTTCCAGATGTTACTTCTCCAGCATTTCCTTTAATTAGCTCTGGATCGTTCGGATCGTTTACAGAAAACAAACTACTAATTACTTTTCCGCCTTCTCTTGGGAAATACCATACTTCATATTGAACGTCCTGTGGAGCATTAAAAGAAATCTCCCCCGTTCCTCCTTGATTATTATAATCGCTCATAACGGCATATATATCTAAAGTAATTTCAACTCCAGCAGGAATGGCTCCCCAAAACTCACCTGCAGGGTTATACTCTTTTACAGCTCCAAGCCACTCCCCATTACTCCAACTTAGCGTATTGGTCCAAGGCACAAAGCCAGATTTAGTAGTATTATAATACATATAAATTCTTGCTCCCTTTCCAAGCTGTAAAAGGCCAATATTTCCAGGCCCCAGAACGGTAATTTCACCTATTTTAGGGGATACAGCGTTTTTTACGGCATCATCCCAAGGAGTATATTGACGAGTATCACCAGCGTCCCAGAAACTACCAGGCCACCATTTATTATCATCTTGTCTTGAGTAAGCATCAGATGCCCAAGAAGTTGTAAAATTTTGATTCCCAGATATTATCATTTTCCCTCCTGCACTTGTCCATTGTGCAGAATTTTGATTTTGAGCGTTTGCATAACTTAAAAATATAAAAAATAGAATACTTGTGAGAATGGTTTTTGAAGAAAATAAAACTCCATTACTGATTAATCCATTTGATTTTTTCATCGATTCAGTATAACAGGTTATATAGCATTAAAGATACTGAATAAAGCTTATATTCCATTGATTTATAGCGTGTTTTTGATCCTTTCAAGTAGCTATATATCAACATTATTTTGTTTAAAAAAAAGGCAGAATGTTTTATTAAATCTATCCAATTTGAATGATAAAGTATTTGTTTTCATCGTATCTTTGCTAATCTGCAAAATCATAATATATGAGGAGTTTCTTTTTTATAGTTTTCTTATTTATAACAACTATTTCCTTTGCTCAAAAGGATGACACAGAGTTAATTAAAGCCCAGCAACAAATTGAAAAATATAGTGATGTGTTTTTCAAAGCCCCAATTAATGAAAATTTTGAAATTCAGAATATTCCAATATATTTTTCCATTGTTAATTATCAAAAAAGTAAAGAATTAGTTTATTCATACGTTCATAAGTCAAAATTTAATGACCTTTTAAAACTTCAGATTCCATTCGAAGTGATTTCTCGGGAAATCAATACAAAAGCATTGACGATGGCTACTACTGTAGAACAAATGGAAAACTGGGATAGGTATCCAACCTATGAAGTTTATATTCAAATGATGTATGATTTTGCGGCTAATTTCCCTGCTATTTCCAGATTAGAAACAATAGGGTATTCACAAAATGGAAAAGAGATTTTAGTTTTAAAAATAACGAACAATCCAGATGAGGATAAAAATGAGCCTGAGTTTTTATATACTGGACAAATGCATGGAAATGAAATACCTTCATTTGTACTTTTATTAAGATTAACAGACCATTTATTAGAAAATTATGGATCAAATACACAAGTAACAAATCTTATTGATAATGTAGAGATTTGGATCAACCCTTTGGCAAATCCAGATGGCACTTATCAAGGAGGGAATCATACTGTTTCGGGAGCTAGTCGTTATTTAATGAATGGGATTGATCCAAATAGAAACTTCCCTGCACCAGATGATGTACATCCAGATGGAAATACATGGGCGCAGGAAACAGTTGATATGATGACATTTGCAGAGACACATGATATAGTGTTGTCTGCAAATTTACATGCCGGAGCTGAAGTAGTTAATTATCCATGGGATACATGGAATAGTGCTCAAAGGATTCATGCCGATAATGATTGGTGGCAGTTAGTATCACATGAATATGCTGATACTGTTTTTGCTAATAGTTCAGGGGGTTATTTTACTGATGTATCTTCAAATGGTATTACAGAAGGGGGTGATTGGTATGTGATTTTTGGTGGCCGTCAGGATTATATGACTTACTTTAAACAGGCTAGAGAATTTACTTTGGAATTATCATCTGCTTTTTTTTTAGATGTTGATGAATTACCATCTCGTTGGAATTATAATTATAATTCTTTTTTGCTATATATGGAGCAATCACTTTATGGTATTAGAGGATTAATCACTGACTCATCTACTGAAGAACCTATTGAAGCAAAAGTTGAGATTGAAGGACATGATGATGATAATTCGTTTGTATTTAGTTCTTTGCCTGTTGGGAATTATCATCGTTTAATTTATGAGGGCATTTATGATGTAACCTATTCAAAAACTGGATATATTTCACAGACTATTTCTAATGTTGATGTAGCAAATTATAGTTCGACAATTCAAGATATTGCATTGGTTCCCGAAGGTCTTGGTGTTGATGATAATACTTTTTCAGAAAGCATAAGTGTGGCTCCTAATCCAGTTACTAACGGAAAAACCTTCATTAGGTTTAATTTACCTTTTTCTGATGCGTCTATTTTAATGTATGATTGTTTAGGTAGAAAAGTTTATGAAAACGATGTAATCGATATTGAAGTAGGGGAGCAAATAGAAATAGAATTAGGTGGAATAATAAAAAAAGGGATTTATATTATTCAAATAAAGTCTTCTAAAGGAAATGCTGTAAAACGAATAATTAAATTATAAATACCCCCGGTTTTTCCTTTCAAAATGACTCATTATAGCCTATAGTAACATTCATTCCTCACTTTTTGGGATATCTTATTAAACAATTACACTAAAAACTGAAACAAATCGGGCTTATCATTTATGTAGTCGCCATAAAAATTGTGTAGTTTCATTTTGGCGATTAAGGGTGTAAGATCTGATGGAGATTTTAACTGTACACCAACTACGGCTACATCATTTTCTCTATTTACTTTCTTGGTATATTGAAAATGAGTGATGTCATCATCAGGACCTAAAACCTCTACAACAAATTCTCTTAATGCTCCTGCACGCTGAGGAAATGTGATAATAAAATAATGTTTCAACTGAGCGTAAAGTAAGGCACGCTCTTTTATTTCTGCAGTTCGGGTGATGTCATTATTGCTACCACTAACAATACAAACCACATTTTTTCCTTTGATCTTATCTGAATAATAATCTAAAGCTGAAATACTCAAAGCTCCTGCTGGCTCAACAACGATTGCATCTTTATTGTAAAGATCTAAAATGGTTTGACAAATTTTACCTTCTGGAACTGTAATCATATCATCTAGGTTTTCTTTACAGATCGGGAAAGTCTTTTCGCCAACTCGCCTAACAGCTGCTCCATCAACAAACCGATTGATTTTATCAAGCATAACGATTTTATTATTCTTAATTGATATAAGCATAGAGGGTGCGCCTTCTGGTTCTACACCAATTATTTTAGTATGGGGAGAAAACTTTTTAAAATAGGTTGATAATCCTGCTGCTAATCCGCCTCCTCCAACCGGAACAAATATATAATCGATTGGTGTTTTGGTTTTATTTAAGATCTCTAATGC
>Ga0164315_10005030_pt1 | contig 10318 bp, 9 predicted proteins | sample GuaBasSedimGuay6_FD_113737 | JGI IMG/M metagenome (GOLD analysis project Ga0164315, IMG submission 113737) | Subseafloor sediment microbial communities from Guaymas Basin, Gulf of California, Mexico - Guay6, Core 4569-2, 0-3 cm | ecosystem: Environmental > Aquatic > Marine > Hydrothermal vents >...
CGCGCATTCAGTCGATCCAATCAAAGGAAACATCTGATTTTATAAAAAAGAATGATGTCAAACTGGACAATAAGCATATCTCACTGCTTAATTTTGATGCGTTGTACTTTGAATTAGAACAGTTCAAACGCGAACGAAGCTGGTATAATCTAAATATTAATAAAGCCGGTATTCAAAAACTCCTTGAAGATAAAACATGGTATACACTATTTCTACCAACTGCACGATTGGAGTTGACCGGATTTGATGATGTCGCTCTTTTGCAGCAAGTAGCAGCAGAACTTCTCAAGCGTTTTTGCGAGCATTATTACAATTATTGTAAACGTTCTTTTATAGAACCGCGCCTTGAACTTCGGGAACTTACGGCAGAAGATGACAACATCCCTAAAGAAGGATTTTATCAGCTCATTGTTAATGGTGATGAAGAACAGGTCATCCTTGCAATCGAGCAACTCAAAAAAAAGATTGAGGAAGATAAACAGTCATTAGTCAAAGTAGGTGAGCTTCAGGCTTGCCGTTTTGGTATGCATCTTTTTCAGCCGCTCTTTCATGTCCGTAAAGGAGGCAAGACCACTATTTTGCCTATCGCTTTAAATGAAAGCGAATTCCAGTTTGTTACTGATCTTATGGCGTGGTCTAAAACAAATTCTGTGGAACTTGAAAAAGCAGGTACAGAACTCTTTCTGCTCCGGAATTTAAGCCGAGGAAAAGGTATCGGTTTCTTCGAAGCTGGCAATTTCCATCCAGATTTTATTTTATGGGTTCTTAAAGACAAAAAACAATTTGTTTCTTTTATAGAACCCCATGGACTAATCCATGAAGGACCGGGAAGTGAAAAAGTATTATTTCATGAGCGTATCAAACAAATTGAAACTCGCCTGGATGATAAAAATATTATCTTGAACAGTTTTATCCTTTCCTGGACTAAATTTCCACAATTGAAATGGGATAACACTCAGGAAGAGCTTGAAAATAAAAACGTACTTTTTATGACAAATGATCGTGACCAATATATAGATAAGCTTTTTTTGAAAACAAAGTGATATAAAAACAAAACAACCCTAATCCAATTGTGAATTCTTTGGATGAAGGGATAGACAGCAGTCCGGATCAAGCCAGGGCTGTGATGTTGTTTCTGTAATAAGATTATTCTGGTGTAATTTCCCAGAATCTACTATATCTTCAAATCAGTTGGATATCATTCAAATTTACAGATAATCCAGTTCCTAACAGTTTTCGAATGATACCCAGGCCTGTAAATTAACTTTAAGTCTTAGGGGAATTCATGAAAAGTTTCTCACCAAAATCTGCTCAATTAAATAAAACATTAGAGCATATTTCTTACGAAATTGAGCAAATAACCGATACTCTTTTTGGAACCAATAATACCGCCATTGACAATGCGTTGGTAGAAGCACGTCTTATTCATATTAGGGCACTTTTAGATTTTTTCCAAAAACCCAATAGAGGGATTAACAACGGGAAGGAATTAGATGACGTTTTATCATCCGATTACGGGTTTAGTCACCGGGATGTTGGAATCCCTTCATCCTTTAGCAAACGGCTAAATAAAGACTTGGCTCACCTTACCTATTCAAGAGCCGACCATTTGCCAGAGGACAAGTCTTGGCCGCACGACAAAGTTGTATTGCCAATGCTGGTCCGCTGTAGGGAGTTTGGTGAGCATTTAATTTCAAATTATCTGCCAATTAATTGCCCTTCAAATACCATAGCTTGGCAAAAGCTTGTAGATAAAATAAAGAGAATTCAAGGGGTGTAAAATGAAAGTACGAGAACTTCAGAAAAAACTCGGTGAACTTGATCCAGAATTAGAGGTGGTTTGTTATAGCGAAGATGAAAAACTTTTAGTTAAAGACCGAGGTTTTATATTGTTCGACTTCCTTGCTGTTGATACCACAGATGCAGAGCGGCTTCGCCTTAACGATGGAACTCCATATCTTAAATTTGGTAGGAGTTCATCATCCTCACCTATCGCCACTTTGCAAGTTACATCGGATTTTTAATTTCATTTTGTAATTCTGGACAAAAATATCAACAAGGCCAATGACAGCCACGCTATAACTCAATTTATTACATTAAATACCGCCGTGAATAGGATTCTCACATAATCAGGTAATTTTTTTTAAAAATTGAGTTTTTCTGATTTTTCTGACTCAACTATAATTATCCTATTCTTGAGTTCCAGAATAAATGTCAATCAATTCAGCCCCGGGGAAAAAATGATCAGTCCTGACATTGAGAGACTTGATCTAAGATTATTTTATAAGAAATAGTCTCAGATCCATGACAATTGTATTGGTGGGGCCCGTGATTATGAGATCATCCAGTTTGTCAAAAAAATGGTATGAATCATGGGCCTTTAAAAAATTTTTTGCAGATATTCCAAGATCCCGGGCTTTATCAAAGGTATTGCCGTCGGCAATTGCACCTGCTGCATCAGTTGGTCCGTCTGTGCCGTCTGTGCCGGCAGAAAGAACAACAATATTATTTTCTCCTTTAATCTCAATGGCCGATGCCAGTACAAACTCCTGATTCCGCCCGCCAAGGCCATGATCATCCATGGTTACTATTGTTTCCCCTCCTGAAATAATGCATCCGGGCAGTGGTATGGGATTGCCTGTTTTGACAATCTCCCTTGCTATGGCAGCATGCATCTTTGCAATATCTTTTGTCTCTCCCTCAATCAAAGAAGACAATATTATTGAGTTATATCCCAGAGACTGGGCTTTTTCCTTTGCCTTGACAAGGCAGTTAAAATTATTCCCGATGATCAGATTTTTGACTTTTTTAAAACAGGGTTCATCAGGCTTAGGCGTTTCAGGGAGTTCACCTGCACACCCTTTCTTAATATGATCCAGAACATTTTTGGGCAATTTTGAGGCAATGTCATAGGATGTTATGATATCTCTACACTCTTCAAATGTGCCAGTGTCGGGAACGGTGAGTCCTGAAGCGATTATATCAAGATCATCACCCACAACATCGGACAGGATCAAAGAAATTATGGTTGCAGGATAAGCAGCCCTGGCAAACCCGCCGCCCTTGATAAGGGATAGATGTTTTCTGATTGTATTTATTTCATGAATCCTGGCCCCACAGGAAAGAAGGATTTTTGTTGTCTCCTGCTTTTCAGCCAGGGATATGCCATCACAGGGCAAAGGGGATAGCGCAGACCCGCCCCCTGAAATAAGACAGAAAACCAGAGTTTTTTCATGGGCATTTTTGGCCATTTCAAAAAGCTTTTCAGCCCCGATTCGGCCGTTTTCATCGGGAACGGGGTGGCCTGCCTCTATAAGTTCAATGGTTTTAAGGCTTGCCGTGTGATCATATTTTACTATGATGCTTCCCCTGGTTATGCTTGAACCCAGAATATTTTCAAGTTCTTTTGCCATGGCAGCGCAAGCCTTGCCCGCACCGATTACAATAATTTCTTCAAATTGAGCAAGATCAAATGTGGTATCTTTCACCATGAGCCTGTTTTCATGGATCTTAAGGTGGCTGTTTATTGCAAAGGCAGGATCTGCCGATAAAAGACCGGAATTAAAAATATCTCCGGCATCTTTTCTAAGCTTTAAAATATCGCGGGGTTTATTTTGTTCACAAGACATCTTTTTATCCTAAATTTAATTCAATATCCATTATACAAATCCTGTTTTTTTAATTTTAATACAAACATAGCTTACTAATTTCCCAACCCAAGGTAAATATTATTATTGATTTTCCCATAATCAAGGTTCGCCTGATAATGCCCAGGGCTTTTGTCCAGATATGCTTTTTATATCTTGGCCTTATTCAGGTCGTGTTTTACAGAGGCTTCTTGAACGATTAAGAGAATGTCGGTTAATAAAACCAGGTCATGTATGAGGAAAGACCTCCAACTCAAGGGGTTTGGCTGGTTTTTGAAAATTGACTCTACCTGTTCTACATATTTGTGGAACTGGTCATCCACCTCTTTGGAAACCAGGGCCCTCTATCTTTGCTTACCCTTATGGAATCAAGCTTTGACAGCAATTTATGCACCCTTTCAAGGGGTGTTTTGCCTACCGTCAAATACTCGACGTCTTTGCCCATTTCCACATCAATGATGTCAATGAAGGCTTCAATGGACTTAAGTTTGAAAGTTGAACCATTATTTTAACCCTTCAGGAATGCGGCAGACAGGTATGGATTCCATTTTATGCCTGTTTGCAATATGAAATTTTTTATAAATGGAAACGATATTTTTTTGTCTTTCATTCAAAGGGCTTTTCTGGCCGGTATCAAGATAGTGCATGGCCCATTCCAGTTCTGCATAGCTTGCACCAATCTGGCTTTCATCAGTTCGGTTGTCTTCCCACAAGCCATCTGTCGGCGCTGCCTTCAGAATTTCTGGTATAATGCCCAATTCTTTTCCCAGGGCATAGATTTGTGTTTTCATAAGATCGGCAATGGGGGAAATATCCACGCCGCCATCCCCATACTTGGTATAAAAACCAACTCCGAAATCTTCGACTTTATTGCCTGTTCCTGCCACAAGCATCCTATGGCTGGAAGCAAACGCGTACAAGGTGAGCATGCGAAGCCTGGAACGCGTGTTAGCCATGGTCAGGCCGTCTTGAATATAATGGGGAAAGCTGTTTTTAATTTGATCAAAAACAGGTGAAAGCTCAACTTCCGAACCTTTTACATTATCAAATTTTTTTTTAAGCCATTCAATATGGGCCAAGGATCTGGATACCTGGTCGCAGGCCTGGTAAATAGGCATATTAATCGCAAGGACAGGTTTTCCCGTTCCGGCACAAAGGCATGATGTAACAGCAGAATCAATGCCGCCTGAAACGCCAATGACAAAACCCGTTAAACAGGATTTGCCAAGATAAGCAGAAAGCCATTGGACAATATGATCAATTATTTTTTCTGTTTTCATGAATGAATTTTTATATTTCCTGAATGGTTTTGGCAAGAAACAATTGCAATTTAAATTTCTTTTTTGTTTTGAACCAAACTTTCAAGGATTTTTTGAATGGCGGTATCCGCTGAACCGGCTTCCAGGGTGCAGCCCCCGGCCCCGGCATGACCGCCCCCGCCAAACCTGGCCAGAAGATTGCCGATATTGACAAAAGAGCTCTTGTTAAAAATATTATGACCGACGCTGAGCAAAACATGTTCTTTTTCAGGACCGTCAAATCTGAGCTTGATACTGGTGTTGCATTCCGGGAAAAGTGAATAGATTAAAAAGCGGTTGCCATCGGGTACACTGTCAAGATTCCTGAAATCGGCAATGGATATGTTATGATGTATTTTTGTGTGCTCAATTAAATATTTTTTATATGCAATATTTTCTTCAATAACCCTGTCACAACGGCTTTTTATTTCCGAATCCTCAAGAATATGGTCAATGTCCGTCTCCTTTAAGAGATCAACCAGCTTGTTCCAATAGGGCAGGTCTTTATAATCCTTATTTTTTATGGTCATGGATAAAAGAATATAAGGGTAGTTTTCAGGATGTTGTACCTGATCCTGATTTAAATCGGCAGCGTCGATGATATCCGTATTAAAGACCAGTTCATCATATTGGTTGTCAAGCAAGCCCTTTTTTTTATAATAGTCGTAAATAACCCGGGCAGCTGAAGGAGCTATGTCAAATGCGCCTTGAAAATTACCCCTGGGTTTATTGGAGATATGATGGTCAAACCAAAGACTGCAATCAGGTGAATAGGGAAGATTTGCCATGATATCACCCTTTAAAATATCAACTTTTCCCTTTTGGATCTCATTGGGTTCAACCCATTTTATATCCGCGTCAATATTTTGCGCCCGGTAAAGCAGTACCGCGCATACAATTCCATCAAAATCAGGCCGGCTTACAATTCTCATTTCTCATCTCTTTTATGGTTAAGGATTAATTCAATTGAGTTAATAAATATCAGATTTTGATAAAAAAAAAAATAATTTCTTGAAATGATTGAACATTTTTTTAATTCATGTAATGAATAGATATCGTCAATCCAAGTGAGGTGACACATGAGTTTTAAATCTGATAATCAAACGCTTTCATTTTCAGACCTGGAATTGTCCCAGATAAAAGTAAGAAACAATACCCTTGAACACTTAAACAATCTGGATCAAAGCATACACTGGGAACCGATTGAATCCACACTGGTCAAAAACTACCCCATTGGAAAAAAGAAAAAAGGGCCCCAGGCCTATTCTCCTTTGTTGCTGTTCAAATGCATGCTGCTTCGAAACTGGTTTCAAATTAAATCTGATGTTGAATTGGAAAGCCTGATTAATGACCGGTTCTCGTTTAAAAAATTCATTGGTCTTCCAATGGGAGAGCCTGCCCCGGACAGTTCAACCTTTTCAAGATTAAGAAAGCGGCTGTCCCTGGAAAAATATAACCAGGTGCTGTCAGATATTTCAGACCAGATATCCCGTCAAAATCTGATTATCAACATGGGCCGTATCATGGACATTCAGATCATCAAATCAAACAGCTCATCTGAAACAAAACGCTGATCCCACTGCGGCAATCGGTTCGCAAAGGCGCTTTTGCTTCCAACATTGGTGGTTTTCGCAGATTTTACCTGATATCGGCCTGGGCAAGGGCCGGGGCATCATTGATTCCATCCCCCACCATCCCCACCAGCACATTATTTTGCTGAAATGCTTTCACTCGTCCGGATTTTTCTTCGGGTCTGACTTCTGCTTCAACATCATCCACATTCACTTCTTTGGCAATGGTGCGGGCTGTCTGCAAATTATCTCCCGTCAGCATGACCACCTTGGGTTTTTCGTCATGGAGCTCTTTGATAGCTTGTTTAGATTCAGGTTTCAACACATCTGAGACAGAGAGGATACCTTGAATATCATTATCCCTCGCAAGGATCATGACGGTCCTGCCCTTATTCTGCAATTCAAATATCATGGCCTTGATATCATCGGGCATATCTGAATTCTGTTCAAACCACTTGGATTTGCCCAACCTGAAAACCTGGCCCAAAAGTTTAGCCTGAACACCAAAACCGCTTATGGCTTTAAAATTTTTGGGATAATTCAATTGCAAAAATATTCATATTCCCATATTTTATGGTAATGATTGTCCTGAATGCCATATTCCCGATATTTGCTCTGCTTTTTCTGGGAAACCTTCTTAAACACTTTAACATTACCAATGAGGTATTTTTAAAAACCTCGGATAAACTTGTCTATTTTATTTTTTTCCCGGTCATGCTGTTCTGGAAAATCGGAAGTTCAAGCCCGGACAAGGGAGTCAGCATTAATTTATGCGCAGCTTCCATTCTGGCAGTGGGTGTTGTTTATCTCATAAGTCTTGCAATGATCCGGCTCTTCCATATCTCCAATTTTCAGGCAGGAACATTTTCCCAGACCTGTTTCAGGTTTAACACCTATATTGGTATGGCCATTGTAATGAATACCCTTGGAGAATCAGGGATCAGATACTTTGGCATCCTCATCGGGTTTGCTATCCCCATTATAAACGTTCTTGCTGTTTCAACATTGATCTGGTACTCCGGGAAAAAAGGAAGCCCCAGGCAACACCTGAAGTATCTTGTAAAGGCATTGATTTCCAATCCTTTAATCCTGGGATGTGCCGCAGGACTTTTTTTTTCCAGGTTCCAGCTTTCTTTTCCTGTTTTTATTAATAATACATTTTCCCTCATGACGGCTGTGACCATGCCTCTGGCCCTGATTTCAATTGGTGGCTCCCTGACCCTTCAAGGTCTCAAACACAACACAAAAATTTCGTTTATTGCCTCCTTGGTAAAACTATTGATCCTGCCGACAACTGGATTTTTCCTTTTAAACGCATTTTTTGTTGATGGAATTGCCTTTAAAGCCGGCATGATTTTTTTTACCCTGCCCACATCAACATCCATATATGTTCTTTCGGCTCAATTGAACAGTGATACACAGCTTGCCTCTGCCGCTATCATGTTATCAACCCTGCTCTCTTTTATGTCTCTGTCCGTTGCACTTTTAATTTGAAAAAAAGGAATTACAGATTATGAAATCTCATTTCATTATTATCCTCTTTTTATCTATTGTAACCTCTTTAACTTTCTTAACGACCTGTTGTGCTTCATCTGACTCCTCAAGTGACAAGATTCTAAAATTTGCGATGAATGTCAGTTCCATGGGTAAACTAGACCCGCATTGTGCTGCAGGTTCTCAGGACAGGGCATTTGCCGACATGGTTTTCAACGGGCTGTTACGGTATGTACCGGGCAATGCGCCTAAAATCGAACCGGATCTTGCCCGAAAAATACCTGAATTCAAACTGGTTGGCGGCAAACAGATCTGGACTGTTCATCTTCGCAAAGGCGTAATGTTTCATGCCGGCCCGGCAACCCCGGCCTATGAACTAACCGCGGATGATGTGGTTTTTTCCTTGAATAAAGCCAGAAATAAAGAATTCTGTGCATATTCTGGCGAGTATATGGGTATGACGATTAAAAAAATTGATCCCTATATGGTTCAGATCATCCTGAACAAACCCATTTCCCCGATTCTTTTCTTCCCAAAGATCACTAATTATGGCGGCGGATTCATCGTAAGCCGGAAAGCCATTGAAACAATGGGATATGATGCTTTTATACAACATCCCACTGGAACCGGTCCCTTTGCCTTTCAGGGATATGATAAAACCGGATATCTGTCGTTAAAAGCCCATGATCAATATTTCAGGGGACGTCCCCTGCTGGATGGTGTACAGATCCATTTCATCCCTGATGTAAAGGTTCGTTTTGATATGTTGAAAAAAGGTTACCTGGATGTCATTACAGGCTCTGGTCAAAAAGGATGGATTGAATCCATGGAAAATGATAGGGATGTCATCGTTGACACCCATGGTGTTGGCGAAGTTGCGACCCTTTATTTCAACACCCGGATGAAACCATTGGATGACATAAGGGTCAGGCAGGCCATTGCATTTAGTTTAAGCAGGCGAACTTTCCTTTACAAAATCAACCCAAAAATCTCGGGAAAAATTTATTCCCCTGTGCCTGATCAATTTCTTCCCGGAGGATTATCCCGGGAGGATGTCAGGATCTTAAACCTGGAATATTTCCAGGATCTTGATAAAGCCGGGCAATTGTTAAATGAGGCCGGCTATCCAGATGGGGTTACCCTGGATGTTGTCTCTTCGGAAAAATGGATATATCAGACCTATTATAAGGCACTCAAAGAACAGCTTGCAAAGATTAAGATCAAATTAAACATACATATAGAAACCCATTCAAACATGCACAAACAAATCAGGCAAAACCCTTACCCCATTGTTATCTATCCAGCCTGGCGCCCAAATGCAGATGCCTATCTGACCCGTTTTTTTCATTCTGACTCCATTGTTGTCACGGGCAAAAAGCCGGATACCAATTTTTCCCATTATGACAAAATTGACAAGCTCATTGAAGCCGCCCGTTTAGAAATTGATCCCGAGGCACAAACAAATCTCTGGATTCAGGCCCAGATCAGGATATTAAATGATATGGCTGCATACCCCATCTTGTTTACAAAACAGGTATATCTCAGAAAAAATTATGTGGATTACGGCCATCCGCTTATCTCGACTATGGCATTGTATCCCCAGTTTACCGAAAGAACAAATATAAATTAAATATTTTTCTTGATGTTGTTTTTTTGAACGGCTATGGATAATCCATGAAAATTTATACAAAAGCACTGATCACGACTCTGCCATTGGTCTTCTTTTTCCTTGCCGCAACAGTGGGCATATCTTACTATTTTTCACGCAATGCCCTTACATATCTTGCTGAAGAATGGTTATCAACAAGAGCATCGGAAGCCATAAGGATTGTCAAAAAACATGAGAGCGTACTTCATCAATACAATTTAGAGAAAATCCCCGCAAGCCTTATAAAAGCCAAGATGGATGCCATAAAGGAAATATCCGGCATTAAAATTGGAAAAAGAGGGTATCTTCTGGTGGTGGATACCCATGGCAACATCATATTTCACCCAAACAAACATTATGTTGATACGGATGTCTACGCCGAAAACTGGTACAAACGTCTGAAGAATGAAAAAAGCCGCATGTTTTTAACCATTAAACATGAAAAAAGTCTTGCCATCACCGATTTTTTCCCGGAATGGGGATGGTTCCTGCTTGCCGTGGATCCGAAAAAAGAGGTCTATGGCCTGGCAGACCAGATGAGACCATACCTTTTATCCCTTGGATTCAGCGCCGCTATTATTCTTTCACTGGTTTTAATGCTGCTGAGCCGACGTCTCATAAAGCCATTGCAGTTATTGGTTCAAGGAGTTGAGCGCATAG
>Ga0164315_10005031_pt1 | contig 10317 bp, 9 predicted proteins | sample GuaBasSedimGuay6_FD_113737 | JGI IMG/M metagenome (GOLD analysis project Ga0164315, IMG submission 113737) | Subseafloor sediment microbial communities from Guaymas Basin, Gulf of California, Mexico - Guay6, Core 4569-2, 0-3 cm | ecosystem: Environmental > Aquatic > Marine > Hydrothermal vents >...
GAGGGCGTGCAGGTCAGAGACCCACGAATGGGGCACATACTCTGTCGGGTCTCTCGCGACAGATTCATCCGGAGCGGCCGGCGATGGCACGGAGCCGAACCGCGGATATTCAGGGCACCACGCCTTCCGGCCAAGTGCCTCGCACCCAGGATCTTGGGTGGGGGAAATCGGCCACGAAAAAAAGCCCGCGTGTCCATCACGCGGTCGAAGATCCGGTGGGCCGCGACAAACGCATCGAAGCAGCGCAAGCACTGTCGGACGCCGCACGAGAGGCCGAGGCGGCGGGGAGGACGGCGAAGAGTCGGCTGCTGAGGGCGCGGGCCGATTACCAGATGGAGCTTGCACGAGCTGCAGTGCACACTTTCGATTCCTCCACCTGCCGATGCGCGGGACGGCAACATCCGCGGGACCGCACACCCGGAGGAGTCCTTTGAGGCGACGGTCATTCGCCGGCCCCACTCGCTTCGGCAATCCGCCGCGTTGTCTGAGTCGGAGCGTGCTCGGCCGATCGCCGTGTCAAATCCGCGGCTCAGCGTACCGATCGCGGCCCTCTGGGCGATCGAACTCCGAACTCGCATCATCGAATCAATCGCGCGCGCCGGGGGATGTCCTGGCACCGGAGAGTACGGGCAGACACAACGGCAACCGCATTCGCAACCGAGGATGTCGGAAACCCACGGATCGGAGGCGCTACGCCGCGCGTATGAAATTTATCGCTCTTGCTCGCGCACTCTGCCGCACCGTGGGCGGTCGGGTTCCGAGCGCGGCCGCACGCGGTCACCGGATGCGATCGACCGACGAGCGTGCGCGTGGCAGTCGAACCCATTGGGGCAACGCTCGTGAGTAGGTATCCGGTCATCTACATGACTGGGTCTGGTGGACCCGGTGTGCAATTCACGGTGGACCCTCAAGGCGATCTTAATCCGCCGCGATCTTGGCACCGGCAAATCATGCACCACCGAGCCAACAACACCTACGGTGAATACGCGGACAACCTGCGGGCATCAGCGGACTCATATGTTCCGGACCCGCACAACTCCTCCCGTGAGCACGCAGAGTATCAACGCGGCGACGCCGAATTTGTAGAGTCAGTGGTCAGCGGGTTCTTGCAGGAGGCTGACGCCGATCGATGGCAGAACGCGCACGCGAACTCAGAGTGGTCGAAGGCGGAGATTGCCGAGAACCAGAGGCGGATGGCGGACGTCGCCGAAGAACTCCAGGATGCCTACAACGGAGACGGGACGCGTTCGATCAACGAGATCACCAAAGAGCTAAATGAGCTGGAGAAAAAAGACGGACAGCTCCGACTTCGGTACGACGACGATCTCGCGCTTGAGCAGTACGCCTATGAACTTGGGCATGGTGGCCCCCAATGCACCCCGGCCGCGTACCGAGTTTGCGTCCGAAATCTCGAAGACAAGTGTCCGGATGAATGCAAAGAGGATTGCGAGTGCAAACTACTCCGGTCACCAGGAGGTCCCGAATACACGCCACCCGGCGGCCTCACGCGCCCCGCGAGTCGCGGCCGAGGTGCACCGCAAGGAGCGGGCGCCGGGGCCACCGCTTCCCCCCCGTGGTTGACGCCCAAAGCTCTCAAAACACCTGCGGCTCACCGCCCGCACGAGGCTGCAAGAAAGCGAAACAGACAAGACTCGAAACCGGGGGTCGATTCAGGATCGGGAGGCGAGCAAGGGGCGTCACAAGCCAGCAAAAAGACTGGGCATGTTCCTCCCGAGGTCGAGGCGCATGGCGGGGGTGGCCAACATCCTCGATCGCCTGTGACAACTGTAGCCCGGTCAAACCGAGGGTTCAAGCCGCCGAAGTTCGCCCCTCCTGTTGCGATATCTCCGTACGGCAGCACGGTCCCGCGCACTCAGGTGTCTCCCTGTCGTAGGGTGTCGGCCGAGATCTCCCGCGAGGGGGCACAGACCACACGAGCCGGGCTATTTGACCACGCCACGCGCATGTGGGCGGCTGCCTCTCGAACTCGAGGGGCGGGCGGCCAGTCGCTGACACACGGGCTCCAAGCCCCGACATCCCTCGACTCGGAGGACGCGTTGGTTGCAGTCATTCGGGAGCTTCAGGTCCGCTGCGGCGCCGCCCCCAAAGGTGTTCGCGGCTACGGCGACGCGACTGTTCGCCCGCCGGACGTAGTCGTGCCGGAAGCGGTCGCGCCGGACGAGGGCACCAGCGTCTCGATCCTGTGGAACACGGGGCCAGCGATTCGCGTCGCCGGTCCGAAGGACTCCCCCCGCCCCGGACGGGCGGACTGCGCCGAGAAGATTCTCCGTGCGATGCGGATCAGGCCGCCCGCTGCGCGCGATGAGGCCATCGCTGAAATCGCGTTGGAAATGAAGAAGAAGGCAAGGTCTCGTGCCCCGAACAGATTGTCGAAGCTGTTTGCATCGGCCCGGACGACGGAACTGAAAGCCAGAGTACTGCTGGAGCACTGCCACGACTTCGTCCCGACAGCCGCGGAAAGGAGACGGGAGCACGAAATCAACTTGTTCGGTGAACCGCAGCTCACGATTCTCCCTGACGAGTGCAGGCGCATTCTCGCGCGCTCGAGGTTGTTGAAGGAGTCGGGCCGTGCCGTCGACGAGCGCTTGGCGTTGCTGCTTCCTGCGGCGATGCGCCAGCCGGGGCTGGTGAACGACGCACTAAAGAAGTTCAGCGCGGCAACGGGTCGCGACTTCGAGATATCCGTTGCCGGACGGTGGTTCGATTCGGATAAGACCCGCTTCTCGAACGAATTGGAGGCTGCGCTGCGGCGATACTGCGCAGGAGGAACGCGGGCGCACAATTCGCAACCGTACACGCCCCGATACCACAGAGTCGGACGGGATGGTGTCCCTGAGGGGAGATCGATTGACTGCAGAGTTCGCTCTAGGAGCGCCGAGGGACTCGTCGCCGGGTTCAAGGAGGGTTTGCTCGGATTGTTTGAAGGGGCACTGGTCACGATCGCAGCCGTCGGGGGGCTCGCTCGCAATGTTGTCAGCGAATTGACCGAGGAAGAGGAGGCCGCCCTCGCTCGCGAGGTGATGAGGCTTGCGCGAACCGCGGCCAACGGCGACTTGGCCTACTGGGACAGAGTTGCCGTTCAAGTGGCACTCGGCCACGTAGCGGCAAGGGTGGTAAGTGCCGGCGACCTGGCGATCCAGGTTGCCGAGGGAGTGTATGTGTCGGCGCTGGAGATCATCGGGCTCCTCTGCAGGGTGCTGCGCGGAGACACGAAGGCAATTGGGGAGTTAGCCGCGATAACTGCCGCGTCCGTCGCAGGCGCTCTTGCGGTCAAGATACTCAGCAAGGCTGGCGTGAAGTTCTTCCGCAAGGTCCGGCGTAAGCGTCCACGTCTGAAGCCAGGCGAGTGGAAGCTTCGAGGCGAGAAGTCGTCCACGAAGTGGGCCAATCAGATGAAGAAGCGAGGTTGGACCCCGCAACAGATTGACGAGGCAATCAGCAACGGCAAGATGTTCTCTGCCGAAAACAACATCAACCCGGGCAACCCAGCGACACGCTATGTCCATCCGAAGACTGGTCGATCGGTCGTGATCGACGATGTTTCGAAGGAGGTCCTCCATGTCGGAGGTGATGGCTTCAAGTACTGAGGAGATTCAAATCCGCCTGCTCGACGAGGGAGTTGACGTATGGAGACCGACCCGAGGGCTGCGCGTCGGGCCCATGACTTTCAAGGTCATGCCAACTCCGAGCTACAACCCCGATGACGAGAAGTGGGAGTTCGTTCCAGGCAGCGTAGTGGTGTGCGAGCGAAGGACGCTTAGCGAGGGTCCCGCCTTGGTCGCCGTTCGCCGAGCCGATACCAGCTTAGGTGGCCCCTAGGCTAGAGTTTCACTCTCCCTCCGGAAAACCCAAATAGGCATCCGGGATCCGGCGGGATCCGGCGGGATCCCGTACCGGGATCCGGTACCGGGATTCGGTACCGGGATTCGGTACCGGACCGGGCGACGCGGGTAAGGGGTCATTTCTCACGGACCGCACATACGGGAGTGCCGCCGTGTGGGTTCCGGAAACTCTGGCCGCCTCTTTCCGGAAACTCTGGCCGGTTCATCAATCGTGATTTGAGGCCCTGCGCGGCGCTGCTCCGAGAGATCGGGTGGGGGCGGTGGCGCGTAGGTCCAGAGGATGCACGACGCCATGGCACGAGCACGGATTCAGACATTGAAGGACGCGGGGGTGGGCACGGGGCGGGTTTCCGACCTCACCGGCGCGAGTGAGCGCACGGTGCGCCGGGTGGCCGCCGAGCCCCGCGTCGGGGACCCTGTCGCGGTGGACGAGGCGGCCACCGCGCGGATGGGCCGACCGAGCAAGGTGACGCCGTTTGTTGGCGACATCCAGCGCTGGCTCAAGGAGGAGCCCAAGATCGCGGGCGTGACGTTGCTTATGCGGGTTCGCGAAGAGGGTTACACCGGTGGCAAGAGCGCGTTCTACACGGCGCTGCGCGGGCTCCGGGCACGCCGGCCCAAGGACGTCGTGGCGCGCTTCGAGGGCATCGCCGGGGAGTTCAGCCAGCACGACTTCGGCCAGGTCTGGGTGCGCTACCAGGACGGCTCCCGCGAGCATCTGCACTTTTTCGTGTCGTGCCTGAAGTTCTCCCGCAAGCGGCGCATGCGGATCGTGCCCGACGAGACTACCGAAACCATCTGCCACAGCCTGGTCGATGCCTTCGAGTACCTGGGCGGCATACCGCTCCTGTCGGTCTTCGACAATCCCCGCACCATCGTGACGCGCCGCGACGGCGACCAGGTCGTGTGGCAAGAGACGTTCTCGCAGTTCTGCTGCGAGATCGGAGTCGTGCCCCTTGCCACATGGCCCCGGCGTCCGAATGAAAAAGGCCTCGTGGAAAACAACGTGGGCCACGGCAAGCGCACGTTTTTCAAGGTCCATCGCTTCGTAGACCGTGCCGACCTGCTGCAAAAGCTCGAGGCGTGGCACCGCTGGGTCAACGACGAGCGCATCTGCCGCGCCACCGGCGAGACACCGAGTAGCCGATTCCTGCTCGAAGCCGAGCGCCTGCGCCCCCTGACCGTGGACCAGGACGGCTACCGGCTGCGTTACAGCCGTCGCGTGCGCAGCGACGGACATGAAAGTACAGCGTCAGGCACCTTTTCTTCATTTTTGCGCCCTCGGAAGAGGACACGCGCCGATGAGCGATTCGCTGCCGGGGGACCTAGCGAACTTGCGGTGCGCCGCAACACGATCGCCGAGCGGTTGCATGAGGATCACGTGCGGAAGCAGCTCTGACCGCGCCATGCGGCAACGTGGCGGCGAGTGCCGCGTATCCGCTCGCCCCTCTCCCCGCGCCCCTCACCTTCCCCTGCGGTGGGAGACGGACGCTCACCGATCTCACGGCGCCTGCCTCCTCGCGCGACTACTCGTCGGGAAGCGGGATATCGAATCTCGCCTTGCGCAGTCGTCGAGCCAGTTATCGGATGACCGTCGATTCGCGGCAGTTGGCTGGAGCCGCGCTCTTCCCATTGCTCGACGTCATCTTCGCGCGTGTACCGCCGCACACTCTGTAGACTTAGGCGTCGACCCAGGGACTGGTGACCGAACACGCTCGTTCGAAGTGCTTCACGTTGCGAGTCGCGACGATGGCTTGCCGTGCTCGGGCGATCCCGGCGATTTGAACATCGCGCACATCGACGACGTGGCCATCGGCTGCGAGCGCCGCAGAGATGGCGCCGGCAGCGAGAGCCGCCTGTGCGTCGAACGCGAGGATGCGCCCACCGAGGTCTTCGGTCATCACGGATCGGAACGCCTTTTCCAGACCCGACCGTCGTTTCCCCTCGGCCAGGCGGTGCAGCCCGTACTCGATTTCGAAAACGGTGATAGCGGTGGTCCAGATCGAACTCGCCGGTTGTCGGTTGAGCCACGCGACGACCGCCTCATGGGGCGTGGTTTGCATGACGGCTGACAGCACATTGGTATCGAGGATGATCACGGCTCGAGATCCGCGGGTTTGGCTGGCTGCCCCTTGAGCTCCTCGATGTCACGCTCGAGGCTGTGAGTTTGGAATCGTTCAGCCAATCGCGTGCCGAGCTGGATATTCACGGCGATAGATGCGCGCAGGACGGCCTCACGAAGGATCTCGCGGACTTCCTCCTCCATGCTTCGTCCGTGTTTCGCGGCCAGTGCGCGGAGTCTATCGCGGACATCATCTTCGAGGTTGCGTACGATCAGCTGAGCCACGCTATCATGATATCACGCGGCTGGTTGGCACGCCAACGACCCGGAAGTGCGTGCACCGTTCCCGCTTCACAGTAGAATTCCGAGTAATGGAGTTGGCTCGCGCGCTCAGACAGCCGGAGGGGAAGTCCCTCGAATTCAAGCGAGATCTCTCGTCGCCGACGGGCGCGCTCCGGACGCTCGTCGCCTTTGCGAACACCGCCGGTGGCCGATTGCTGATCGGCATTGAGGATCGAACTCGAAACGTGCGCGGCGTCGCCGATCCGCTCGCGATGGAGGAGCGACTGGCCAACCTTGTGAGCGATCGCATCCTCCCGCGTCTCGTACCCGAGATCGAGATCCTGCCGTGGCGCGGGACGCAAGTCGTCGCGATTGAGATCCACGCGAGCTCGATTCGCCCACACCATCTGGTTCGGGAAGGGCCGAAACGAGGCACGTACGTCCGGGTCGGCTCCACGAATCGAAGGGCCGACGCCGATCTCGTCTCCGAAATGCGGCGCTTCGTGCGCGGCGAGGCGTTCGATGAACAGCCGATGCCGGAGCTCGACTCTGAAGCCATCGACTTCCGAGCTGCTTCCGAGTCGTTTTCGGGCGTGCGCGCACTGCGCCGGCGTGACCTCGAGACACTGCGCATCCTGACGCGCCACCAGGGCCGCCGGGTGCCGACCATCGGCGGCGTGCTGCTTTTCGGTGTCGATCGCGGACGCCATTTCCAGGACGCGTGGATCCAGGCGGGGCGTTTTCGCGGTACGGACAAGTCCGACATCGCGGATCAAGCCTCCATTCGCAGCGCACTCCCGGTCGCGGTTGAAGAGGCCGCGGCATTCGTGCAGAAACACGGCCTCCACGGAGCACGGATTCGCGGCCTACGACGCCAGGATACGTGGGATGTTCCGCCGATCGCACTGCGCGAAGCGCTCATTAACGCCGTCGTCCACGCCGACTACTCGCAGCGCGGGGCGCCGATCCGCGTGTCGGTCTTCGATGACCGGCTGGAGGTGGAGAGTCCCGGGTTGCTGCCCTTCGGCTTGACGGTAGACGATTTGTGGGGCGGCGTTTCGCGTCTGCGAAATCGAGTAATCGGTCGCGTCTTCCACGAGCTGGGATTGATCGAGCAGTGGGGAAGCGGCATCCAGCGCATGGCCGCGGCATGCCGCGACGCGGGACTCGCCGCGCCCGAGCTTGAGGAGATCGGAATGCGATTTCGAGTGACGTTGCGCACTGCCCGGCTCGGCCCGCGATCGGTGGACGAGCGGGATCAGGCGATCCTCGACGCGCTGGCCGGGTCGGACGGCGCCTCCACGCGCAGCATCGCCGAAAGCATCGGCTTGACACCTCGGGCGACGCGCACACGGCTGATACGGCTCGTCGAGCGCGGCCTCGTGCACGTGATTGGAGCGGGACCCAACGATCCTCGTCGCGTGTACGTTTTGAGCGAACGCTGACCCGCCCGCGCGGGGGCTCTATTCCACTTCGACCTTCACCCTACTGTCGATCTTGGTTTCGATCAGCCGTTGCCAGGTCCGCTCGCCGGCGTGAATATTCAGACGTATCTTGCCGGCCGGAAGCGGGCCGAGAACCCAGCGGCCTTCGCCCCTGGATTGAGGTGCGACGTCGATGCGGTCTCCGAACGGCAACCAGTCGGCGGAGATGCCGACCTCCTCGCCTCTGCCGAGCTTCTTGATGCGAATCTCCACCGTAGCGCCCTTGCCAGCGGCAATGGTCCCCAGGTCGATCGATTCCCCTTCGAACAGGACGTTGAGAATGGTCGAGCCGGCAGAACCCTTCGGAATCACCGCCACATCGAATCGGCCGCGCGGCACATGCTGGAATTCGAATCGCCCGTTCTTGCGACCCGCGACGCGCACGTAGACGGTGCGGCGTGGTTCGCCGCCGACAGAGAGTTCGAGCCGCACCTCCTTCGCTCCCGGGCAGCGCAGGAACGCCGACCCGCTGCCGATCGCGGTGAGCCTCACCTCTCTCTCGCGCTGGACGCGTTTTGTGCCGAGTGTGGGGTGCGGACGCAGGCCCGGTCCGAACGCGGTCAGCCCGAGTTCGCGGTCGCCGGGAATGAGCAGGCGGCCGCGCACGCCGAGCTTCGCGCCGCCCGCCACGTCCAACCCGGTGATCAGTGCGCCCGCTGTCCTGGCGTCGCTGTAGTCCGGCGGCACGTTCACACGGACCTCCAGCCACTGCATCCGTTCCGGATTCAACAGCAGGTTTTGAAATCTTGCGCCCGCGCGGACCTCGAATTCCTGCACGGGCAGGCGCAGGGTGTGGAGCACGAGGCGATGGTGGCCCGGCCTGATGTAGAACGCGACGGTGCCCAGCCTCGATTCGGGCTTCGCGATGGGCTCGTCCGCCCAGCCGAACGGTCTGCTCCACGATCCGTCATCCCGCCGCGTCTCCACGCTCAGATCCTCGGCGGCATGGCGCGGCTGTCTCGCATCGAGTACCACGAGCACGCCGCGTGCGATGTCGAGTTCCCCCTCCAGTATGCCGCCGACATCTCGAAGCGGAATCTCATGCGTGTCGGCGAGTAGTCCGCGCCCCAGCTTGAAGCCGAGCGCTACGCTGTCTGTCAGGGTCATCGCCTGCCCGCGAATCTCTCCGCGTTCCCGCATGATCGACGTGGAGGCGAGTCGCGGAGACCCCAGGGAGAACCCCGTCGGCACGAGGGGTTGCCCGTCCACGCGGACGCGTATCAGCACATGGCGCGGGCCGTAGAGACTCGCGGTGATGCGCGCAGTCTGCGCGGAACGCGTCCACCTGCCGATTTCTATGCGACGGAACGGACCCGACGGTCGGACAGAGACGAGCGCAGAGTCGATGCGCAGGCCTGAGAAGCGCGCAATGCCGTCCGAATCGGTTGCTTTGGTGTGCAGGGTGCGCCACTTGATGCTCAGCGTCACGTTGTCTCCGGCACGCGGCGCCCCCGCACCGTTGAGGATGGTGACCTCAAGTTGAGGTGGGGCGGCGTCGGAGTGACCGTTGGGCGCCCGGGTGGGCTCGGCCGTGTCCGACGTGGTTGAGATCTCTTCGGCGCCGCGCGTTTGTTCGTCGGCGCCATCGTCGGATTCCGAACGCTCCCATCGCTCGGGACCGTCGGCGCGCTCCGAGCGACGCGCATCGGAGTCGTCACGGAGCAGGAAGAGCAGGATCAGCGCGAGCGCAACGGGCACAAGCAGGAGCAGCAGCCGCATCTGGGCCAAAGGCTACATGTTGGCGAAGATGAGTGCGATCACGAGGGCGCTTCCGCCGCCCAGAATCGCCGCACCCATCCATCCGCCGGCGCTCCAGCCGACGGCGGTGAGCAACGCCCAGCCGACGGCCGCGCCGACTTGGATCAACCGAAACCACGGGTCGCGCAATCCCTCGACCTGCGTCGCCTTGCCGCATCCCGGGCAGTTCGCGAGGCCGCCGACCAGTGAATCCGCCACCTCGAACGCCTTGCCGCAGTGCTCGCAGGAAACGTCGAGCACTACTTCTGTCGCCCCTCGATTGCTGCCAACAGAATGCCCGTCGCGAGAATCAGCCCGCGATGGATCGTTGCGCCTTCCGCGACATCGACTTCCATCTTGTAGATAAACGGGTTGAAGCGCACACGCAGGTCCGCCTGCTTCGCGCCGGCGTTGTCCGTGATGTGGTAGTGCTGCGGAATCCAGCCGCCCAGCAACCGTCGAAGCATCGCCATGGCCATGGAGTCTTCCTCCACCTTGGCAATGGGTCGGTCGTGGTCATCGAGGATCTCCCAGCTATCGCGCACCATCGAGGTCCAGCCCTTGCGTCGGCACGCGCCGAGCTTGGTTCCCGTCTGGCTATCCACCACGTCGTATGCCGCCGCGAAATCCACGATCTGCCGCGCCTGGATGAGCATCTTCTCTTCCGTCATCGTCTCGTCGGAGTAGAAGCGGATGTCCTCCTTGAGCTTGAACGCCTTCTGCTTGGAAAAGCCGAGCAACTCCCCGTGCCCGTTGTAGACGTGGAACTTCTGCCCGAGGACGGTGAGGACCTTGCGGCGGATGAGGTATTGGTTGTCTTCGACGCTCATGGTCGCGCCATCCTACTTCGGTATCACGACTTGGCACTCGACCGTCCCGGTCCCCTCGC
>Ga0164315_10005032_pt1 | contig 10315 bp, 7 predicted proteins | sample GuaBasSedimGuay6_FD_113737 | JGI IMG/M metagenome (GOLD analysis project Ga0164315, IMG submission 113737) | Subseafloor sediment microbial communities from Guaymas Basin, Gulf of California, Mexico - Guay6, Core 4569-2, 0-3 cm | ecosystem: Environmental > Aquatic > Marine > Hydrothermal vents >...
CATGACATCGCGAATCGAGGTCGCTCCCGCCATCAACATAACCATGCGATCGAGGCCAAAGGCGATACCACCATGCGGTGGACAGCCGTATTTCAGCGCATTCAGCAGGAATCCGAACTTGTCTTCGGCTTCCTGTTCGCCGATACCGAGCAGGGTGAAAACGCGTTGTTGCATATCGATTTTGTGTATCCGCACCGAGCCGCCGCCGAGTTCGGTGCCGTTTAACACCATGTCGTAAGCGCGTGACAGCGTGTTGCCGGGATCGGCCTCGAGTTCGTCAGGATTGTCGGTCGCGGGTGCGGTAAAGGGATGGTGCAGTGCATTCCAGCGGTTCTCGCGGTCATCGCGCTCAAACATCGGGAAATCCACGACCCACAGGAAACGCCAGCCTTCCTCGACCAGGCCGCGATCATGGCCAACCTTGATGCGCAGCGCGCCCAGCGATTCGTTGACCACGCTCGCCTTGTCGGCGCCAAAGAAAATCAGGTCGCCGGTTTCGGCGCCGCTGCGTTCGAGAATTGTGGTAATCGCTTCGTCGGGCAAAAACTTGAGGATCGGTGATTGCAGGCCCTCTCGGCCCAGGGAAACGTCGTTGCACTTGATATAGGCCAGTCCGCGCGCGCCGTAACGGCCGACGAAAGCGGTGTAATCGTCAATCTCCTTGCGCGTCAGGTCGTTACCGCCCGGTACTCGCAACGCCGCCACGCGGCCATCGGGATCGCGTGCGGGCCCGGAAAACACCTTGAATTCGACATCCTCGAGGACATCCGAAATGGTCTGCAGCTCGAGCTTGATACGCAGGTCCGGTTTATCCGAACCGTAGCGCTCCATCGCCTCGGCCCAGCTCATACGCGGAAACGGATCCTCGACATCGACCGACATCACTTCGGCGAACAGTCCGCGCATCATCGTTTCCATCATCCCCATGATACCGGCCTCGTCCATGAACGAGGTTTCGATATCGAGCTGGGTGAACTCGGGCTGCCGATCAGCGCGTAAGTCCTCGTCGCGGAAACAACGTACTACCTGGTAGTAGCGGTCCATCCCAGACATCATCAACAACTGCTTGAACAACTGCGGCGACTGCGGCAATGCGAAAAAAGCACCCGGGTGGGTGCGACTTGGCACCAGGTAATCGCGCGCACCTTCCGGCGTGGCGCGAGTCAGCATCGGCGTCTCGATATCGAGAAATTCATTGCTTTCCAGCCAGCCGCGCAGAAAATGCGTTACCTTTGCGCGTAATTGCATGCGATATTGCATTTCCGGTTTGCGCAGGTCGATGTAGCGATAGCGCAAGCGGTTATCATCGTGCACGTCTTCTTCGTCGAGTTGAAAAGGCGGGGTTTCAGAAGCGTTCAATATATTTACCTTGTGCGCCAGCAACTCCACTTCGCCCGTTGCCATATCGGGGTTATGGGTGCCCTCGGGACGCATCCGCAGCAGCCCTTCAACCTGGAGCACATACTCGTTTCTGAGCGTCTCGGCCTCGGCAAACATAGCGGCATCGTCAGGGTCGAAAACAACCTGCAACATGCCTTTCTTATCGCGCAGGTCGACAAAAATAACGCCACCGTGGTCACGCCGGCGGTTGACCCAACCGCAAACACTGACCTGTTGATCGACCTGTTGTCGATTGAGTTCACCACAATAATGCGTCCGCATAGCGACTGATCCGAGTAGAGTTTATGTGCAAGGCCCGGCGAGAGCGCCGGGCTGAGGGTTCAGGCGGCGGCCTCTTTGCCGGCCTTGTTGTCTTTGCCGCTGGCTTTGGTTGATCCACCGTCCGCCGGCTTGTTCTTCGACGAGGAACTGCCGCCTTCGGCGCTATCCCCTTTGGAAAGATTCTTCTGATTCTTCGATTTGAAATCGGTTTCATACCAGCCCGAGCCGCTGAGACGGAAGCCCGGCGCCGAAATCTTCTTTTTCAATGCGTCCTTGTCACAGGCAGGACAATCGCGTAACGGCGTCTCGCTGATTTTCTGCAGCGCCTCGAGCGCGTGCCCGCATTGATCGCATACGTACTCGTAAATTGGCATGTTTATCTCCGTTAGGATATCCCGTCAGCCCTGGCGGACGGAATATCGACACATTCAAAAAGGCACGGGATTTTATAATAGTATCGAGCATATTCCAACAACCCCGCGTCACTCTTGTGTATTTCCGTCGGCCAGGTCAACCGGGGCGAAAATAGTCCAGGTACCTGGCTTCCTCGTCAAAAATCAGCCAGGCCCTTCCGTAACGCCCCTGGAATTTCACGATCAGGATCTCTTCGATGGATTTCTGATTCTGCTCGAGCCAGTTTTCCAGCATCTCCCTCGACTGCTCAGAATCGAGGCGTTCAAAATACCACACCTGCCGCTGTTGAAGGGCTGTTTTCAATTCCGCGCGCCCGCGGTAGAGGTTGACCTGGGCGTGCTCGAGCACCTTATCTTCAAGCTTGATACGCTGGACCTCATCCAGACCCTCCCGATCAGTCGGAAAATCGGAATAAACAATCGGCGGCTTTTCATCGCTGAAACGTGCAAGTTCGCTGCTCGAGGGCAGGGTTTCGCCGTAGTGTTCCATGATAGACGGAACCACGAACTGATCGATCACGACAATGGCAATCGGCCGCTGGCTGTAGGTGGTATAGACACCGTAGGCCAGCACACCGATCTGGATGGTTATGATCACCAGCAAATCGAACAGGATTGCCCTACGCGATTTTCGCAGATCGAATATCAAAAAGGTGATAACCGGTCCGAGCACCAGGTCGACGGCGCCGACCAGACGAATTCCCTGCCAACCGCCATCGATCGAGAAATAGGGTTCGGGATACCAGTTGTAGTAGATCTGGTAAGCCAGGTATATAAACACGACGATGCTCATGCTGAGGTGCACCGCGGTTGCTTTCAATTTGGTAATCAGTAATGGTTTGGTAAATTTCATCGGGCTCCCGGACCGTCCGTAAATTTTGTATGCTACTGAATATGGATAATAAACAGCAAAATTTCAAGATCGAAACGGCATATAACTCGATCCACATGTGCTACCACAAGGGGCGCCTGGAACTACGCAGCCACGACAAGGCGCTGCAAAGCGTCATCAACCTCGAAAACCGGCACTGCCTCGAACTCAAAAATCTCGAATACCTGGTGTCGGTATTGTTGTTCATACCCGCTCCTCGTCGCATTCTGATGCTGGGCACGGCCGCGGGATCATTATTGCACTTCCTGAGCCACCATTATCCTCAGGCCGATATCACCGCTGTCGATATCGACTCCGAGTTGATCGAACGCCTGCTAGGGATGGGCATCCTGCCGGCGGCCGACGCCAGGCTCGATTACATCTACGCCGACGCGGCAGAATACATCGTCCAATGCGAACAAAATTACGACCTGGTTCTGTTCGATATATTCAGCGGGGCGCAATCGCCCGCCTGGTTAATCGCGAAAACGGTCATCAACCAATTGTACGAACTGGTCAGCGAACAGGGCGCCCTCGCCTGTAACCTCCTCATCGATAGCGATCACGACTTCAATCTTTTCTACCGGGATTTTCGCCAGGCATTCGAGCAGCGCAGCCTGAGCCTGCCGGTGGCGGGACTCGAAAACAGGATTACCCACGGTGTTCGCGCCACCACGACGGTAAACGACATGTCGGCAAACCTGCAAAAGGCGTTGGCGCTTTCCGACAAGCTCGGCTTTGATTTAATGCCGATACTGGCCGTGATCTACAACACCAACCCCGTCGGCAGAGGCTTGATCTGAACGGAACCTGATTTTACTGATTTTTACCGCCGCCGCGGCATTTCGGTGAATCCGCCACGCCACCGGCGCGCGCCTGCCATTCCTGCGGCGTCAGGGTGTGCAGCGCGAGCGCGTGTATTTGCTGCATTTCCTGTTGCAGAGCACTGTTTACCATGCGATGACGCTTGATCAACATCTGGTCATTGAACGAATTGCTGACGATCGTAACCTTGAAATGCGATTCCGAACCCGGCGCCACGTTATGCATGTGACTTTCGTTTTCGACCTGCAGGTAGTCGGCGTCGAACTCGCTGGCGAGCTTTTGCTCAATGGTGGCCTGCATGGACATGGGATTTACCTCGAGCTCAAGCCCAGTTTCTGCTGGGCTTCCTTGATGGCCTCGGCGACTTCCTCCATGGTTTGCAGTCGATCGTCGAGTTCTACCGCCATCAACTTCTGGACCAGCAGGCTGATCCGCGGATTCACTTCCTTGCGCACTTCATGCATCGGTTTTGCCTTGCCTTCCAGGTGCTGATACAACAGTGACATGGGTTCACCGACGTAGGGAAGTTTACCGGTAAACATACAGTAGGCGATGACTCCGAGGGCATAAATGTCACTTCGATGATCCGCCTCCTTGCCCTTGGCGCGTTCCGGCGACAGGTATGCGGGGGTGCCGATGATGGAACCGACCTGAGTCAGTTCGGTGTCGGATTTGGATGAGGCCGAGGCAATACCAAAATCGACTATCTTGACCAGGCCCTTGTCATCCATCAGGATATTGCTTGGCTTCAGGTCGCGATGAATAACTTCCTGGTCGTGGGCCGCCGCCATGCCGTTGGCCACCTGTAGCAGTATCTTGAGCCCTTTCTCGGCGTCAAAGAATTTTTCCTCCTTGAGGTATTCGTCGATGCCCCGGCTTTCGAAGTACTCCATCGATATCGCGCTCAGGTCACCCTCGGAGAGCATGTCGTGAACACGAATAACATTCGGGTGACTGACTTTTCGCGAGTACCTGACCTCGCGCAGGAAGCGTTCACGCGATGCTTCCTCGGCGGTCAGTTCCGGGTGCATGAATTTTAATATGAGCGGCTCGCCAACCATTTCGTCGGTCGCCAGCATGACCCGGCCCATGGCGCCACGACCAATCTCCCTGTCGATGCGATAGCGACCCAACCACTCATCGCCCTTCTTGAAAGCTTCTATGTCCTGAACCGCTACCTCCGCGGCCTCGGAAGTTACCTGGACAATTCTCGGTTCAAACGACCCGGTATCTTCCAGCTTGATCAGGCGGGTATCGAAATAGGATTCCTGGTCGACATCGAGCTCGGGCAACTTGAACTCCTCGGTCATACGCGTGATCACTTCACCCGCGGTATCACGTACGGTTGCCTGCAGCGAAGGAACCTTTTGCATCAACTTCTCACGAACGGTCCCGGCATGGCGCTCGGTCGTGAGCTGGCCGATGGATTCGAGCGCCTGGCGCTGCACTAGCGCTTCGGGCATACGCAGGCAGGCGAAGGCGATTTCCAGGCCCTTGGTAAAGCCCAGTTCCGCCACCGCCTTTAACACCGCGGTCGCCGACTCCGGACGCTTTTCGATCACCTTTTTGAGAATAGCCATGGACTCGCGCTTACCTGACTTACCGATGGCCTCGATAGCGTTTTCGCGCACCTGCCAGTTTTCATGCAGCGCATTATTCCACAGCTGCTTGACATCATCGGGGTCGCCGGCCTGCGCCGCCAGATTTTGCGCCTGTTCACGAATAAAGTCATTTTTGTGCTTGGACAGGCCCTGGGCTGCCGTATAAAGTTTTTCAGTGCCAAACTTCTGCAGGGCTTTCAGCGATTTATCCTTACCCCACCATTCCTGCAGGTCGAGTAATTGCAGGTAGCCCTCCAGTCCCTCGGTGGTGGCATGCCTTACAAACAGCTGGGTGAAAACTTCGCGAGCTTCGTCCGACTTACCGCAAGTCAACGGCGCCAGCTTCGGCGCCATTTCCGGGCCTGCGCGCTCATGGATAATCTCAATCGCGAGCTTTCGGCCAACGTCGGACATATCTTCGACGTAGGGCACCAGCACCGCCGCGTCATACTTGACCTTGAGACCCTTGAGCGCTTTCAGCGCTTCGATCACCACGGTCTTGTTGCTGTCCTGGAGGAAGCACGCGATCACTTGCGCAACCCGGGGCTGCTCCACCTCGGCAAAATAACGCAGTACAGCTATCTTCAGCGAAGGACTGCCAATCGAGGCCGGCTCGACATGCAAGGCATCGATACTCAGTGGCAGCTCCGACTTGTTGGCCAGCTTGAGCAACAGTTCGGCGTCGCCTTTTCCGAGTTTGAGGGCATTGTTGACGATCTGTTCGGGTTTCAGCTGCGCGGCCTGGAATTCGAGGATTTCGATAATCTCGGTCCTGGAACCTTCAGATTCGTGCAGTTTCTTGAATAGTTTGTTCGGATTTATCTGCGCGCTTTGCGACAGAATCGAAGCCGTGGTGCGGCGAATTTCAGTGGCGTCGCTATCGAGCCCCTTTAAAAACAACTCTTCGGTCGTGCCGCTGACGTGTTCGAGGCAGATTTCGGTCAGCATCGCCCGGTGCAGGCCGCTGGTTTTCGGGATCGTCTCGATCAGGTACTCGAGTGACTCTCCGGACGACTGGCGCAATTTTTCTATCAAGGCCACACCCCTGGCACTTTCCAGATCATCACAATCGAGAAATTGCTTCAAGGTTCTTTTGAAAAAAATTGCCCCTAGCACTGCCATAGTCTTGTAGTTTGATTCACGTCCTAACTAACTGCCGCATTTGTCAGGCAATTATAGCTGTAAATCAATAAAAATAGGCCATTCCATGGCCTATTTATTGTGTATCGAGGCTCAATGCGGGCGTTGTCGGACGAAACTGAACTGCCGCGAGTCATCAACGTCGACAGCAATCTGGTCACCGGGCTCGAATTCTCCCGACAGGATCGACATCGCAATCGGATTCTCGATGGCCTGTTGAATTTCTCTTTTCAGTGGCCGAGCGCCGTAAACCGGGTCAAAACCAAGCTCACCGAGGCTGTCCATTGCCGCATCGCTGAATGAAATACTCATGTCGCGATCTTTCAGACGCGCGCTCAGACCCTGCAGCTGAATCTGTGCAATCGCGCGGATCTGCAGCTGGGTCAGTGGGTGGAACACCACCGTTTCATCGATACGATTTATGAATTCGGGCCGGAAGTGACGCGATACCTGCTCCATCACGGCATGTTTTATTTCGTCATAATTCTGTTCGCCGGCCATCGTCTGAATCTCCGACGAGCCCAGGTTCGACGTCATCACGATGACGCAGTTACGGAAATCGACGGTGCGTCCCTGGCCATCGGTCAACCTGCCATCGTCGAGCACCTGCAACAGGATATTGAAAACATCGGGGTGCGCCTTCTCGATCTCGTCGAGCAGGATGACCGAGTAGGGTCGACGCCGCACCGCTTCGGTCAGGTAACCACCCTGCTCATAGCCGACATAGCCCGGAGGCGCACCGATCAGGCGCGCCACGCTATGCTTTTCCATGAATTCCGACATGTCGATTCGAATCATCGCATCCTCGGTGTCGAACAGGAAATACGTCAGCGCCTTGGTCAGTTCGGTCTTGCCGACCCCGGTTGGCCCGAGGAAAAGGAAAGATCCATTCGGACGCGAGGGATCGGACAAACCGGCACGCGACCGCCTGATGGCGTCGGATACGGCTTTTACTGCTTCCTCCTGGCCGATCACGCGTTCACCCAGCTTGCCTTCCATTTCGAGTAACTTCTCACGCTCCGACCCGAGCATCTTGGAAACCGGAATACCGGTCCAGCGCGAAACCACCTCGGCGATTTCCTCTTCACCGACCTTGTTGATCAACAGCTTCATATCCCCTTCCACGCTGGCGGCGAGTTCGAGCTGCTTTTCAAGTTCAGGGATACGTCCGTACTGCAATTCCGACATGCGCGTCAGATCACCGGCACGCTGCGCGGTTTCGAAATCAAGACGTGCTCGCTCCAGTTCCTCCTTGATATGAGAAGTGCCCTGCAAGGCCGCCTTTTCGGCTTTCCAGATCTCCTCGAGATCGGAATATTCGCGTTCCAGCTTGCTGATTTCATCTTCCAGCGATGTCCGGCGCTTCTTGCTCGCCGCATCGCTTTCCTTCTTCAGCGCCTCCCTTTCGATCTTGAGTTGAATCAGGCGCCTCTCGAGGCGGTCCATGTCTTCCGGCTTGGAGTCGATTTGCATGCGAATGCGGCTCGCGGACTCGTCGATCAGATCGATAGCCTTGTCCGGTAGTTGCCGGTCGGTGATATAGCGATAGGAAAGCGTCGCCGCGGCGACGATCGCCGGATCGGTGATATCGACACCGTGGTGAAGTTCGTAACGCTCTTTGAGGCCACGCAGTATGGCGATCGTATCCTCGACGCTGGGTTCCTGCACCAGCACCTTCTGGAAGCGCCGCTCGAGCGCCGCATCCTTTTCGATGTACTGGCGGTACTCGTCCAGCGTTGTGGCGCCGATGCAGTGCAGTTCACCACGCGACAAGGCGGGTTTGAGCATGTTTCCGGCATCCATCGCGCCTTCCGCCTTACCGGCGCCGACCATGGTATGGAGTTCGTCGATAAACAGGATGATCCGTCCTTCCTGTTTGCCCAGGTCGCTCAGCACGGCCTTCAAGCGCTCCTCGAATTCACCGCGAAACTTGGCGCCGGCGATCAGGGCGCCCATATCCAGCGACAGTACGCGCTTGTTCTTCAGCCCTTCGGGCACCTCGCCATTGATGATGCGCTGCGCCAGTCCCTCGGCGATCGCGGTCTTGCCGACCCCTGGCTCGCCAATCAGGACCGGGTTGTTCTTGGTGCGGCGCTGCAACACCTGGATGGCGCGGCGAATTTCCTCGTCACGGCCGATGACCGGGTCGAGTTTGCCCTGCTCGGCGAGCTCGGTCAGGTCGACGGTGTATTTTTCCAGCGCCATGCGCTGCTCTTCGGCGCCTGCATCGTTCACCGACTGGCCGCCGCGAATGGCATCCACCGCCGCGTTGATAGCCTGCTTGCTGGCACCGGCTGCTGACAGCATATCGCTTAGCGCTCCCTTGTCCTGCATTGCCGCGAGCACGAACAATTCGCTGGAGATGAACTGGTCCTTGCGATCCTGCGCGAGCTTATCGGTGACGTTGAGTAACTTGCCGAGCGCGTTGGAAAGGTGCAGCTCACCGGCGGTACCCTCGACACTGGACTGTTTGTCGAGCAGTTCGCCGAGTTGCGAGCGCAACAGGTTGATGTTGACCCCGGCGTGCGTAAACAATGGCCGTACCGAGCCGCCCTGCTGATCGAGCAGGGCGGTCATCAGGTGAACCGGCTCGATAAACTGGTGGTCACGGCCGACTGCGAGCGATTGTGCATCCGCAAGGGCTTCCTGGAATTTACTGGTCAAGCGATCCATCCGCATTAATACAATCCTCATAAACATTAAATATTACGTGGTTATGTAAGACTGAAACGGCTTTTTTCAACCCTGACGGGAAGGGAATTATTTGATCCAGATCAAGCTTGCCATTCGACCCGTGACGGCTTCACGGCGGTAAGAGTAAAACAGATCGGCGTCGGCATAACTGCAGTAAGGTGCGCGCGCCACCTCGGTGAGACCCATGGTACGTAGCACCGACTCGGCCAGGCCGGCGAGGTCGCATAGCCAGTGGCCCGGGCGATTTGCGTTGAAGCAGGACTGCGCATTCGCCACCCTGTCGATGAAGGCGTCGTAAACCTCATCGCCGACTTCAAAGCTGGGTTGCGAGATACCCGGGCCGATCCACGCCAGTAGCTGCTCCGCGGGCGAGTGCAGCGCGGCGATCGTCGCTTCGATCACACCTGTCTGCAGGCCCCGCCAACCCGCGTGTATCGCGGCGACTTCGCTGCCCGCGCGATTGCAAATCAGTATCGGCAGGCAGTCGGCGGTCATGACGACTGCGATCTTGCCGGGCTCGCGCGTGATCGCAGCATCGGCATCCCGATTGCTGTCCTGCTCCAGCGTGACGGCATGGACGCCGTGAGTCTGGTTGATCCAGCAAGGCTCCGACGGCAATGCCAGCGCCTCGCGCAGCAGGCGCCTGTTTGCGATAACGTCGGCTTCGCGGTCAGCCACGTGCAGCCCCAGGTTGAAGGCGTCGTACGGGGCCAGGCTAACCCCTCCGCGGCGAGTCGTACAACAGGCGTGAATTGTGGAGGGCGCCTGCCAGCTCGGTTGAATCGTCTCAATCATACTGCTTTAAAGCCTCCAGCAGGGTCGCCAGATCATCGGGCAGGGCGGCCTCGAAACTGACCAGCTCGCGACTGCGGGGATGTTCGAAACTGAGTCGTTCGGCATGTAGCGCCTGGCGCGTGAAACCCTGAATGGCGTCCGCCAGTGCTGCGTCGACACCGGCCGGAACACGCTGACGCCCGCCGTACAGGCTGTCACCGAGCAACGGGTATTTGATGTGCGCCATGTGGACCCGAATCTGGTGCGTACGCCCGGTTTCCAGCTGCACCCTGACCAGGCTATGGTGTGCAAACTTTCGCGCCACCTGGAAATGC
>Ga0164315_10005033_pt1 | contig 10315 bp, 8 predicted proteins | sample GuaBasSedimGuay6_FD_113737 | JGI IMG/M metagenome (GOLD analysis project Ga0164315, IMG submission 113737) | Subseafloor sediment microbial communities from Guaymas Basin, Gulf of California, Mexico - Guay6, Core 4569-2, 0-3 cm | ecosystem: Environmental > Aquatic > Marine > Hydrothermal vents >...
TACCACCCAGATCGAGCCGCATGATTACATCGCCGAACTTTTCGATGCGCAGGCGCGCCTGAATACGATACTGATCGATTTCAGCCGCGACGTCTGGAGTTACATCTCGATCGGCTACTTCAAACAAAGGACCATCGCCGGCGAAGTCGGTTCGTCGACCATGCCGCACAAGGTGAATCCGATTGATTTCGAAAATGCCGAGGGCAATCTCGGCATCGCCAATGCGATTCTCAACCATCTCGCGCAGAAGCTGCCGATCTCCCGCTGGCAGCGGGATTTGACCGATTCCACCGTGCTGCGCAACCTCGGCAGCGGCTTCGGACACGTATTGATCGCGCTGGATTCGCTCAAGCGCGGCATCAGCAAGCTCGAGGTCAACCATGCGGTCATCGCCGCCGACCTCGATCGGAACTGGGAAGTGCTGGCGGAACCCATTCAGACGGTGATGCGACGTTACGGCATCGAACAGCCATACGAAAAGCTCAAGGCGTTAACGCGCGGGCAGAAGATCGATGCGGCGGCGATACGCGAATTCGTCGAAACCCTGGAGCTGCCGGAATCCGCCAGGCAGGAGTTGATAGCGCTCACTCCAGCCACCTATATCGGCAACGCGGCCGAGCAGGCGGAGAAAATTTGATCATCGCCTGGGAAAATCTGGATATGGATAGCCGGGAATTTGTCCAGCTCTACTGGCAGAAAAAGCCCTGCGTGCTGCGCAATGCCATCCCCGACTTCGAATCCATCATCAGCCCTGAAGAACTGGCCGGCCTCGCCTGCGAGGAGGATGTGCATTGCCGGTTGGTGATGGAGAAAGGTGGAGAACACCCCTGGCAACTGCGCTACGGCCCCTTCGAAGAGCAGGATTTTCTCGATTTGCCCGAATCGCACTACTCGTTACTGGTATCGGAATGCGAAAAGTGGATTCCCGAACTGACCGACCTGATCGACCAGTTTCGTTTCATTCCCGACTGGCGCATCGACGATTTGATGATCAGTTATGCCCCGGCGGGTGGTTCGGTCGGCGCGCACGTCGACCAGTACGATGTATTCCTGTTGCAGGCCCTGGGTTCGCGCCGCTGGCAGTACGACGAAAGCCGTTCGCTGAATGCGCCCGTGATCGAAGGCCTCGAACTTGCGATCCTGCAGGAGTTTTCACCCGCACAGGAAGTCGTGCTGAACCCGGGAGATATACTTTACCTGCCGCCCGGGCTCGCCCACCACGGGGTCGCGCTGGAGCCCTGCATGACCTATTCGATAGGATTTCGTGCGCCAACCGCGACGCAGGCGCTCGAATCATTTGCGTTCGAATACGAAAGCAACGCAGTCGAGGTCCCGCGCTACGGGGATGCGGATCTGGAACTCGATCGTCATCCAGCCGAAATCACCGATACTGAAATCGAGCGATTCCGCTCGATGGCAATCACTCTTGTGGAGCAATCCCCGGACCTGTGGCGCCATGCGATAGGCAAGATGCTGTCCGATAGCGCCGTAGCGGCGCCCGATGAAACGCTTGAGCAACCGCCGTGCGTATCGGATTTGCAGGCCCATGCCTGGTTTCGTCATCCCGAGACGCGCCTCTTTTACCACCAGTCGCCCGAGCGTATCGAGGTCTATTGCAACGCCTGCGTGCATGAATTGCCGCAACACCCGGGACTGCTCGAACAGCTGCAGAAACTGTGCGAAAATCGCGAATGGTCGGTTGAGCTGATGCGTGAATCGATCACCATCGCGCCGCTCAAGGCATTGCTACTCGAACTCGCGTCGAAGCATGCAATACTACCGCTCGTTGATTGATTTTTACCATAATTTACAAATAGTTATGAAAGACAGTTCAAGTATTTTATTAGATGGCCGCGGCGACTGCCGCGACGCGACCAGGAACCTTATCCTGGGCTGCGTCGGGCGCCTTTACCTGATCACGCAAAGCCTTGAAGCCGAGCTTTACAATCATGCCGATATCCACGAACACCTGGCAACACTTGCGACCACGAACCGCAATACCGATATTCGTATCATCGCGCATAGCACCCGCGTCGCCGCCAACCAGGGACACTACCTGATTCACCTGGCGCAAAAATTGCCGACCTACGTGCAGATTCGCACCACGGTAACCGTGGCGGACCGCAACTTCAGGGAAAGCTGGCTCATCGCCGATGACGGCGCTTACCTGCGCTTGCAACACCCGGAACGTTTCGAAGGTTATTACGAGACCGACAACAAGCTCGAATGCCGCGCTTACCATGATCGTTTTATCGAGATGTGGGAAGCCTGCGATCCAGATCAGAATACGCGCCGCCTCAGCCTTTGAATTGGGGCTCGGGGCGTCCGCGGTAACCGGTGCCACTGACCACCAGCACCCTGCCCGCGCTGTCGGCGACGGGCCTGGCGCCGTGTACCTCACCCGCGGTCGTGGTGACGTAAATCAAATCAAGTTTCGGGCCACCGAACATGACGCTGCTGACAACCTGGCCGGGAAATTCGAGCCGCTTGTCGATGACCCCGTCCGGCGCGATTCGAATGATGCTGGCGTCATCCCATTGCGCGCTCCAGATATAGCCCTCGGCGTCGACCGTGGCGCCATCGGGATTGCAGTTATCGAGCAGGATACGGCCGTTGCGTGGGCGCTGTTCGGCGCCGTAATCGAACACTTCGATGGCGCTCTCATCGCGGCCGGTAACGTACAACAGTTCGCCATCGGCGCTGAAACAGGGGCCATTAAAACAGACGAACCCATCCAGAATTTCACTGAACTCGAGTTCGGGCGACAACCGATACATCGAACAATTCCGGGTTTGCGTATAGTCGATGTTCATCGCGCCGGTGACGAAGGAGCCGAAAGGATCGACCTTGCCATCGTTGAGACGCAAGCCCCTGTTTTCGGCCAGCGGTTGCACGATCGACTCGAGCGCGGCGCTATCGGGATCGAATGCATACAGGCCCTGGTCCATTGCCAGGATCAAACCGCCCTGCGCACGCGGCGCGAGGCTGCCCACGGCTTTACCCGGCAGGGGCCACGCGCGAGTCCTGCTGCTGGCAAAGTCATTGCGATAAAGCGTCGGGCCGTAGCTGTCGACCCAGTAGAGCGCTTCGGCCACGGCATCCCATACCGGTCCCTCACCGAGATGGCAGCAGACATCATCGAGGGCCGAGATTTTCATCGCGGTTGCTCCATCGCTTGCGCGAATGCCTTCACTTCTTCGATATCGGTACTGCGCCGCATCGGCGGCAAACTTTCGAGCATGGCGCGTCCATAGCCTTTGGTGTTGAGCCGGTTGTCGCACAGGGCCACTATGCCACGGTCGCCGCTGTCCCTGATCAGGCGCCCTACGCCCTGGCGCAGGCTGATCGTGGCTTCCGGAATCTGCACCTGGAAAAAGGCATTGCCACCCTCCTGGTTGACGCGCTGAATGCGTTTCCGATAGACCGGGTCCTGCGGTGACTTGAACGGCAGCTTATCGATAATGACGCAGCGCAATTGATCACCCTTGACGTCGACGCCCTCCCAGAAGCTGCTGGTGCCGAGCAGAACCGGGTTGTCGACGCGCACAAACTGCTGCAGCAATTCGTTACGTTGCATTTCACCCTGCACCAGCAAGGGGTAGTCACAGTGCACGCGCAGATAGTCGGCGGTCCAGGTGAGCATGCGATAGCTGGTAAAAAGGATGAAACAGTGTCCTGAACAGGCTTGCACGAGTTCGCGGCAGAGTTCGCCGAACATCGCCGGATAGCGATCCTCGGCCGGGTCCGGCAAATACTGCGGCAGGTACAACAGGGCCTGGCGCGCGTAATCGAAGGGGCTGTCAAAGCTTGCGCAGTCGATATCCGCAAGACCGAGACGATCGCAGTAATAGCGAAACGATTGCTGTGAACTCAGGGTTGCCGAGGTAAAGAACACCGAACCAAAGTCAGCCTTTTCGAGTTGCTGGCGAAATGCCTGCGCCACGTCCAGCGGCGATCGCACCAGGCGAAAACTGCGTTCGTTCAACTCGTACCAGCTCACCTGGTTGTCGTCAGTTTCAAGAAAACTTGAGAGCGACAGCTGAAGCGTCTGCACACGGCGCAGGCAAATGGCCAGTTCCTTGCCGCGACTCGCCATGGCCTCAAGTTCGGCAAGCAATGCCGTGATCGAGTCCTGTAAAGCGGTCACGGCCTGGCGAACCGCCGGTGCGTGCTGAATGCGTTCCCATTCTCCCTTCTGCGTAAAACTGCGCAGCGCCAGGCGAAAATCGGCGGCGCACTTGCCAAGCAGATCGCCAGCGCGTTGCAGAACCTTCGATTCCGCGGCCTCGCTAACCTCGGCATCGACGATATCGCGACACAGCATATCGATCTGGCGTAGCGTAATTTGCTCGCCGTAGAAATTCCCGGCGATATCGGGCAATTGGTGCGCTTCGTCGAAGATCAGTACATCGGCGTCGGGTAACAGCTCGCCAAAGCCTTCCTCCTTGAGCGCGAGGTCTGAAAAGTACAGGTGGTGATTGATCACCAGTATGTCAGCGTCCATCGCCTGTTTGCGCGCCTTGAGCACGAAACAACGATCGATCTCCGGGCACTCGCCGCCGAGGCAATTGTCCGCATTGGAGGTCGCGTAGTACCACAGGCTGTCATTCTCCGGAATGTCGGCAAACTCGGCGATATCGCCGCTGGCGCTGTGCGCCGCCCAGGCGGAAAGGGCGCTGAAAATCGCCGCCATCTCTCGGCTTTTAAAACGGTCCTGGTGGCGATACTGGTTGAGCCGGTGTGGGCAGCAATAGTTGCTGCGTCCTTTCAGCAGCGCCACTTTCCTGGCGCTGACGATGGCCTTGCGAATCAGCGGAATATCCTTTTGAAACAGTTGATCCTGCAGGTTGCGCGTGCCGGTTGAAATCACCACCCGGGTATCGCTGAGGAAGGCGGGCACAAGGTAGGCGAAGGATTTGCCGATACCGGTGCTGGCCTCGATGACGCGTGATTCGCCAAGCGCGACTGCCTGCGCGATCAGTTCGGCCATGGCGAGCTGGCTTGCGCGCGATTCGAAGTCTTTGATGTGCTCGCCGATAATGCCATTGCTGCCGAGAACAGCCGCCACGTCCAGTTCGTTCGCCAGCTCAGCCATCGTTACTGGCACTGATCCATAAGCAACTGGTTGGCGCTAGCGAGTTGCTCATCATCGACGGCGTAGCTCTGCGAGCGCTGGATCATCGCCAGGCATCGTTCCAGCTCACCCCGGCGCCAGTGAACATCGGCCAGGTAATGCCAACTCCAGGCGTTGCGCGGTTCAATTTTGATGGCGCGCTGCAGGTAGTCGCTGGCTTGCTGGTACTGGCTTTCGTTGATTGCCGCAAGCGCCTGGTTGTGCAACAGCCGAATCGGCTCGGAGCCGGGCTCGCCGCTGTCGACTTCGCTTTGGTACGGATTCTCCAACGGCGCGTCTGGCACGCTGCAACCGACGCCGATCGACAGAATCACGAGCAGTGCAAGGCGGCAGAGGGAACGGGCAGGAATGACTACTTGCATTGAGAGCGGGCTTTCGGTATGCGATCTTCGGGAAGCGGTAACAATACACTATTTGCGCATTTTTGTTGGCTAATTGCGCCGTTCAGCGGATCGATATAACGCCAGGCGAGGCTGTCGTCCCGGGTCAGTTTGAAGGACTCGAACCCCTGCAGTTGCATGATATCTGCCCACACCCTGAGGGCGCCCGAAGACCCGCTCAGGTTGATCGGGGAATTGTCGTCCTGCCCCAGCCAGACCACGCCCAGCAGGCGATCCGAGAAACCGGCAAACCAGGAATCGCGCGCTTCGCTGGTGGTGCCGGTTTTGCCCGCCAGGGTGCGACCCTCGAATCGCCTGGCAAGATAGCTGGCGGTGCCGTGCTCGGCCACGCCGATCATGGCGCGCTGCACCTGGATCATGCGCGCCTGGTCGAACAGCTTGAGCGAATCCAGCGGAATGCGGCGCAGTACATGGTTATCCTGGTCGGTGACGCTGCGAATCGTCGTCAAAGGCGTGAAATAACCGTTGTTGGCGATGACCTGAAACATTTGCGCTACCTCGTAGGCCGACATCGCGGTCGTGCCGAGCAGCATGGATGGGTATACCACATCGTGTTTCAACAACTTTATCTTGTCCAGGTTCTGCGCCAGCGCTTCGAGACCACCGTCGATGCCGAGCCAGATAAACGGCAGGTTGTAGGAACGCACAAAAGCCTGGTAGAGGCTCATTTCGCCGTGCAGTTTGCGATCGTAGTTGCGCGGTTCCCATACTTTACCGTCCGACTGCTTGATACGGACAGTCTCGTCCTTGACCTTGCTGGCCAGCGTGAGCCCGTCCTGCAGCAGGCCATACAACAGTAAAGGTTTGATCAGCGAGCCGATCGGACGCTGCGCCATCAGCGCACGATTGAAACCGGGGTAATCGCTGACGCGATCGCCCGCGAGCGCCAGGATGTCGCCATTGAGGTAGTCGGCGATAACCACGGCAGCCTGCAGCTGGGGTTGATCGAAGCGCCGTAAACCCTGCGCCAGGCCACGCTCGAGGTTTTGTTGCGCGAGCGGATCGAAAACGGTGAATACGCGTAATCCGCGGCGCGATAACTCGTCGCTGGAGTAGCTCGTCTGTAGCTGGTGCTTGACCAGGTTGAGGTAGGCGGGAAAGCGGTTGACCCGCGGTAAGCGCCGAACCACGCCGAGCGGCGCGGCGCTTGCGCGCTTCAATTCGGCCTCGTCCAGCAGGCCCTGCTCGAACATGATCTTCAGCACCAGGTTGCGCCGCGACATGGCCGCCTCGGGTGCGCTAAACGGGTTGTAGCGCGAAGGCCCCTGTACCATTCCAACCAGCAGGGCGAGTTGCTGCGCCTCGAGGCGGACGACGCTGCGCTGGAACAACATGCGGCTGGCGCGTTCAAACCCGTGAATTGCGATACGCTTTTGCTGCAGCAAAAACACTTCGTTGATGTAGGCGGTAATGATCGCGCGCTTGCTGAAGCGAAACTCCAGCAGGATTGCCATGAAGGCTTCGTTGATCTTGCGCAGCAACGTTTTGCGCGTCGTCAGGAAAAGGTTCTTCGCCAGTTGCTGCGTCAGGGTGCTGCCACCCTGCACTGTCTTGCCTGCTTTCAGGTTCGCCATTAGCGCGCGCACGATCGCCAGCGGGCTCACGCCTGAATGTTCGAAAAAAGCGCGATCCTCGACGGCGATTAACGCGTCGACAAGACCCTGCGGGATTTCATCCTCGGCCAGCAGCAGACGATCCTCGCCATTGTCCGGGTAGTAACTACCGAGCATGAACGGCGGCAACCGGAAAATGGAGAGGTCGTTACCGTTGCGCGAATCGTTAACCGCCTCGACCTTGTCGCCGTGGAAGAACACCTGAACCCGCCGCGAGTCCTGCTTGTGATCGGCAAACTCAAACGCGCGGCTGTTGAATTCCAGCGATTCGCCCAACAGGCGGTACTCCCCTGGCAAGGGTTCAGAGCCAACCCGCGGGTAACTCGACAGTTCGAGTTCGTAGATCAATTGTTCGCGCGACAGTGCTTGTCCCGGATAAATCTCGAGCGCGCGTGCATAGACCCGCGATGACAGGGCCCATGCGCCGCCATCGAAACGGGAATTGATGATGTGGTTCAGATAACCCAGGTAAACCGCGAAAGCCACTAACAGCAGCAGTGCGGCAATAACGAGATAGCGTCGCTTTCTATGCGTTCGGGTCGGCGACCGCGCAGCGGCCGGTCTCTTGCGGGGTTTACCGGTGGTCGAAGTCTTGCGTGCTGGTTTGCGTGGCATCGCCAGGCCGCCCGGAAATGCCGGCTAGGCAGATTTACGCTTTGCCTTGACCGCTTCAGCCAGATCGCGCAGCAGCGCTTCCGAGTCGTCCCAGCCGATGCAGGCATCGGTAATACTCTGCCCGTAAGTCAGTTCGGCCCCTTGCTTGTAATTCTGGCGACCTTCCACCAGGTGGGACTCGATCATGAGGCCAAAAATATTGTCCTGACCGGTCTTGATCTGGTGAATGATATCCCGGCAAACCTCAACCTGCTTGTGATACTGTTTCTGGCTATTGGCGTGGCTGGCATCGATCATCAGGCGCGGATTGAGCCCGCTAGCCTTGAGCTTTTCGGTAACCGCGTTTACGCTGACCCGGTCATAATTCGGGCGGTTGGAGCCGCCGCGCAGAATGACGTGGGTGTACTCGTTGCCCGCGGTTGTAAAGATTGCCGAATGTCCCTGCAGGGTAATCGAAATGAAATGATGCGAACCCTGTGCCGCGCCCATTGCGTCGATTGCCACCTGCGCGCCGCCATCGGTGCCGTTCTTGAAACCGACCGGACAGGAGAGCCCGGATGCCAGCTCGCGATGGCCCTGGCTTTCGGTCGTGCGTGCACCAATCGCGCCCCAGCACACCAGGTCAGAAATATACTGCGGGCTGATCAGGTCGAGGTACTCGTGGCCGGCGGGAATGCCCATCTCGGCGAGATCGAGTAACAGCTCGCGCGCCTTGCGCACGCCCTGGTTGATTCGGAAACTGCCGTCGAGGTTGGGATCGTTGATCAGACCCTTCCAGCCGACCGTGGTGCGCGGTTTTTCGAAATAGACGCGCATGACGATGACCAGTTCCTGTTTGAGTTCCTCAGACACCTTGTGTAAACGGCCGGCGTATTCCAGCGCCGCCCTGGTATCGTGAATGGAGCAGGGTCCGATGATGACGACCAGTCGATCATCCTTGCCATCGAGCACGTCGTAGATCTGCTGCCGTGTTTCGGCAACCGTGTTGGCGGCTTTCTCGGAGAGCGGCAAATCATGCATCAGGGCTTCGGGTGTCAGTATCTCCTTGGTGCCGATGATGCGCAGGTCTTTGGTCTGTTGCATAGTCATTTGATTTCTTCGAGGGCCGCTATGGCGACGGTAAAAAGCCGGCTATTTTTAACTATCGAGACCTTAATTACCAGTGTTAAATGAGGACAACAGTTGCTGCGTCTGTTCGCTGCGCAGGCGCGGCCCGAACTGGGTGACAATCTTGCCGGAGGCCAGCGACGCCAGGTCGCCCGACTGGTGGAAACTCATACCCTGTGATAACCCGTACAACATGGCACCGGCGAACATATCGCCCGCGCCGAGCGTATCGATCGCCTTGACCGCCTTCGGCTTGATTTCGATCTCCATGATGCCATCGAACAGTAGCGCTCCCTCGCTGCCGCGCGTTATCGCAAATTTGCGCGCGATCTTCTTGAACATCTGCACGGCTTCGTCAAAATTATCGGTACCGGCGAGTTCCTTGGCTTCGTCCTCATTGGCGAACAGCAGGTCGACACCGTCACCGATCATGGCTTCGATCGATTCGCGGAAAAACTTGACCATGTTCGGGTCGGACAGCGTCAACGACGTTTTGATGTTGCGCGTCTCGGCAATCCGGCGCGCCTCGATAGCGGCATCCCGGGTGTTATCCGCGCTCGCCAGGTAGCCCTCGATGTAGATGATTTCCGAGTGTTTGATGGCTTCGACATCGATATCACTAGTGTCGAGGTCACCGCTGACGCCGAGGAAGGTGTTCATGGTGCGATCTGCGTCCGGCGTAACGAATACCAGGCATTTACCGGTAACACCATCCGGCAGCGGCCTGCTGTCCAGGCTCGAGTGCACGCCGGCATCGTGCAGGTCGCGCGCAAATATCTGCCCCGTCATGTCATTGGACACGCGGCAATCGAGGTGAGTTTTGGCGCCCATTTGCGCCAGCGCGATAATGCTATTCGCGGCCGAACCGCCGCAGGCCATGCTTTCATGCGAATCGTTCAGCTGCGCCACCAGGCTATTCTGGCGCTGTTCATCGATCAGCGTCATGACGCCCTTATCGATGTTGAGTTCCGACAACCTGGCCGGGGTCGCGTGATACTCGATATCGACCAACGCATTGCCGACTGCATAAACATCATATTTCTTCATAACCATCCTTCAATCAGTAGCTTAATCCGGGCATTTTAACCGCATTATCAGCAAGGCAGGATAATCTTTTGATTCTTTTGTAAAAAATATTTTCAGCCTTCGATATCGTCAGAATAAGCATCTAACGATCGCGTAAAAAGTCTATCACCGGGGCTTGTTATATTTTGTGAACGCGAGGACCACATAGCCAATCTATATTGAATATATAAATAAAATTAACTTCATTTATATTTCGCAATTGCTACCATACGGCCTCCAAGAACTTAACCCTGTCAATAACTGGAGGCATCATGTCCCTGAAAGGATCAAAAACTGAACAAAACCTGAAAGACGCTTTCGCCGGAGAATCACAGGCCAACCGTCGTTACCTGTATTTCGCCGCCAAGGCCGATGTCGAA
>Ga0164315_10005034_pt1 | contig 10313 bp, 24 predicted proteins | sample GuaBasSedimGuay6_FD_113737 | JGI IMG/M metagenome (GOLD analysis project Ga0164315, IMG submission 113737) | Subseafloor sediment microbial communities from Guaymas Basin, Gulf of California, Mexico - Guay6, Core 4569-2, 0-3 cm | ecosystem: Environmental > Aquatic > Marine > Hydrothermal vents...
AACATAACCACAAACCCATCAAATTACACCAACAAAACTTACAGACAAGCTATCATTCATATCAGAAAAGTCAACTACGTTAATACTGAAATAGAATACCTAAGAGTTCAAAAGAGCCTTGACTTCAGATTTATATTCACAGATGAGGGCTTTTGGGATAGCTATGAAAGCTTTGATATTGAGGTTGAGGATATTGAGATAGTTAGAAAACTTGATATGGATATGACAGGAATAGGCTCATACACAAAGATTGCAGAAAAGCTTAAACTTGAGTTTGCTGAGTACTTGATATGAGTTTGATATGATGGAGTACCCTAAACTAACAAAAGACAACATCAAGTACCACGAAGATAAACTCATAAATTTCTCTGAGTTTGGTTACAAGTGTTGGCAGACCGACCACAACGATATGGGTAGAACTGAAAAATGGCAGGTTCGTGTTGATAATCAAGAGCGTTTCAAAGATGTTCCTTTATGTGAAACAAACGATAAAGTACACTTAAATATAGACGCAGGTTATTTGTTGATTAATGGTGAGGGGTATACAAATTACACCTTTTCAATCACTCAAGAGGCTAATGAGATTTGGTGTGATTTGAAGCTCTATAGTATCTCTGAAGATGATATTATGAAGATAGGTTTAGATGAGTTTGAGAAGCGAATGGTAGAACTTTGGAAGTGCAATTATTTCTTGCACTATACGGTTTAAGGTGTTTAGGTGTTTATGTGGAGATGGTATGGAGATAATATGTACTTAAAAGTTGACTACATTTATAAGGTTCTTGATACAAGAAAAGCACAACCAATAACACTTATTGTAAGAATGCTCAAGGCTATTGATAACCAAGAGAACCCTCACGAAGCCTCAGGCGTTATCTTTATTGGTAAGCGAAAAGGGGAGTCTTATTGGTTCGGCAAATCAGAGGTACTTGAAGAGTTTTGCACTTATGAGAAGTTCTTAGATGAAAATCCTGAGTACTATATATGAGTTGGGAAAAAAGATACCCTAAAATTGGGAAGTTTATCAAAGGTAGTTATTGGAACTCAACCAAGGGCATATATGTAGATACCCTATGTGAGATTAAAGAAACTAGTTATAACAGTCCTTACTTTGAATGTAAGGTATTAACAGGTGAGCTAAGGGATAGTATGGTTGCAGTAAGTGATAATAATATTATCAAAGAGTACACTAATTTTGACCATTGTATGCGAGAAAATGCGGAGTACTTTATATGAATATTTTATATAAGGAAAGATTATGATTGAAAATCTTATTTGTGATAACTTCAGCGGTATTAGATTAGTATCTTTTGGAGAAAGCATTTACGTTCAAAAAGAGTATATGATTACAGGATATAATGAAGATGGTGAATACAACCCTTGTATTGCTACTGAGTGGAAGAATTTATCAAAGATGAGCAATGAATATAATAAGTCCTCAACTTTTCTTCACTATATAAGATTTGATAGTATTCATAACGCTATCAAGTGGATAAGAAATGCAACCGTTGAAGAGGTTGGTTATAGTAGTGTTTATACTACTAGTTGTGGAGAATACAAAGTCCTTGAAACTGAGCAGACTATAAGGGACAATTATACGGAGTATTTTATATGATTAGTGGAAATTATTACAGAGCTTATTGGCGTATGCAGAATGATGATAAAGTGGTTGTTATTGTTCAAGTCAAGTATATGGTAGATAACAATACAGCTAATACTACAATTATTAAAGGTAATTTTGAAAAATTCTCTGCACATATTCACGAGAAAGATGTTATAGAGAAGTTTGGCAACCTTAAAGAGTTCCAAGAGAACCACCCTGAGTATTGGGTATAAAATGAAGCCTGAAATTAAAGGTATAAGTCTAATTCCTTATGTGGTATTATTAAAAGACGCTACTGCTATGTATCTGTTTTGTGACCTTATAGGAGTGACTTGGCGTTCTTATTTTAAGCATTATGTAGGTACTAATGACGGAGTACACAACAACTTTCCTGCAATTGTAACCTTTACGGTTTCTGCTGTTGATGATAGAAATATCCACCTACATCATCAAGGGGTTAATAATCTAGGAGAGTGGGGAAACCTCCAAGCTAGGTTCGATAAGGCTATCAATCTATACCATTTCATTAATGAAGATATGGAGTACTTTATATGAAAAAATATAAGGTAATAACTGATAAGTTCTTCAAGATGAAAATAAACGACCTTGGAACAGTATCTAATGGAGAGTATACTCGTATGATGGTGTTCAAAAAGTTTCTTTGGTGGTACTTTCCGTTGACTGTAAAACAGTTCATCTCATCTGAATATGACAGAGCTTTAGATAAGACTGTATATCATATGGACACCAATGAGGTAAAAGATGTACCAAAGTTCTTTAAAGATGGTAGAATACGCCTAAGGTCTCTAACAGGCGATAAGCCTTTTTGGTATTTTTACTCAGAAGACAGAGGTTACATTGAAACAAAATACTTCAATGATATTGAGGACTATATGAACGAAAACGCAGAGAAATTTATATGAACCAAGAAACTTATGATACTCTTGATGATACATATGCTGTTTTTAAAAGCAAAGAATGGTTTATAGAGAACGCTTTTATTGATATGGACAACCGATTTTGGAGAACTGAAACCTTAAGAAATGAGTATGATGTTGGCGAAGATTATGAACTTAACTTTGAGGTAGTTGATGAACGTATGTGTATTGAGAGTGAGTATATTGGTACTAAGATACCAATCTCATTAGACGCTTATGACTACATAGAGTGGGGTGTTAAAGCTCTTGTTACTTTGAGACATAATCCTGAGTATTTCATATGATTGAAGAGCCTGAGATTGTAATCAATGGAGCTATGCTAAAACATAAAGAGATACTACTATATCTAGTTGGTAAAGAGCTTCATACTGCTTACAAGGTGCTAACTATTACTTCAACAGGTAAGTTAGTAATTGATACTGATATTAGTAGATTTATGTTAAGCCTTGAAGTCTTTTTAAAAGAGCTTCAACATAAAAATACCTATCTTAAGCAGGATTTAGTTAAAAAATTTCCACAATATTTTATATAAGGAACCTAATGAAATATCCATATACAGAGAAGCAACTAATGCCCTTTAGATTGATTTCACAATGCCGTCAAAGCACTTGGTGGAGAGTAGAAGCTTTTAATTATTTGACAGGTACAAAAGAGTTCTTTAATATTGGGTCTAGTACAGTCCTTTGTAAAGCTCTCTTTAGGAACTATAACCCCAAATATAATGTACAAAAAGGTGACTTCTTTCTTGTTAATAGAAGCACAAGAATTTATAGAAGTAATGGTTCAGGAACAGTAAGTTATAGAGGTGTTCCAAAGCAAAAATGGATACCTTGGAGAGAGGCTAATTTGGAGTATTTTATATGATAGAAATAAAGAAATTCAATAATGGGGGAACCTATGCTGATTTTGAAGATGTTGTGTATATACATAAAAGTGAAGTTCTTTATCCTAAAAGAGTAACATTCTCAAAAGACAGAGTGAACTTTTTTGGGGGTATATCAACAGGTAGAGTTTTTATACCACTATCAATAGAAGAGTTCGCCAAGCTACTTATTAATGAGAATGATTATCATCTTTATGCGGAATATTTAATATGACTTTCAAAGATGGTAATGTAGTTAAGATACACGACCTTGAATATTTCTCTAAGTACAACTATGTAATTTATGATGATAAAGGTATGCAATTCGCTTATGAGAGTGCTTATGACTACTCACGTTCTGCAACAGGCTCAAATATCCCAAGGATATCTGAAAAGATTATGGGAGCTGATTTGAAGATTAATGAGATATGTAATAGTTACGTTAGAGTAAAATATAACAGAGCAAACAAAGACCAATTCATATTCAATGTGAAGTTAGAAGAGTGGGCGGTTGAAAAGGTTTATACTGTTGAGGATAATCCTGAGTATTTTATATAGTACTTAAGGTATTTTTAACTTAAGATTTGTTATCATTAGGTAATATCAAAAAGGAAGAGAATGCAAGAAATTAAATCAAAGTGGACAAACAAAAGTGTATGCTATGAGTGTAACTATATTTTTGGAGTAATGGAATGTAGTTTGACTTGTCCTGATTGTGGTAATAATTATTCAACCCAAAAGTCTATTAGATATGTTTATAAACCAAAGTGGATTGTGCTTAGAAAGCTTATTAGAGTAGAGACAAAAAGCCATAATAAAATTGAAGTATTAGTTAATTATGAGTGAAGATAATATGAAAGATGAGATAATAGTATGGTACTGTAATGGATATTTCCCATTTGAACCAAAGACTCGTTACAAGAGAGAGTGGGGTGATGTTGGAGATAGATTGGGTAGTCATATAGAGGCTCAACACCTACAGTTACAATTAAAGATTGACTACTACAAACAGAAGCGTTCTAATGTCTCTAAGAAGCACCGCAGAGCTAAGAAAGAGCATAAGAAGTTCTTGAGGCTTATTAATCAACACACTAAAGAGAAAGCTGAGTTATTTGAAAATAATTTGGAGTACTTCATTTAATTATGGGTGATAAAACTAGTGAACAGCTCTATAAAGAAGCTAAGAAGTACATTTGTCTATACAAAAGAAATGATGAATTGCTCTTAAATGAAGTAGCTGAAGATAGAACCTACCCTAATGTTAAATATTCGTTTATGGAGTGGGATAACGATAGCGGAGCAGGACATATCCTTTTTGATGAGAATATTATCTTTATTGGTAGTGTAGATGAAGTATCCTTTGATTGGGTATATAAAAACTATGCTGAGTATTTTATATGACACATTTTTCTCAAGGCACTTCAGATGATGATAAGGTACGCAACGCTATCACTAATACTAATTATATAAAAGCTAAGAAATATTACTGTGCATATAAAGTATTCAGTAAACTTCAGATTAATATAGTTGTAACTTATGACTCTTATAATAGTGGTACAGGGGAAGATGAGCCTCCTTATATCTATGCTGAGTACAATGAAAAAATTATGTATGGAAGTGGACATATTATCTATGAAGATGATGTCATATTGGTTCTACCTGTGACACCACAAAATCACATAGAGTTCCAAAAACGATTTGGGGAGTATTTAATATAATGGGAAAAAAAGAGCTAACTAAAATCAAAGCAAGGTTAGTCTCATTTGACTACTGTGTTGATAACTTCTATATGGACTATGAAGCTAGGTATATTTACCTCAATGAAGATGACTATGAAACAAACAAAAGAACACCTGTTTATTGTGTTATTGATATGGAAGAATGTGGTACAATAGTTGATGTAACAAAAGACTCCATTAACACATACGGTGATTTTATTGAAGAGACTTACACCTTAGAAGAGAACCCTGAGTATTTTGTATAAGGATTAGTAATGGCATACGGTTTTAAAAATGGTAAAAAGGTAGATTATATGGAAATGATTTGGATTAAGATTAGACCTATTGAGTGGTTCAAAGAGAACGCTTATATAGTTATTGATAGCCCTGATAGGACTGAGTATTGGGAGAGTGAAGAAATCTATGATAAAGCAGTCAAAGAGGACGCTGATTATCTTAAAGAAGAAGAGCAAAACTATTTCTGTTATACAGATGAAGAGTTAAATAGAAAGAAGAGAGTCTATGAAGTCAAAGCAACCTTTATGGCAACTAGTATTTGGGGTGCAGATATAATTGATATTAATGACCACCCTGAATATAGGATTTAAGGATATCTTAAGTTAAGATGTTATACTATACCGAAAAGGAAAGAAATGAAAACAGTTATTACGAACTTAATGAACCATATCAACAAAGAGGTTAAATTTGCCTATATTGGCATTACTGTACTATTTGCCTTAAGTGGGGCTACAAGTATTATGTTGTTAGTATACTCTATTAATATGAAAGAACTCAACAAAGCACAAACAGAGCGTATCATTGAGCTTGAGAAAGTTGCTAAGTGGGGCAACAAAGGGTGAAAGCACGAGTAAAGCTTACTAAAGGTGGCTACTATATTGTTCAATATAAAAATTGGCTATGGTGGAGCACTCTAGGTAAAGAAGAGTACGGTTATGACGGTAACTCTTGGAGCGTTGACATTCGTTATAAGACTCAAGAGAAAGCTGTTGTAGCTATGGCAGAATTCCTTATGAAACACACTAAGAAAAATGAAACAGCAGATAATGCTAAGGTTATTATAGAGGTTTCAGAAGATGAAGTAATGGACAAGCTTTCTGAATATTTGATTTAATATAGTTTAAGCTTCTTTTAATTAAAGATTGCCTATAATTAGGTATATCAAAAGAAAGAGAGACTTTATGACAAGAATTGAAAAAGCTAAACTACTTGCAGAGCACAAACTAACATTGCTTGAAGCATTCCCTAGTGTTGCAGAAGCTAAGAGTGCTAAAAAAGAACTTACAAAATATAAAAACACTTTCCAAGCTAAAGCTTACAAAGAGGGTGAGAAACTTAGACCTCTTACTGAAACAGCTAACAGAGATTTCAGTTATGACCACAACGACCCATTATGTTCAGCGGTTTGGTCACTTCATTCACTTCACCCATTTGCTCCAAGCATTCTAAAACTACCAAGTAACATTGAGCTTCTAAAGACTCCTTATCCTGCTCTTTATGAGAGTGGACTTGAGTTATATGAGGTTCTAAGACCTGAGGCAGAATACCTTGTAGCTCTTGAAGCTCACATTAATGATGAGATAGCAAGATTTAAAGGGTCAACGGCTCAACAGTTTCTTCTTTCAGCTTCAAAAAGTTCTGAGCTTACAAGAGAGAAACAGGAAGCATTTGCAAAGTATAGTGCGAGTCTTGGAAAGTGGAAAAAAACTGAGATAGTTAATGACAAAATCATTGTAAACGGTAAAGAATACCAAGAGGGTGATGAAGTTGGTGTTATGATTGGTAGAGGTTGTAGAGTTCATAGAATGGCTATCTACATTGGAATTCACAAAGACAAAGAAACAGGCGAAGAGAGTGAAGTTATCTACATCAAGAACCGTACTCAATGGTACTACTCAGAGCTTGTTATCTTAGACTTGATTGAAGATATTCCATCTGAATTATATAGCGAAAGGATTTAATTTGAATAGATTTTGTACATATTGTGGCAGTAAAGAAAGCTCAACTGAGATAGATGAGCATATGAGAGAGTGTTCTAAAAATCCTAGAAGTAGAGCTAAAAAAGCTGAAGAGAAGCGAATACAGGTGAGAGAAGACCTAAACCTTAAGGTTATTAATCAAGTTAAAAGCTTAGATGATATTATTCCTGCTTTGACAAAAGTTCTATTTGAAAATGGATATGATATTACATTTCAATCAATCCCTGATATATGGTCTGATAAGCCTTATGGTAATCCTTATGATGTTAGATTTCCAAATGATGAGAAAGTTTACGCAGGTTGGAGTGGTAATTGGAAAGGTCAAATTAAGCCTCATAAAGGTTACAAAAAAGTGACTATCTCAGACCTACATAGTACTTGGAGTGATAGTAAGTTCAACTTTAGTTTCGTTAGAACTGAGAGTGGTTCAAGTGGTGAAAACTTTAGTATTTCAGGTCACATCTTAGTTGATGATTTCCCTCATTTACATAAAGAGTATTATCTTCAAGGGTATAATGAGCGTTTTGAAAAAGAACTCAAACATAATGTTCGTGATTTGGAAAACCAAATTAAAGTAGAGCGTAATGATTTCATTAATACAGATGGTATAATGATTGATATTAGAGATGAACTCAGTAATATGAAGAGGCTTTATGATAAATTAAACACCTTAGGCATAGAGCGTCAAGCTGAACTTGATAGTCATTTTACAGCTAACAAAAAAGTAGAATTGCCTGAGATTGAATGCCCTTATATTGATATGAGTGAATACTTAAAGCTAAAACTTGAGTACACTAATAAGACAGAGGTAATTGAAAGCCCCGATTTAGCCAATAGAGTCAAAGACCTTACTGATACCATTCAGAGAGCTTTAAAGACGGCTGAGGACAACCTAGAACGCTTTGTATAGTTTGTTTATATGCCTAAATGTAAACCCTCAGTTTATATAAACGCCTTTTTGCGAACCTATATTATGCAATTTAAGAGTATCTTAAACTGAATACTATATAATACAAGAAAATTATGGGGTCTTATGTCTGATAAAATTACCTTTCTATGTATGAGCTATTTTGAGTCATTAGGCTTTGACTTTAAAGATAGCAATGGCAAAAGAGTTGTAGTTCATAAAAGTGATGACCACGACTATTTTTGGTTCCCAACTAACCCCTATAAAATCCACCACCCTAACAAATGGCAAAGTACCGACATCTTTGATATAGTGTCTAAATTTAGTACTCATAAATCATATTGGCAAGAAAAATGTCAAGAGGATTTAGAAGACCTATTGAGTCTTAATGATGTTGCTAGTTATCAAATCAAAGTCAATACACAGGATTTAACACGCCACGAAGATGATGTTCATAACTTTTTAAACAACTATCAAATCCTTAAGATTTCCTCTCCTATGGCTACACGAAAATCAAATATCATTAATGAGGTTGTAGAACAATGTAATGAAAGAGGGATAAGAGTTCTATTCATTACTAACAGAGTATCTTTAAGTGTTGATATCGCTGAGAAACATAAGGTGAAACATTACCAAGATTATGATTACGAAATCGGTGACAGCTTAGTAGTACAATTTGACTCATTAAATACATTCATTCGTAAAGACAATCCAAAGAGATTAGCAGAAAATTTTGATGTAGTGATACTAGATGAAATTACCTCATTAATGCTTTATATGGCGGATACCTATAGTGGTAAAGAAGAGAGATATAGAGATAACCTAAATGCTTTTCTTTCACTACAATATAAGAAGTTTGTTATAGCAGACTCATTTATTATTGACTTTCCTTTTGGAGGGGAGACCTTAGGTATTTACAATGCGTTCAGAGAAGATATCAAGGTTATTGAATATCTTGATAAGTGGAACTTCATAGGCAGTATAAGACTGTTTAGTACAAGTGGTTTGATATCTGTATCCTCTAATGAAAAAGCCTTTCTTTTTAGGGCTAAACGGTTCTTAGAGAGAGAGGGTAAGAGGGTCTTGATGTTGACAGGAGATACCAAAGATAAGCAATCTGTATATAAACTCTTAAGTCAAGATGAGATACCTTTTGACGCTATTTTATTTAGCCCTACTTTGACGGTTGGTGTTAGTATTTTTCCTAAAGTTGTATGTCATTTTCACTATGATACAAGTGGTACGATTGACGCTATTAGTAGTCTTCAGATGTTGAGAAGAGCTAGAAATAATACAAGAATACACTATCATATTAGAGGTAGGTCATCATATAAGGCAACATCATATAGAGATATCAAGAGAAATATGAAAGATTTTATGATAATTAATGAATGGAATGAGCCGACTAAGTTGAGCACAATAGGGCATATGTTGAGCATTTTTAGACATATGAAAAACATATTGGCTAACACTCATAAGTATGCGTTTAAAGCATTATTATACCATCAATTTAAGGGGTCTGTAATGTCAGTTAATTCTGATAAACTTAAACCGTTCCCTTATGATTTTTATTAAAGGAAAGAAATGGAAGAATTTGGAATGAACTCTGTTATATCATACAAAGGTTTTAGTATAGCCTCATATATAGTTGATACTGAAATCAAAGAAAAGAGCACTTTTTATGTAGTATATGGTGAAGTCAATATGGATAATGCAGATGAGAAATATCTATTAAGTACAGGTGAAGTTGTTAAATGGCAAGATTTCTCTAATTTAAGAGAGAATGATGTTGTATCAACTAAAGAGCTACTTGAGTTTCATATAGGGTTGACTAACACCAAAGCTACTATTGATAAGTTCATTGAAGAAAATCCTGAGTATGTGATTTAGTAGTTCGACTTAAGATTAGCGTGAAATAACAGCCTAATCTTTAGTTAAGCTCTTCTTAAAATATATTTTGCTATACTTCTTACAAATATCAAGAAAGAGGAATTATGTTTATACAAGAGATAAAAAAGACTGAGTTCAAAAAGTGCGATATCTTGCTACTTGAGTTAAGAAATAGAACTATGAAATACTCGTATAGAGTTCAAGAGAACCGTTACGGTGAAGAGTGGGATTGGCAGGATTGTGATACCCTTTCAGAAGCTCAGGTTGCTTATGAAGAAACTTGTACTGCTATGAAGCTACTTGATACCGCAGATGATATCAAAGCTGAAGAGGACAAAGCTTTAGCTGAAAAAAACAAAGATGATATTGAGAGCTATGCAAACGCTACCAAGAAAGTG
>Ga0164315_10005035_pt1 | contig 10312 bp, 19 predicted proteins | sample GuaBasSedimGuay6_FD_113737 | JGI IMG/M metagenome (GOLD analysis project Ga0164315, IMG submission 113737) | Subseafloor sediment microbial communities from Guaymas Basin, Gulf of California, Mexico - Guay6, Core 4569-2, 0-3 cm | ecosystem: Environmental > Aquatic > Marine > Hydrothermal vents...
ACTCTAAAGAAGATATTAGAAATTCCAGTATAAGCATCAGCTCCTGAATTAATCATATATTCATTATAAGGACAGTAGTAAATACTAGAAATATTAGCGTTTCCGATAATACCCATAACAACACCACCATCAGCTAAATCAGTACTTGAATAAATATCCATGTTACCCATTGTACAAACGTAAGTATTTTCTAAACTTTGAGGAATTCTTTCTTCTGCTTCTTCGTCCCATCCACTGAATGATTCACTCATTGTAGAAATTGCAGACGAAATATTTGGAGAACATATAGCCCAAGTACGGCCAGCAACTTTTTTACGTAAAGGACCATATAATTTACTTTGCATTTCAGCTAAAGCAAAAATTAAACTATCAGTATCAGTGATCGTTGCAGTTCCTAGTGGAGTTGCTACTTGATCTAAGTAATCAGTAAATGCTTTATTAGTTTTTTTAACCATTTGAGTAGTTGCATATTCAAAAAAGAACCATGCTACTTTATCTTTTCTAGCAGATTCACCTGGAGCCATAAAATCATAATACATTTCAGGAAAATGACCACCGAATAAAGATAAAACATCTTGTTCAACTTCATTAGTCATATCAACTTTAACTTCTCTCATATTAGTAGAAACTAATTTACGAGTAATCATAAAATCTTCTGCAGTGTTATTAGTAATTGGATTAGTTACTGAAATAGAAGTTCTATCAGATAAAGGATATTCAGGACTTGGTCCTACCCCACCAGTTGGAGGTGTTGCACCTGGCCCAATTTCCCCATTTACCCCTTGACTTTCAATTGCATCTGGAGTATTTGAATTATTTACATGAATACCATCTTGACCATTTGTAGAACCAGAAGTTCCTTTAGGTCTGAAACCAAAAACATATCCAGTTGGTCCGTTTAGTGGTTGAATATATCCTACCATTGCTGGAAGGGTTCTTGATAATGTTGCTTTAGCAAATCCTGCTTTTCCAGCCGGTTGAGCAATATCAACATTTGAACTTGACCCATGAGATGGTTCGTTTACTACACCATTTGAATCATCTTCAAGAAGTGTTTGTGCTTTTAGTTCTTCTTCAACAAAATTATTTTCGAATAATAATTTTTCTTGCATATTATTTCCTTACACTTTGATTATTTTTAAAAAGTCTTTAGCTATTAGACTTTACTAATATATTTATATTTACTAGTATTTATATTTTATTTGACTATTTTATTTGACTTTTTTCTAAATATTTCATTATTCCCTCCTAATTTAAGATAACTTTAATATTTGTTATGTTATAATAATGTATATAAAAAGAAAGGTTACATTATGAATTACATTCAAGAAAAACTTACTTCAACTATGTTATTTGTTATGATTATTGGATATACTTACTTTCAATAATTAAGCTAGTTTTAATATAACTTATGTTATAATATAAAATAAATGATACTAAAGGTATCTAAAATTTGAAAAGCCTTGAATAAGCATTTCATCAAATTAAAATAAGAAGGATTCACTAATGAAAGTATCACAAATGAGCAAGATTTACGGACTAATGTTAGCATCAGGAGAAACTGTACACCAAATTGGTCGTCACGGTATTGGTAAATCAGAAGGTGTTGTTGGTTTTGTAAAAGATCACGGAAATATTCACATGGAACTATTAATGCTTTCTCAAAATGAGGTTGCGGATTTAATTGGTATGCCGTATGAAGAAAATGGTATTACTTACTGGTCTAAGCCGGTTTGGTTACACCGTATGGAAGAAGCTCAAGCTAAAGGTATGGAATGTGTTCTACACTTGGATGAGCTAGCAAGAGCACCACTTGAAGTTAGACAAGCGGCGTTACAAATTGTTCTAGACCGTAGAATTCACGAACACCACTTACCAGTATCTAAAGCAGGTCTTAAAACACTAATTATTGCTTCAGATAATCCATCAGAATTATATCAAACTGATGAGTTAGATGCTGCTCTTTTAGATAGATTTTGTTCTTTCACTCTAGAGGTTGATCCTAACGGTTGGTTAAAATGGGCGAATAACAACAATATCTTATCTGTAATTACTGATTATGTTGCGGATATTCCAACAAATCTTCACTGGATGGCAGAAGATGGAGAAGATGACAAAGGTTCTACACCAAGAGCTTGGGCTAAACTATCAGATATTCTTAAAAATATTGATATGGTTCCAAGTAATCTAGCATTTTCAATCATCGAAGGTAAACTAGGTAAAACAGTAGGACATAACTTCTACGGATATTGGAAAGATTATGTAAAAGTAGTTAAACCAGAACACTTAATCGATATCATTGGTAAAAGTCCAATTAAGACTCAAGAGGAACAAGAAAAAGTTGCTAAGAAACTTATGAAAATTACAAAAGAAATGGAACAAGTTTCAGCAGATCAACTTGCTCAAAAGTTAAGAATGGGTTATCAAGCAGGTAAAGAAGGTTTTACTTATGACTTACTTTCTACCTACTTAACATCTCTAAACCTAGAGATTATGGCAAGTATCATTAAAAACTGGAAAACAGATTCAGATACATCGAAGTTCTTCTTCAACTGGGCAAAAGATGTTCCAGACCGTCACATCTTCACAAAAATCACTAACAAAGTAGTATAAGAATAAGACTTCGGTCTTATCCCTATAATTTCTATCTATTCTAGAAGCATCTCTTCACCTTCTTTGAGGTGTTTCTAAAATAGATAAAATAATAAAATTTTAATTAAGGATAAAAATGAGTTTACATAGTTATAGAAATTCAGATAAATACATAGATAAACTTAATAACGGTGGAATTTTAGTTTTAACCCACCCAATGTCGACTGGTGCTATGTTATTCTTACATTTAGAAGATATTGAAAAATATATAGAACGTAGATCAAAAGATTGGGAAAATAAAAAGGTTGATAAAACTAAATTTCGTATAGATATAGCAAATATTGAAGATAAAGATTTAGAAGAAGTCTTTAAAGAAAATTTTGCTGAACATCTTATATAAAAATATAAATAAAGGAAAAAGATGTCGATAAACAATCCGACTCATAATGAGGAAATGATTATTTTAGATTTACTCGAAATGCCTTTATCTATAGGTGATACTATTCTAGCAATGTCGGGTTATAATAGAAAAATAAAGATAATTAAAGCATTTGATGATGTTAATAATGGTAAAGCCATGATTCTAACAGAAGATGGAGATGCTTATTTCTCTGAAAATGTTTTAGGTATTAACCCACTAATTCAAGCAAAAGCAGAATATTTTATATAAGAATTAAGAGAATTAAGAGAATTAAGAAAATTGAAGGACAGAAAATGCGAAGATCAGTATTTTATGAAGGAACACTTTATCAAATATTTTATGATAAAGATGAAATTGTGAATTTTATAGAATTTATTAGATTTAAATGGAATAAAGTTAGTTCAAAAGAGATAGGAGCAGTTATAGAATTTAATAATGTTATTCTAAATAATAGCTGGTCTTCAGATAAAGCAAGAAAACAATCATTAATGTTATTAAATAAAATGAAACCTCAAGTACCAGAATATTTCATATAAAAGAAGGATTAAGATGTCACAAAAATATTATAAAAAAGAAGATGGAAAATTTGTAGAAGTAGGTTATGAATTTTCAGGTTTTCCCGTCAATGGTGTATGGTTAGTTAAAGATGGAAGTCAAAACTGTATTATGTTAATGGATGAAATTGGTAAAAAACCTATTCAGTATATTAACTTACAAAAACATAAGGATGATATAATGGATAAAGTAGCTGAAGTTACATCAAAAGTATATTCGACAAATGATATTGTGGATGCTGTTTTAGAATATATTTCAGCAAATATTGAATGGGAGAAATATATTTGAAACTAAAAAATATATCACAATTTATCAGAGCATATAGAGGTCAAGAAATTATTGATGCCTGTAGTGAAATTGATTGTTCTTTAAAAGAAATTATTGAATGTATTAAAAGTGCTTATAACTCTTATAGAAAAGAAAATTCCAAAATTTAATCTTATTTTAATAAATATATTATATAATTACATATAAGGATATTTAATGACTAACTCAACTCGCAACGTAAATTATGACGACGTATTAACAGAAATTGCTGTTTTACAAAACCTAAAAGAAAAATTTCAAAATGATAAAGAAACTTTAAAAGAAATTGAAGGATCTTATGAATCTGCATTACAACTTTTAGCAAAATTTGAACAATATGAACCTAAATAATTTAGTAAATGCTGTAAAAAAATCTATTAAGCAGCCTTGTTGGCAACTTGAATTAGATAGAATCTATATTTATCATGGAAATGGTGAATTATTTAGTCGTACATTTGCATTTGAAGTTTTAGAGGATAACCCAACTGAATATTTAATATTAATTGAAAGTCAATTTAAGACTCCATTAGAAAAAACATACGAATTAATCGATGCTATTAATGATGGAACTATTGAAGATAAGGGTCCTAAAGACCAGGTTATAGCTGAATTCGATTTAAAATCTTTTTTAGAAGAGATTGATGAAGATATTGAAAAATTTGAAGAAATGAGTGAAGAAATAAAAAAGGAAGAAAATGAATAAAATGAAACCCTTAGGTACTGAACATTTAGAAGGTACTGATTATAAACCAGCTAATGAAACAAGTTTAATGTTTGGAGCTGCTTCTGAAGAAGAAATTCAAGAAGCAATTACAAAAAATGCTCAGTTAGCTGAAACAGGATTTAGTGTTAGAGAGGATAATCCTTTAGGATTAGCAAGTAATGAAGAGAGTATTGCTCATATTGCTGCTCAAGAGAAAATTTTGGATAATAGTATTGCTGCTCCTGGCCCTTTTGATGATTATACAGGACCTATGGCTGATATTAAGATCCCTAAAGAGTTTCTTTCTGGAAAAAGTCAAGATGACCCATTTTCAAAAACATTCAGCCCTAAAGATGAAGCCCAAATCTGGAAAGAAAGATATTACCTATTGTTAGCAGTAGTTAATACTTTTCATAAAAATTAAGGATAAATATGGAAGATGTAGAAAATGTTATAGCACAATATACAATGTATGAAACTGAGTTATTAAATAACGCTTTAACGGGGTTTATTTTAACAGCTGAAACGAAACAAGATGTTATTTATCAATTAGAGGGTGAGAGTTTTACTCGAAAGTATTACTTGGTTGTTGGTCCTAAAGGTCAAACAGAAATTAGAAGTAAAAAAGAACTTATAGAGTGGTTTGATGCTAATTAAATTCTATAAGAGAGTTATAGCTTGGTATAATCGCTGGGAGTTAAATGCTTCAGGCAATATATTGTTCATCATTATTCTACTTTTGAATATCCAGGGATTTGGAGTTTATGGAGTATTAACTGGTGGAATAATGATGTTAGCACTTTTAACTTCAATAATTGTTATGAAAGATTTAGAAGCTTTAGATCCAAAGTATATTAATGAACAAAATAAAATTAAAATAAGAAATCATTATAAAAAATATGGTGATAATAAGGAACAGGAATGGTAGATTTAGAAACAATATACGGAATAGAATACCAAAAACCACAAGTAGTATTACTTCAAGAAACAGGAATTGGTGTAGCTGAAATTGCTGCAAGAACGTGTTATGATAGTTTTGACAATTCAGAAAATCAATGTGTTACGGATTTTAATGATTTATGTGATTTTGATGGAGAATGGCAAGGAGCTATGTCAGATAAATTAGAAGAAGTCAATGATATTGAACATTCTGATTTACTTGATAACTTAGCATGGACTCACTTCCACCATAGTATTTTAGAGCATAGTAATTTAAGTTTTTTAATTAAAGGTACATCACGTGGTGTTTTACAAGAGCACGCTCGTCACCGTATTCAAGCCATTAGTGTACGGTCTACTCGTTATACTATGAGTGGAATTATTAACGCTTTTATTGCTTCATTATCAGCTGAAAAATCTATGGAATGGTTTGTTCAAAAATTATTAAGTTTTGATATGTTTGTGACAACTGATGAATACTACAACACGTTAGAAATTGAAACAATATACAGAAAACTTTCATTTCAAAATAGAGAAGTTGACCACGCTGGTGGAGATTTTCTTAAATTATGTATTGCTAAATCTTCTTTAGATTATGCTAATAGCACAGAATCAGCTGATATTAAATTTCACCTATTTCAAACTGGTAAAAAGAAACGTAACGTAGGGGATGCTTTTAAGCACGTTGTTACGGATAATTGGAAAGTTGATTTAATCGTTACATTTAATTTAAGAAGTCTTAAAAACTATTTTACATTACGTGATAGTGGTGCAGCTTATTTTCAGATAGTATGGTTAGCTAAAGCAATGAAAGATGTTACTCCTTCTAAATATCTTGATCTAATTATTAAGTGAAGTAAGAATTCTAATGCGAACTAATCGTGTAGTTATTATACTAAAATCCCTTACTCAATTAATTAATGAGGGGCATTTATCCGCTGCTCAAAAATTAGAATATAATAATATCATTTGTGAAGTCCCATTAGAAGGTCAGAGAATTGCCCAAAGTTTTTACTTAAATTACCCCGGTGGACCTATTTTAATTTATGATTATATGATGATTAGATGGTTACCCGAAGATGAAGCACTAAAAGAATTTCCTGAAGCTTTAATCTGAAGCTTTAATTTAAACTTTAATTTTACTTTAATACTATTACTATAAAATATAATATAAAGGATATTTATGTCAATAGGTCAAATTACTCCAACTGATTATAATCAATACACCTCAACTTATCAACAAAATACGAATGCAAATAATGATCATATACTTCTTGGTATTGAAAGTTATTCTGTAGAAGTAGATGCTTGGAATAAAGGTGCTAAAATTAATCTAGAAATTAGAACTTCGGAAGTACCAACATCAATAGAACATTTAATTAACGTAATTTCAAATGATTATTTAAAAACTCAAGGTTTACCAGATACCTTAGAAGAAATGATAGCAAAATACTATCCAGAATATAAGGTTTAATTATGATACTTAAAGTAAATGATTTATGGAAATTTCCAGGAGTTGAAATATTAATTAAAGAAGATCTAAGTAGTAAATATTTATCTATTGGTTATTATAGATATATTGATAAAATCGATGATGGTTGTTATATGTTGTTAGATGCTAGAGATGAAATTTGTCATTTAGATGAATATGATGAAGATAGTACTGTTCAGGTTACCCAAAATGATATTCTACAAAGAATTTTAAACTGTATTGATGGACAAACTGTTCAAATTATGGGACTTATTCAAGATGGTTGGGTTGAAGATACTAATAATAGTTTTAATTTAACACCATATAAAGAAAAGCTTAATGAATATATTAACTTAGCCAAACAATTAACAGGAAGTAAAAATGAAGAATTATTGGGGTGAAATCAACAAGGAAATCTTAGAACTTCATAATTTCGATCCACTTAGAGATATTACATCCCCGACATTTTATGTTTATATAATTTCTCGTATAGGAGATAGTTGTGAATTAACGTCGGTTCTAGTATATAGGTATAAATTTAAATATTATTCTTATAAAGAAATGGAAGAAAAATATCCTGAGTATTTAGTATGAAAATTGAAGGTGTTTCAATTCAAGATGTTTATGATGGTTTATTATTTGACTTAGAAACAGCTGAATTTACTATAGAACAATACGGATATGGAAACATTTTAAATAGTTTTAATATGAGAAAAACAAAAAAACATATTGAAGAAATGAAGGAAGAAATTAAAATGATAGAAGAAAAATACCCAGAGGTAATGATTTGACTCAATTAAAAGAAACAAAAACTCATTTATTATTATTTACCGAAAGTAAAGAAGTAAAATTACAAATTGATAAATTGTTAAGTGCTTTACGACCTGGAGCTAAATTTGAACCTAGAGTCGAATCTGGAGCTGATGATGGATATACAAGATTTTATGATGGTCAAAAATATAAAAATGGATTTTTATTTAAAATTAGTAATGGTTTTAAACAAAAACTTTTAGACAATATTAAATTCGATGAAACTGATTTATTACCAGATATTAATATGCCAGATCGTATGGAATTTCTTAAAAGAGTAATGCCTGAACTTCCATTTAAACCTTATAAGCATCAATTAAAAGGGTTTTTACATCTTACAAGTGATAGAAATGTCTTTGCTAGTATGTGTACCTCAGCAGGAAAAAGTTTAGTAGCTTATTTATTATTAAGATATTTTAGAGAACGGAATAAGAGAATAATTATTCTAGTCCCAACTATCTCACTAGTTTCCCAGTTTTTTAATGATTGTAAAGATTATAATGCTAGCCATGATTTTCTAGATAATATAGAACTTATAGGTGGGGAGTTTAATGGTAAAAAGTTAGATAAAGATATAGTTATAAGCACTTATCAAAGTTTAGTGAAGTTAAAAGATAGATTAAAAGATTTTGATTGTATATTAGTAGATGAAGCTCATTTAGCAGGTTCAGATAGTTATACCCAAATTTTAGATCAAGGTTTTGAAATTAATATGGCAATGACTGGTAGTGTCCCAATTATAAAAGTTGATAGTATGGCGATTGAAAAAGTTTTTGGAAAACCTAATTTTATTATTAAAGCAAGAGAATTAATGGATCAAGGATTATTAACGGATAGTACGATAACTCCTTTATTTTTAAACTATTCTAAAGGATTAGATGGTTTAAAATCAGGGATGAATTATCAAAAGGAAGTTACCTTTATTAAAGAAAGTGAAACAAGAAGAAATTTTGTTAAAGAGTTATTTAATAAATTACCCGGATTAAGTGTAGGATTATATGCTCATACAGAACAAGGGATGGAGACTTATAAAAGTATAACAGGTGAATATCCTACATTTGGGAAAAAGAGTATGGATAGAATGAAAGAATTAGGGGTATATTTCGTATCAGGAAAAACTAAAGGATCTATAAGAGAAGAAATTAGAAAACATACTAATACAATAGATACTGGAATAATTATAGCAAATTTTAAAGTATTTAGTACAGGAATAAATTTACCTAATTTAGCAAATATTATATTACTTAGTAGTACTAAAAGCTATGTCACTGTTTTACAAAGTTTAGGAAGAGTTTTTAGATTAAGAAATAATAAAACACATGCTAGAATTTTTGATTTAATAGATGTATTTCCTTATAAAAAAGAATCTTATTCATTAAAACATTTTTGGGAACGGTTAAAAGCCTATAATCAAGAGGATCACAGAATTATAGAAAAGGAAATTAATTTAGAAAAATATAAATGAGTTATAAGAGATATCAAAAATATATATCCGAATTTAATAAAATTTTAATAAAAATTTAATAAAATTTTAATAAAGTAACCTTATAATAGAATATTAAGAGACTAAAGGAAATAAATGTTAAACCCAGCGAGTATACAAATATTACAGGCCATTTCGAATATTACTAATTCAGCAATATTAGATTATCCTGTAACGACTATCCAAAATGTTAATAAAAGTATTCTAGGAAATATTGATTTAAGTAAAGTCGATACTGAATTCGAATCTTATGGAATTTTTGATTTAAGTTCATTTTTAGGAGCTTTATCGGTATTAGAAGAACCTACTATTATTTTAGATAATAAAATGGTAATTGCAAAGGACTTAGATAGTACAATTAAATTTGTAACATCTTCTCCTGCTTCATTAGAAGATTTTACAACAGATACTGAAAAGATTACTAGCACATTAGCAGCACCTTCAGTAGTAGAGGTAGAGATCGATACAGATTTGATTAACAGAATTAGAAAAGGTGCATCGGTATTCAAAACACTTAAAGATTTATTTATTATTAAAGAAGGTGATAAAATTACATTAAAAACGGGGAATAAAGAATCATTTGCTCGTCAAGATAATTCTTATACTATCGAATTATCCCCTTCTATTAATTCAGGAGATAACTTTAATATTGCTATCCCTATTGATAATTTTCTTTCTTTACCTGCTATGAATTTTAAATTAGCGATTAAGAAAAAAGGTGAAAATATTAGAGTTGTAATGGAAAATGAAATTTTTCAATTTGTTCTACCAATTATAATTTAAGTTTTTAAAATTTAATGAAACTTAATATAAATTTAATATAAGTTTAATATAAGTTTAATATAAGTTTAATATAAATAGTCTATAATACAAAATGGCAATAGACACTATGTAAGGCCATTCAATTAATAGTTAGTCATTAAATTTGATGACTTTAAAATTAGGTCGGCTATTATGCCCAGTCATTTGACTGATTTGACCACCTAGGTATAGGTAATATAATAAGGATACAATATGGATTTTTCTTGGGAC
>Ga0164315_10005036_pt1 | contig 10312 bp, 8 predicted proteins | sample GuaBasSedimGuay6_FD_113737 | JGI IMG/M metagenome (GOLD analysis project Ga0164315, IMG submission 113737) | Subseafloor sediment microbial communities from Guaymas Basin, Gulf of California, Mexico - Guay6, Core 4569-2, 0-3 cm | ecosystem: Environmental > Aquatic > Marine > Hydrothermal vents >...
GCTCTTCGCTTATGCGCTCTTCGCTTATGCGCGCCGGCCCACCCGTCGAAAATTCAACCTTCTTCAAGCCCGGTTTACGCGGAATCTGCGGTAAACCAAGCAATAATTCGTCTTCTACCAGGCTGGCTATAGCCAGTCTTCCGTTTTCTGTCACAACCGGCTCGTAGTTATCCGGCATATCATCCTGTTCATTATCGTCGTCTATGACAGCCAGTTCACTACGGCGGTTCACCTGCTCGTGATAAACCTCCAGGCTTGCCTGGCAAACCAGCGGCAGTGCCGCTTCCACCTGCAAGTCTATAATGACGCGTCTGTCCAGGTCTGTCCTGAATGCCGCTGTAAATGACGCATCACCCTGTGCATCAACCAGCAGCGCTGCCAGGCGTTTCATCCGGACTATCGGGATGGTTCCACTGAATATACGTTTGCCTTCAGCGGCACGACCTGGCGAAATCCAGTCTGGATATTCCCGCGACATAGCTTCACAATTCCCTAATGGCTCATAATACTGTTGAGCCCATTCACATATAACGAATCAACGTAACCGGTTATTTTACTACACAAATGAATACTGAGTCACTACCTGCAAGACTAATTCTTGCTTCATCCAGCAAATATCGCAAAATGCTGTTACAGCGTTTCGGTATCCCCTTCGACTGCGCGTCACCCGATATAGACGAAAGCGCTGCTGACAACGAACCACCGTATGACCTGGTCGGTCGTCTTGCTTTGCAAAAAGCGGAAGCCATAAGCCAGCAGCACCCGCAATCTATTGTGATTGGCTCAGATCAAATGGCCGTGTTTGACGGGCAGATGGTCGGTAAACCGGGCACCCACCAGGCGGCCATGAAACAACTGTCATCTTTTAGTGGCCAGGTTGTTGAATTTCTGACAGCGGTTTCCGTGCTATGCCAGCAAAGTGGTTTTTCAGAGCAGTACACAGACCGAACCCGGGTTTGCTTCAGAACCTTGCAGCATGACGAGATCGATCGTTATTTAAAGCAGGAAAAACCCTATGATTGCGCGGGTGCTTTTAAAGCTGAATCTCTGGGTATCGTCCTGTTTGAAAGGATCATCTCCGAGGATCCAACATCGTTGATTGGCTTGCCGCTGATACGTACCGCAGCCATATTACGCCGTGCCGGTCTGCAATTACCGTAGGCTTTTCACACGAACAGATATATTACTGTTTGTGGTGCTTGTAAGCATGATATATGCCCTCATGTTTTTAAATTAGCCCCACAGATCAGAACACTGGAACCCTGATGAACGAAACACCAAGCAAAGACACCCCGATCAAAGCACCAGCGACCAAAGAACCCAGTTTTAAACACTGGAAACTCACACACGACATCGATAACGTTTTGTGGCTGAGCATAGACCGCGAAGGTGAAAACGCGAACAGCCTTTCGCTGGAGGTCCTCAGTGAGCTCGAGACTATCGTCGATGGCCTGGAAAATTTCGCCCCTGCCGGGCTTGTTCTGCAATCCGGCAAGCCGGGAACCTTTATCGTCGGTGCGGATGTACGTGAATTTGACGACTATGATGATGCGAGCGTCGCAAGCGACGGCATTAACCAGGTCCACCGTCTGTTCAATCGTATCGAAGCCCTGCCCTTTCCGAAAGTCGTCATCATTGACGGTTTCTGCCTGGGCGGCGGAGTGGAACTTGCTTTGACCTTTGATTACCGCATCGCCAGCGATGTTGAACATACACGTCTTGGTTTTCCGGAAATACAACTGGGTATTTACCCGGGCTTCGGCGGCAGTGCCCGCAGCGTTCAGCAAATGGGCGCATCCAATGCCATGCAAATCATGTTGAGCAGTCGCAACCTGCGACCAAAAGCGGCACGGGCCATGGGACTTGTCGATGAACTGGTTGGCAAACACGGCTCATTGCGCTGGGCGGCACGCCGGGCGATCAAGCAAGGCCGCAAGAGCAAACAGCCAGGCCAACTGACCCGTTTGCAAAATATTGGCCCGGTCCGCGCCCAACTGGCACGTGTGATGCGCAAGAAAGTAGCATCCAGGGCCAACCCCGATCACTACCCTGCCCCGTTTGAATTGATCGAAGCCTGGGAGCGCTACGGTGATGATCCGCAACGTATGATGGCAGAGGAAGCGGAACGGGTGGGCAAGCTCATCACCGGCGACACATCAAAAAGTTTACGTCGCGTATTCTTCCTGATGGAGCGTCTGAAAAGCATCGGCAAACAGACCGACATTAAAGTCCGTCGGGTGCATGTCATTGGTGCGGGTGTTATGGGTGGTGATATCGCCGCGTGGTGCGTGCTGCGGGGACTGGACGTCACGCTGCAAGACCGGGAACTGAAATACATTAAACCGGCCCTGAAGCGGGCAAAATCCCTGTTCAATAAAAAGCTCAGGGACCGCAACAAGGTGGCGGGTGCGGTCAGCCGTTTGGTAGCCGATGTTGAAGGCAAAGGCGTCGCCAAAGCCGATGTTATCATCGAAGCCATTTTTGAAGATGTTGAAGCAAAACGCGAACTGTTCGCCGGGATCGAGCCACGTATGAAGGCGGATGCGGTGCTCGCTACCAACACCTCTGCAATACCACTGGCAGAGATCGCCTCAGTACTCAAAAAACCTGAACACCTGATCGGCATCCATTTCTTCAACCCGGTTGCCAAGATGCCACTGGTCGAGATCGTGTATGACACCGACACGGATCCCGCACAGGTTGCCAAAGGCGCGGCGTTCTGTGGTGCAATCAGCCGTTTTCCTCTACCGGTCAAGAGCACACCGGGCTTCCTGGTTAACCGGGTTCTGTCCGGCTATATGGCCAGGGCAATGAGCATGCACCTGGAACGGGGAATCCCGATTGAAATACTGGACAAAGCTGCCACGTCCTTTGGTATGCCCATGGGACCGGTTGAACTGGCGGATACCGTCGGGCTTGATGTGTGCATGAAAGTTGTGTCCATGCTGGGAGGTGAGTCGACCCAAAAAGAAGCCGCCCTGTTAGCGGAAAAAGTACACAAGGGCGAATTGGGCCGCAAATCCGGCAAGGGCTTTTATGAATGGGAAAAAGACAAACCCAAACGTGCCGATGTGGATATGGGCCCCTATGCCCTGGAGGAGATTACCGAATCCCTGATGCAACCCTATTTTGAGGCCTGTGAAGCCGCATTGGCCGACGGCATCGTCGAGGATGCAGACGTGCTGGATGCCGGGATGATATTTGGCACTGGCTTCGCGCCCTTCCGGGGCGGACCATTGTATTACCTGAAACAAAAAGGAGCACAAAAATGACTGATTCACTGCGCAGGGTAGCCATTATCGGCGGTAGCCGCATTCCTTTTTGCCGTTCCAATACGATGTACTCCGATAACAGCAACCTCGACATGCTGTCATTCGCCATCGATGGCCTTGTGCAACGGTTCGGCCTCGATGGTGAGCAACTGGACGAAGTCCAGGCCGGTGCTGTCATCAATCACTCCAGGGACTTCAACCTGGCCCGCGAAGCGGTATTGTCCAGCAAGCTTTCACCGCTCACTACCGGCATCACATTGCAACAGGCTTGTGGAACAAGTTTACAAGCCGCCTTAAACCTGGCAGCCAAGATTGCCTGTGGGCAGATTGAGAGCGGTATCGCAGCAGGTGCGGATACCACGTCGGATGCACCGATCGTTTTCGGCAACAAATTTGCCCGTCGGATGATCCACCTGAGCCAGGCCAGGACCATGAAACAACGTATGGCGGCCCTCAAAGGCTTCAGTCCGGGCGAGCTCAAGCCGGTTTCACCCACCAATGGTGAAGTGCGCACCAGCTTGTCCATGGGCCAGCACTGTGAACGGATGGCCCAGGAATGGAAAATCAAACGCGAGGATCAGGACCAACTGGCATTCGACAGTCATCAGAAAGCTGCCGCGGCCTATGAAGACGGATTTTTCGATGATCTGGTCACACCCTTCAATGGCGTCAGCCGAGACAATATCCTGAGACCCGATACCAGCATGGAAAAACTCGGCACCCTGCGAACGGTATTTGACAAGGGCCCCAAGGCCACGCTGAGCGCAGGCAACAGTACCTCCCTTAGCGATGGTGCGGCAGCAGTCCTGTTGTGCTCTGAAGAATGGGCCACCGAGCACAAACTTCCGGTACAGGCATATTTGACCACTGGCCGTTCTGCCGCGGTTGACTTCGTCAATGATGAAGGTCTGTTAATGGCACCAACGGTTGCTGTCGCCGAAATGCTCCAGCGTACAGGTTTGAAGTTACAGGATTTTGACTTCTATGAAGTCCACGAAGCCTTCGCAGCCCAGGTTCTGTGCACATTAAAAGCCTGGGAATCCGAGGAGTATTGCCGCGAGCGTCTCGGCCTTAAAAAACCACTCGGCAGTATCGACAAGGAAAAACTGAATGTAAACGGTAGCAGCCTCGCCCTTGGCCACCCCTTCGCCGCCACAGGTGCCCGCATCGTGGCAACACTGTCGCAATTACTGGAAGAAAAGGGATCGGGTCGAGGCTTGATATCTGTGTGTACCGCCGGTGGAATGGGGGTTTGTGCAATATTGGAACGACCCTAGTTTAAAAGCGGCACCCCATTGTGGCATTCCAATTTTGCTACTGTAACGGATAGCAAGCAGAAACGGTGTTGATGCGCTATCCTATTCTGTGTAAGCAATCGGGGGATATAAAATGAATGTTTTTGAAAATGTATTTGTTTCCATCGACGGTGTCAGGATGTCTCTGTCGCGTTTCCAGGGACAACCGATATTTATCGTCAATACGGCTTCTGAGTGTGAATACACGCCCCAGTATCAGGAGTTACAGCGCCTGTGGCTGGATTACAAGCAGAGTGGCCTGGTGGTTATCGGTATGCCCTGTGATGATTTTGGCCACCACGAACCGGGTGATGAAGAAAGCATAGCCGACTTTGTTACAGAAAAATTTCAGGTCAGTTTTCCGATGACCGGCAAATATCACGCCATGGGCATATCAGCCCATCCCATGTTTCATGCCATACGCGAAGAATTTGGCGATGATGCCACACCGCACTGGAATTTCCACAAATACCTGTTTGACCGCACCGGGCAGATGGTGTCTTTCTGGCCTGCTGAGGTGCCTCCGGATGACAGCGCGGTGACCCACCAGATCGAGTGCAATCTGCAATCCTGGGTTTTATAGTCGCTCCGGGGTTATTTTCGGGATTTACGCTTGGTAAATTTCTTGAGTCGTTTGCGCTTGGCAATTTGTCGCTGGGTAAGCGTGTTCTTTTTGTCCTTGTAAGGATTATCACCACTGCGAAATTCAATCTGCAACGGTGTGCCACGCAATTTGTAGTGCCGGATAAAAACATTTTCAAGGTAACGTCGATAGGATGCCGGGATCGCATCGGTACGATTGCCATGAATGATAATCCTCGGTGGCAGACTGCCGCCGGAGTGTGCGAACCGCAAACGTGAAGAACGGCCCTGGCTCATGGGTGGCTGATGGGCCTCCCATGCCTTTTGCAGAATCCGGGTTAATTCCGGAGTCGGCATGTTCATGGTTGCACTGCGCCAGGCTTCCGTCACGGCCTTGATAAGCTCCTTCAAGCCGGAGCCATGTAGCGCTGACATGCGAATTTGCCGGGCCCAGGTCACGTACTGCAAACGACGGTCCATTCCACCAAGTACCTGCGTACGGTCGTATTCGGACAAGCCATCCCACTTATTCAGTGCGATCACCAGGGCCCTGCCCCGTTGCAGAATATGACCCAGCAAGGTCGTGTCCTGATCGGTAATACCTTCGCTGGCATCCAGCATAAGAACAACAACGTGCGCACGATCAATGGCCTGCAATGCCTTGATAACACTGAATTTTTCAACCACTTCTGTAACTTTTGAACGCCTGCGCACGCCCGCAGTATCAATCAGCTCGTATTTGACGCCACCACGCTCCATGAAAGAGCTGATACTGTCCCGCGTAGTGCCGGGCTGGTCAAATGCCATGACCCGTTCCTCACCCAGCATGCGATTGACCAGGGTGGATTTACCGACGTTGGGCCGACCGACTATCGCCAGTCGCAAACGATCCCTGTCCTCTTCAGGCTCCTCTTCACCCTCTTCCACCACAGGTAGCATAGCCGTGGCTTCTTCCATCAGGGTTGTCACACCACGTCGATGTGAAGCGGCCACCGGCAGGGCATCACCCATACCCAGCGCAGCAAACTCCACCAGGGACATATCGGGGTCGGTACCATCGATCTTGTTACCGACCAGCAGAACCGGACGGTTATGCTGGCGTAATAACTGGCTGATTTCTTCGTCTTCGTGAGTCAACCCGTCCCTGGCACTGACCACAAACATAACCAACTGGGATTCATCGATGGCCTGGTGTACCTGCTGGGCCGTCAGGTAGTCGATACCTTCAGCCGCGCCTACCAGACCACCCGTGTCAATCAGGACACAGGGTGCATCACCTACATCACTGATGCCGTATTGACGGTCACGGGTAACACCCGGCATATCAACTACCAACGCATCACGGGTACGTGTCAACGCATTAAAGAGTGTGGATTTGCCGACATTGGGCCGGCCGACTATGGCGACAACGGGTAACATGGGTTTTGCTTATCTACCAGGTTTAAGGAATGGCAGCATCATACACGCATAAATTGTCACATTGAAGAAGTACTAGTCAAGCGCTGCGCCTGCCCGGTATGCCGTCAACTTACCTTTTTTGGTCATGACATACAGCGTATTGCCAACTACCAGAGGAGGCCCTGTAAAGCCTTTACCACCTACTTTCTCACGTGCGGCGAATTGCCCGTCACTGATATTGATCCAGTGCAGATAACCCTCCTGATCGCCGACCACAATAAAGCTACCGTAAAAAACCGGACGGGTCAGACCCCTGCGCGCCAGCTGATTGTGCTTCCAGGACTCCGCACCATTGCGCCGATCCAGCAGCCACACATTGCCGTCCTTGTCACTGAGCACCAGGTTGATACGATCCACAGCAACACCCGAGGCCGAGGAAATATCCTTGAACCACAACAGGCGACCAGAATCAGCAGCCAGTGAAGCCAGGCGGTTTTTATAACTTGAAACCAGCAAATCGGAGGCGATGAAAACCAGTTGACCATCAATATCAGACAGGCGTTCCAGCTCGGTACGGCCCTCGGTGGTTACCAGTGTCTGTTCCCACATCAGGGTACCGTCATCAATCCGCAATGCTACTACCTGGCCACCATCGTAGCCGACAAAAACCACACCTGCCCGCAACAGCGGCGGCGCATTACCCCTTAGAGTAAGTAAAGGCACATCGTGATCGTAGATCCACACACGTTGACCGGTATCGGCATCAAGACCGAACACACGGCCATCAATACAGCGCACAACCACAATACCATCGGCTTCTGAAGGTGCTGCGAGCACTTCCGATGTGACTGTCGCAGACCAGAGCTGAGTGCCGGTCGTTGCATCGAAGGCGAAAACTTCACCGTCCTGGGTACCCATCAGCAATAAATTACCGGAAATACCGGGACCGCCGGTAAAAGGCAGCTTGGTCTTGATTTCCCACTGTGTACGCCCGCTATCCGCTGCAATCGCCGTCAGCAAACCTTTATAATCGGCCGCGTACAAGGAGCCGGATGAGTATGCGGGCCAGAGTTGCCGACCGGCTTTGTCCAGCCCTTTGCCAACATCTGTGGACCATACCTTGCCTACTTTGAGTGTGGGTTCAAACTCCACCAGTTCGGCAGGGGCATCGGGATCGTCATCATCACCCCAACTTTTTATCCAACTGCAACCATTGAGCAACAATAATGCCGCCAACGCAGGGATAAGCCATTGCCTCACATGTCACCTCCGCTGGTAGCAGCGGTCTCAGGAGCACCGGCCCCCAGCGCTTCCAGCTTGATAACCAGGTACTCACGGCTTCCCACACCTTCCTCCAGCGCATCCAGGGAGGACTGGTAACTTTGAATCGCCAGTTCTGTTTCACCCTTTGCCAGGTGGATGTCACCGCGAATTTCGGCAAACTGTGCCTCAAAGCCTGTTGCAGAGGGTGCGCCATCGAGCAATGCCATTGCCGCATCCGCATCACCCTGGCTGAGCCTGACACGCGCAAGCCTTTCCCGGGCAATAACCTTTACCGGTTCCGGCTGGGCGTTTTCCATTGCAAACGTCAGTGAAACAACAGCGAGATCCACCTGCCCTGCCTGTAAACGTGCCTTGGCCATCATCATGGCGGCCATGGACGTATAGGCCGATTTCGGATATTCGGACTTAAGCACCTCAAAATTCGGTACTGCTGCATCCATGTTGTCCGCTTCAATAAAGCTGACCACCATCTGGTATTCAGCCGATGCCTGTTGCCGTTCAGAGGTCTGCCAGGCCTGCCACTGCTTGAAGCCAAACATTAAACCGAAAGCGAGCACCAGACCCATGATGATCGCACTGCCATTTTCCCGTAACCAACTTTTTACGCGTTCACCCTGTTCGTGGGTGTCATATAAATCTGCCATTGATCTTATTAATCCATCATTTGAAATTACACCGGGCACCATGCCCGGAAAAAGTTATATGGAGTCGATGTATTTACGAATCCAGTCCCCGGCCTCATTAATGTCGAGGCTTAACTGCTCATCACCACTACGTAAGAACTTGACCGCAACCTTGCCGTCACGTATCTCATTTTCACCCAGCACCAGGGCCAGCAATGCACCACTGCGGTCCGCACGTTTGAACTGGGCTTTAAAGCTGCCTCCATTCAAATTGGAGATCAAACGCAGACCCGGAATCCCGGCGCGCAAATCATACGCGAGTTTCAGCGCAGATTCAGCGCTGTTTTCACCCACGGCTACCAAATACGCATGAACAACCGGCGGCACAATATCATCTTTTTGCCGCAGTAATTCAACCAGACGCTCTTTGCCCATGGCAAATCCGATGCCTGGCCAGGGCTTTCCGCCCTGCAATTCGACCAGGGTATCGTAGCGACCACCTGCACAAACAGTACCCTGTGCACCCAGTTCTTCGGTGATCCACTCAAATACAGTGTGGCAATAATAGTCGAGTCCGCGCACCAGTTTCGGGTTTTCATGGAAACTGATATCCAGGTGATCCAGGTAGCGCTTCACCTGTTCATAGTGATTGCGGGAGTCCTCACCGAGATGATCGCGTAACAGCGGTGCATCTTCGAGCAAGGCCTGGACTTTTGGGTTTTTGCTGTCCAGCACCCGCAGCGGGTTGCGTTCTACCCGCTCGTTTGTCTGCTCGTCAAGTTCACCCTGGTGCGACTTGAGGAAAGCATACAGGTGATCCCGGTAGGCACTGCGCTCATCAGCATTACCCAGTGAATTAATCTCGAGGCGCAAATTGCCTAATCCAAGGTTGCTCCACAATGTGGTTCCCAGCGCCAGGATTTCAGCATCCGCATCGGGGCCCGGCGCACCAAAAAGCTCGGCGCCTACCTGGTGAAACTGCCGGCTACGACCTTTTTGAGGACGCTCGTAACGGAACATTGCCCCCGCATACCACAGCCGTTTTACCGGCCCATACAACAAACCGTTTTGCAGGACTGCGCGTACAAGCCCTGCGGTTCCTTCAGGGCGCAGGCTCAGGGACTCGCCATTGCGGTCATCGAAACTGTACATTTCCTTGGAAACCACATCGGTCGCCGAACCGATTGCACGGGTGAAAACCTCTGTTTTTTCCAGTAACGGCAAGCGAACCTGCTCAAAACCATGTGCAGCAAATGTCTGTTCAACCGCTGTTTCCAGCGTTTGCCAGTAATGGATATCCTGCGGAAGAATGTCGTTCATACCGCGAATTGATCGTATCGGAGAGCTCATATCAGTTATCGATTGTCCCGCTGCTGTCGGCCTGCCATTGTTGCGGCCAGGTCAACTGGACAACATCATCCTTGGTGTAAGTGGTCAAATCCACAGGATCACCATCCATTGACAAACGCACCGCCGATGCCCGTCCAAACAAAATTCTGAAGGGCGGCTTGCCGTGGTAGGATTTTTCGCTGCCGCCACGGAGCAGGTCCATTTCAAGTTCCTGACCTTCGGCATCTGTGATTTCAACCCAGCTGTCCGCGGAAACGCTGATCTGTAAACTACTTTCACCCTCCGGTAGAGCGGGTCGGGAAATAGCGGCCCATGCCTGTTCGGCCGCATCCAGGCCATCTGCCTTGTTTTCGTGCAAAACGCCCAATGGTGCAATGGAGGCGTTTACCGGTCCCTTGAATTCCTGCTCCTGACTCAATGCACTTTCTGTGCTCAATGCACTGTCCTCCCCGTTTTGCAGTCGCGAGCCGTTTTGAGACAACCTGACTGCTTCATGGGTGAACTGCCA
>Ga0164315_10005038_pt1 | contig 10309 bp, 8 predicted proteins | sample GuaBasSedimGuay6_FD_113737 | JGI IMG/M metagenome (GOLD analysis project Ga0164315, IMG submission 113737) | Subseafloor sediment microbial communities from Guaymas Basin, Gulf of California, Mexico - Guay6, Core 4569-2, 0-3 cm | ecosystem: Environmental > Aquatic > Marine > Hydrothermal vents >...
CCACAATGTTATCCACAGATTTTGTGAGTAACTTGCCTTTTATTTAGCATTTTAATAACTTACACACCTAAAGCTAGAATGTTTATTAAGTGTTGACATTAAATTACAAATAGGCGAGCTGTAACAGGAAACACTTATACACAAGCTGCAAACCACAGTTTTTTTTAGCGGTCAAGCCTATTTTTCACTCTACTATAGTAGAACCAACCCATGCAACACATTGATATAATGGTGTTTTTTTATGTCATATATTCGTCACATTTGTTACAAAAAAAAGACTTGTCAATATTATTGATTTCTGCTAATTCTTATATCCACAGAGTTATCCACAGGAAACCAGAGGTAAAGCAACTTATCCACAGGATAAAAGGGCATCTAATTAAGCTCACTTATCACCCCTGCCCTTAATTTGTCAAAATCTGTAAGTATTTTGCAGTAATATAACCGCTCTACATCCAGTTACCAGCATAAATCAATCCTTAAAATGCACCAGGAAATATCCAGGTCACGTTTTGTAAAAGTCGCCGTTCCCTGCCCTTTATACAAAACCTTTGATTATCGCCTTGCCTCTTCGCATGGACAAACCATTCAGCCGGGTGTCCGCGTTCGCGTGCCTTTTGGCCGACAAAAGCTGATAGGCATTGTTATTGAAGAAGTACAAACCACCGATGTGCCCGCAAATAAACTGAAATCGGTTATCGCTGTATTAGACAAGCACAACCTGCTCGGTAGCGATATTTTAAAACTATTATTCTGGGCGGCAAAATACTATGTTCACCCGTTGGGCGATGTTTTACAGACCGCCTTACCTGTCTATCTTCGCAATAATGATGATGCCACGCCTTTTTTGAATACATACTGGCGCCTGACACAATCATCACTGAAGCAACCTTCACAGGCACAACCTTCACATGATCAGACATCGCAGCAACATTCTTTAATGCAAACAGCGGAAGAAATTCTGCAAACACTCAAACGTGCACCCAAACAACTTCAGCTATATCAGTTACTGCTAGCGGCAGACAATGGCCTGGATGCCGATGCCCTGAACTCACTCACAGAAAACTGGCGCGCACCAATCAATGCACTACTGGAAAAACAGCTGATAGAAAGTTTTGTTAAACCCGCGCTGTTAACACAGCAGGAGAAAAACAGCAGAAACATTAAATTAAACGATGAACAGAATGAAGCAATTAATAGCATAGAATCACAGCGCCATCAGCATGCGGTTCATGTGGTCAACGGCATTACCGGCAGTGGTAAAACCGAAATTTACCTGGCGCTATGCGAGTCTATACTCGCTGACAATAAACAGATACTGGTTCTGGTGCCTGAGATTGGTTTAACGCCGCAATTAACTCAACGTTTTCTAGAGCGGCTGAAAGCTGCTATTGTCGTTTCTCATTCCGCGATGAATGACAAACAGCGTTATGCGGCCTGGCATGCTGCTGCCAATAAACAGGCACAAATTGTTATCGGTACCCGTTCTTCAATTTTTACGCCGCTGCCTGATCTCGGGCTAATTATTATCGACGAAGAGCATGACGGCAGTTATAAACAGCAGGACGGCTTTCGTTACAACGCCCGTGACCTGGCTATTCTGCGGGCAAAAAATAATAATATCCCGATAATACTGGGCTCTGCCACGCCGTCACTGGAAAGCCTGAACAACATTAATGAACATCGCTACCAGGTGCATTACCTAAGACTACGGGCGAATAAAAAACCGCTGCCAAAAATTAAACTAATCAATTTATGCAGTCAAAAATTACATGAAGGGCTGGCAGAAACACTGCTGACAAAAATCAAACAGCACCTGGATCAGCAGGGCCAGGTGCTGTTATTCATTAACCGGCGCGGTTTCGCACCGCTACTGATGTGCCATGACTGTGGCTGGACAACCAGCTGCCAGCGCTGTGACGCACACATGACTTTTCACAAACGGCGTAAGCAGTTGCATTGTCACCATTGCGGTTCACAACGCCCCGTCCCTGATCACTGCGACGAATGTGGCAGCACAAATATTCTGGCTATCGGTATCGGCACTGAACGCATTGAACATTTTTTACAGGAGCATTTCCCCGACACGCAGGTCAATCGAATTGATCGCGATACCACGCGCAATAAAGGCACGCTGCAGGAGAAACTGGAAAAAGCCCACAGTGGCGAAAGCGGCATTCTGGTGGGCACACAGATGCTGGCGAAAGGACATGATTTTCCCAATATCACACTGGTCTGCGTATTGGATACCGACCAGGCATTATTCAGTGCAGATTTTCGCGCCGCCGAACACCTGGCACAATTAATCACCCAGGTTTCTGGCCGGGCCGGGCGTGCAGAAAAACCGGGCGAAGTGCTCATTCAGACCCATCACCCAGATCACCCTTTATTACAAACGCTGTTACATAACGGTTACCAGGCATTCGCTGAAGCAGCATTACAGGAGCGACGTGCTGCGGGATTACCACCGGTTCGCCACCTGGTACTGCTGCGCTGTGAATCGGTAGAAGCCAACGCCGCCCAGGCTTTTTTACAACAGGCAGCGGACAGCGCAAAACAGGTAGATATTAAAAATATAGAACTTTTTGGCCCCATACCCGCCCCTATGGAGAGGCGTGCGGGTCGTTATCGTTACCAGATCATGCTGCAATCTAAACAGCGAAAAGCCCTGCATCAGTTTTTAAGCTGGTGGGTTCCGCAATTACAACAGCTGGCTTCTGCGCGTAAGGTACGCTGGTCGATTGATGTTGACCCTTATGATACTTTTTGAGTGATAAGTTTTAAGTTGTATCCTGAGCGCTAGCGAAGGATCTTACAGCCCGGTACTGACGCATTGCTTCAAGATCCTTCGCTAGCGCTCAGGATGACAACAGTTTTTGACTTTAAACTTAAAACTTTTAACTTAAAACTTTTAACTTAAATCTCCCCCTCCTTTAACGTATAATCGCACCCCACTCAAACAGACGAAAGTCAGCAAAAGACCATACTCTTGAAAGCAACCATCGAAAACTTACTCAACCAGGCACTGGATCAGCTCATAGCTGACGGTCTGATCGAAACCAGACCTGCGCTGCAGATCACCCGCACCAAAGATGCTGCACATGGTGATTTCACCTGTAATGCAGCGATGATGCTGGCAAAACAGGCGAAAAGATCACCGCGTGATGTAGCACAGCTCATAATTGACGCGCTAGGCAGTAATGATTCAATCGAAAAGATCGAGATAGCCGGCCCCGGGTTTATCAATTTTTTCCTGGCGCAGGAAAGCACATTAAATATTATCAACGCTATACTCATCGCCGGTGACCGCTTCGGTGAAAGCAATATTGCCAATAAGGAAAAAGTACAAATCGAATTTGTCTCCGCCAACCCTACCGGTCCGTTGCATGTCGGCCACGGCCGTGGAGCCGCTTATGGTGCGTCACTGGCATCTTTGATGCGCGCTGTCGGTTTTGATGTTGACTGCGAATATTATGTCAACGATGCCGGCAGGCAGATGAACATTCTGGCCACCAGTGTCTGGTTACGTTACCTGGAAGTGAACGGTATTGAATTCACTTTTCCAGTCAATGGATACAAAGGCGATTATATTTTCGATATTGCCAATAGCATCAAATCACAGCACGGCGACAGCTTTGTTTTTTCTGCTGCAGAAATTTTTCAGGACATTCATGCTGATGAAAGCGATGACATCGATTTGCATGGAGACAAAGAAAAACATATCGATGACCTGATCACACGCGCTAAACACCTGCTCGGCACCGACAACTATCAACTTGTGTTCAAAGCCGGTCTGAACAGCATCCTTGATGATATACGCCAGGACCTTGAAGAATTCGGCGTGCCTTATGACAACTGGTATTCTGAACAGACGTTGGCCGACCGTGGATTGATCGACAAAGCGGTTGAGCAGCTGCAAATGGCAGGGCACGTAGAAGAACGCAACGGCGCTTTATGGTTTTTATCCACCAAATTTGGCGATGAAAAAGATCGGGTAATCATTCGGGATAATGGCCAGGCCACTTATTTCGCTTCTGACATCGCCTACCACATGGATAAGTTTGCCCGTGGTTATCAACGTGTCATTAACATCTGGGGCGCCGATCACCACGGTTACGTGGCGCGGGTAAAAGCAGCCATCGGCGCACTCGGTCAGGATCAGGGCAAACTGGATATATTATTGGTGCAGTTCGCCAATTTATATCGCCATGGTGAACGCGTGCAGATGTCTACCCGCTCAGGTTCATTTGTCACCTTAAGAGAGTTGCGCGAAGAAGTCGGCAACGATGCCGCGCGTTTCTTTTACGTGATGCGAAAATGTGAACAGCATATGGATTTTGACCTGGACCTGGCCAAGTCACAGAGCAACGATAACCCGGTTTATTACATTCAGTACGCCCATGCCAGGATCTGCAGCGTTATCAGTCAACTGTCAGAAAAACAGCTCAAACATGATGTTGAAAACGGTTTTCAAAATTTAAACTTGTTAACCGAAAAACATGAAACCGAGCTTATCAGCAAGCTGGACGCCTACTCCGACATCGTTCATAAAGCCGCATTTAATGCTGAGCCGCATTTACTGGTTCATTATTTACGTGAACTGGCCACCCTGCTGCATTCTTATTACAACGCACACCAGTTTATTAATGAGGATGCCAACCTGCATGATGCACGATTTAATTTAATCATCGCAACTAAACAGATTCTGCATAATGGACTAACCTTACTGGGCGTGAGTGCACCAATAAAAATGTAACCAGGAACAAATATCCCATAAAACACCTCGCCACAAAAAGGCGGGGAATATATAAGCTCAAAAGTTCAGTCCGCGAAAAACGCAAAGAACGCAAAGAACGCAAAGAACGCAATTTTTTTATACAAAAAAGGTTTTTTATTTGCAAGTTTTGCGAATTTTTCGGACTGAAAATATCATTAAAAAAACAGAAAAAATGCCAAGAGATTACAAAACACGCCGTAAAAATAAAAAGTCATTGCCTGGTTATATCTGGTTATTATCCGGTCTTGCCATCGGCCTGTTTATCGCCTTTATTGTTTACCTGGACAAACAACCTGACACCAACAAAGGCTTTGGCAGCGCTGTTCAGGCTGAACTGGAAAAATTAAAACAACAGGCAAAAAAGAAAAATAGCGGAGCAGCATTATCAACATCAAAAGCGCCCGTTACAGGCAAAAAAGAACCCAAATTTAATTTCTACACCCTGTTGCCTGAACTGGAAGTGCTTATTCCTGAAAGCGAAACACGCCCGCCTGTCACTAGCGTTAACCACAAGACCAGCAAACCACAACACAAGGCAAGAAAACAATACATATTACAGGTCGGTTCATTTCAAAACCTTAGCGACGCAAAAAGATTAAAAGCCAACCTGGCGTTTTTAGGACTGGAAGCTGGCATACAACATGTGACCGTTAATAAACAGGCATGGCACCGCGTCAGAACAGGCCCTTATCAGAATAAACAGCAGTTATATAAAAACCAGAAACTGCTAAAACAAAATGACATTAATTCCATTTCCATGGAATTGAAATAGCTTATAACCACACCTCCAGCCTATCCAGACAAGGATATCCCTTTCGATATAGTGTATCTTATGCTATTATCCCTTTCGATTTCGCAGCAGTGGCTTAATAATAACAATTTACACGCTGCCTAAACTGAAGATAAACGTGACAAACTTGCATGTTTATACTGCTGAAACATAGATGTGTTACACACAACAAGAATTCGGAGATATAAAATGGCTTTATTTGATGATGAGTGGATGAAAGGTTTTAAGGAACAATGGAATTCACAAGCAGATCTTTCTGGTGCATTAGAAAAAATTAATTTTAATTCTGTTATCGGTTACGGTTACCCAAAAGATGATACCTGTCAGGGTTATATCAATGTTGTAAACGGTAAAGTAGAGGAAGCAGGCGCTTATGACGGTCGCGAGCTGAGCTGGGACATGCGTGCTGAGCAGAAAAACTGGGAAAAATGGCTGAAGAAAGAAATCGGTATGACCGGTTTAGGCCTGGCTTTCACTACCGGTAAACTGAAATTCAAAACAGGCGATTTTAAAGCCATGATTTCAGACCCGCGTATGGCAGGTCCATTTATTAAGAGCTTTGGTGCTATGGGTCGCGTTTAAAGCGATACCTGTAAAATCAAACAAAAAAAGCCACCTGCTAAGGTGGCTTTTTTATTGCTGTAAAAAGACAATAATCCGTCCGCGACTAAAATGCCGGGAGCATTTTGAACGCACGATAGTGCGACTCGTAGAGTGTAGCGCAGGACAGCGCGAAGTAATAACGCGAAAGACGCAAATAAAAACTTTAATTATATTTAAAATCCAGTGCAGTGACGAAAAATCTTTTCCAGCAAGATCTGTTAAGCGCAGAGGTTCAAGATCCTTCGCCACCGCTCAGGATGACACGGTTTTTACATTTGCGTTATTCGCGTTATTCGCGTTATTCGCGGACTATACTTTTTTTTCTCTATTATACAAACCCTGCACCTTATCCTGCAACATACTCGCAGTAGCATCTTTCGCTTCGACCCTGTCCCCTATCAGCAAAGCAATACTGGAGCTAAGACCTTTATACAAGCGATAAAAAACATTGGATTGCTGGCGGCTGAAAGCACAACCCCACAGGCCCCGCAAAGCCATAGGCACCACCGGCACCGGCCTGCGTTTGATAATTTTTTCTACACCATCTCTAAAGCTGCTTATACTACCGTTAGCAGTTAACTTTCCTTCCGGAAAGATACAGACCAGGTCACCGTCTGCCAGGGCTTTATCAATATCATCGAATGCCCTGTTCAACAGGGTTTCATCTTCATATTTACCGGCAATGGGAATGGCTTTGGCGGTGCGAAAAATAAAATTTAATACCGGCATATTATAAATTTTGTGATACATCACAAAGCGGACGGGGCGCCGGATACAACCTGCAATAATTAACGCATCAACATAACTAACATGATTACATACCAGTACCGCTGCACCATTATCAGGAATTTTTTCAAGGTCTTTAGCTTTAATATGATAAACACTATGGATAAGCAACCACACCAGAAAACGCATGAGGAATTCGGGAACCAGTGAATAGATATATAAAGCGACTAATGCGTTTAATATCGCCACCAGTAAAAACAATTGTGCAATAGAGTAACCCGATGAAAGCACAGCAATAGCGACTACCGCTGACAACACCATCAATAAAGCATTGATAATATTATTACCGGCAATCACCCTGGATAAATGCTCCGGCTCCGAGCGCTGCTGCACCAATGCCATTAATGGCACAATATATAAACCACCAAAAAAACCGACCAGAACAACATCGATAAGCAAACGCAAATACTCAAGAGATAAAAACTCTTTTAAACCTATAGTAATGGCAGGCAAACTATCAGGTTGTGAAAAATACATATCAACGCCAAATAAAGTTAAGCCTATCGAACCAAATGGTACCAGCCCGATTTCTATTTTTTTCCCCGATAGCCAGTTACATAATAATGAACCGCTACCAATACCTAAAGTAAACAGGGCAAGTAACAGGGTAACAACCTGCTCATTACCGCCCAGCGTTGTTTTTGTATAATTAGGCAGCTGCACCAGGTAGGTTGCACCCAAGAACCAGAACCATGAAACACCCAGTATCGAGAGAAAAACTGTGCGATTGCTTTTAAGAAATTTAATATTGCGATAAGTTTCAGCAAAAAAATTCCAGTTTATTTTTAATCCTTGATTAAGCGAAGGTGTAACAGGAATATAACGGCTTGATACATAACCTGCTATAGCAAAAAACACAATGGCACAGGCCACATACAACCTGCCCTGCTCTTCGCCAATCATCACCCCACCTAATATAGTACCTGCCAGAATGGCCACAAAGGTGCCCATCTGCACCAGGGCATTGCCTTCAATTAACTCTGTGACTTTTAGATGCTGAGGAATATAGCTGTATTTAGCCGGACCAAAAAATGTTGATTGTGTTCCCATTAAAAATAACAGTGCGATCAACAGGACGATGTAACCCTGGACAAAAGCGAACGCCGCTATCGACATAATAAAAACTTCTACTAATTTAATTATTCTTATTGATTTCGACTTTTCATATTTATCAATCCATTGGCCGGCAGTGGCTGAGAATAAAAAGAAGGGAAGAATAAAAACAGCGGCGGCAATATTAATTAATAAATCCGCGTCCATTTTGACAAAACGTGAACCTTGAAATGCAATCAGAATAATTAATGCATTTTTAAAAATATTGTCATTAAACGCACCAAAAAACTGGGTCACAAAAAAAGGTAAAAAACGTTTCTGTGTAAGCAGCTCAAACTGCCCGGCAGGTTTCTTATCAGCCATAATTTACATCTATCCTGTTTATAAAGACTGCAACCATTTATTAATCACCTGCGTTAACTCTTCACCTTTATCAACATAATAATGTCCGGCACCGTTAACAACGACCTGATCGGATTTTTTATTAGCGGCCATTTTAATTAAACGCAGTCGCTCCGCTGCCATTTTTAAAACTGCAGGGTAATCATTCTCTGCATACACATCCAGCATGGGGACTTTAATTTTGTCCAGCGGAAACGGATGTTTCATTGGCTGCTTATAATCAGTCGCACCCATGCCAATGCCAACATAAGCATCTATCGACTCAAATGATTCAGTATCCGCCCATGCCATCGCCATATGCGCACCACAGCTATGCGCTATCAGCACCACTTTATTGCCGCTCTTATTACTAGTTTTATCAGCTTCCATTTGCTCACGCGCATAAGCTATTGCCGCTTCGATCCGGGGAATGGCTTCAGGAAACAGGGGCAAATAATCATAGTATTTTGCCTGTTTTTCTAATACCGGCATTTGTATCGAAAGCGTGTTCCAGCCTGACTCTGCCAGCCCCACTCGTAGCGGGTTAATCGCATCCTGCCAGTCCGGATGAAAACCTCGACCATGCAATATAATGGCGGTGCCCCTGACCGCTTCAGAGGGTTCATCTGCTTCAGTATAGATGCTTAGAAACTCATGCTCATACGCCTTTAAGAAAACCGCATCACCATCAAGTATGGCATCAACTATCTCATCAGCCATACGCTTTTCACGATTCAGATCAGCGGCAGACACAGATGACAGTGAAAAAAAGAGCAATGCTAAAGAACAGGCGGTGGAGCTTAAAAATTTCATCAGATAAGTATTTATGTGTTTGTTATAACCATGGTTTTCAATTTAACATTAATCTGGAGATTATCTAGTATTTTCTAATGTTAGGTCTATTATTAAGGAGATTTCTCCTAATTATTATTTTTAGTTCAAACAGGTATTTTATGTCTGCAGATAAACGTCAGTTTCCACGTCAGGAAATACAGATAGAAGTTGTGCTTAGCTTCCTTGAGGATACAGCACGCACAGTTACTACACGTAATTTGAGTGATGGGGGAATGTTTTTACTGTTAAAGGATTCTGACCACTATACTATGGGAGAAATGGTCAACCTGCACTTTAAAAACCCATTGAATAATTCAGAAGAAACAGAAAAAGATGGCTTAATCGTACGTCATTCCAGCAAAGGCATTGCTATTGCTTACATAGAAATGGAAGATTTTTAAAACAGCATTTTACCAATACCATCATTGAGAAATTAGAAAAGGTCAGTCTTCAACCGGGCCTAACAAATGCCCCAGCCACTGCGTTTCAGGCTTGCTATCCAGCGCCAACTTGACAGTGATGGTGAGCGGCACCGACAATAACATACCTACCGGCCCTAATACCCAGCCCCAGAATACCAGAGAGACAAACACCACTAAAGTAGACAGGCCCAGGCCTTTGCCCATATATTTTGGTTCAATAATACTGCCGATCATAATGTTTACTGCGACAAAAACCGCAGCCACAAGCAATGCAGAGGTAAATCCCAGCTGCACAAGGGCCAACATCACCGCCGGAACCGCCGCAATTATCGAACCTATATTGGGAACAAAATTGAGCATAAACGCAAGCACACCCCATAACACAGGATAGTCAAGACCAACCAGCCACATAGCCATAGCAATGACAATACCTGTCATCATGCTGATGATAGTTTTCATACTCATATAACTGCGCGACTTTACTACGAACACCCGTGAAAGCACCTGCCCAGCAGGCCGCGAAGACTCTGTGCCGACATTGTTTAAACTTGAAATTTTCTGTATATACCCTGCTGCTTCCATCAGGATAAAAATCACGGTCAGAATAATCAAAAAGGAGTTTGTTAGAACTCTGCCAAAACCTTTTAATATTGACGACACCAG
>Ga0164315_10005040_pt1 | contig 10308 bp, 10 predicted proteins | sample GuaBasSedimGuay6_FD_113737 | JGI IMG/M metagenome (GOLD analysis project Ga0164315, IMG submission 113737) | Subseafloor sediment microbial communities from Guaymas Basin, Gulf of California, Mexico - Guay6, Core 4569-2, 0-3 cm | ecosystem: Environmental > Aquatic > Marine > Hydrothermal vents...
CGTATATCACTAACGCTGTGGTACGCGGCAAGCTCAAGCAGACCCCCAAGGTGGCTAGCACCGAGACCATGATCTGGGGTGATGGAGCTACGCCGCTTAACGGCTATAAGGCCTTCGTCACTAACAACGTATCCAGCGGCTTGACCAAGGGTACTAGCTCGGGTGTTTGCTCCGCGATCTTCTTCGGGGCTTGGTCTGATCTCCTGATTGGTTTGTGGGGTGGCCTCGACATCCTTGTTGATCCTTATACCAACGGCTCAGCCGGTAGCCTCAAGGTGGTAGCCATGCAGGACGCAGATATCGCCGTCCGCCATGCGGCTAGCTTTGCGGCCATGCTCGACGCCTTGACTGCATAGATCTCCTTTCCTCCTCTGGGGGGTAGCCCGCGTACCCCCCGTTTTTTAAGGACTTTGTCATGCAACTAGTAGAGATAATCAGAAATACCGTAGCCGGGGGCAAGCCTGTATTTGTAGGCGACGTACTTGGACTCTCAGAGCGGGATACCCAGACGCTAATAACTATGGGTAAGGCTATCCCCCACGTACCCAAGGCCACGCCCGAAGTTACTAAGCCAAGGGTTAAAAGCCTGGGTATCGAACTGGCAGTAAAACCGCCGAAGACTGAGAAGGCCGTAAAGCAGCGGGGTAGACCACGAGGTAGCAAGTAATGATAAGAGAAAGAACCGTAGCCCCCGCAGATAAAGCCGTGAGTCTGGACGATATCCGCACTTGGCTAGCCTTTGACGCAGGTATTACCGAAGATAACGACGTACTCGATACGGTTATCGACGAGACTACCGCGTACTTAGAGGGTGGCGGCAACGGACACGGGGAATTAAACGGGCGAAAACTCTATACCCAGACCTGGACGATAACCCTAGATGCCTGTGAAATAGCGGACATCCTCCCCATCAGGCTTTCCCCTCTCCAGTCTGTTACCAGTATCAAGACTACCGACGCCGACGGCGTAGTAACTACGGTAGATACCTCAAACTACCAAGTAAGAATCGGAGAATACCCACGGGTTGTACTCTCTGCCTCTGGATCCTGGCCAAGTGATACCCGAGACTACGACGCTCTACAGATTACGTGTGTAGTTGGGTACGGAGATCAGGCAGCAATGCCTAACGATATTCGTATGATCCTAAAAGGTGTAGCCCAGCATCAGTACAAGAGTAAAGGCACGGGCATTGTAGCTACGGAGAGCGGCTATCACTCTTTACCCTTCCAGATTAAAGAAATGATCCAGGCTAAAAGGCTGAGTACCCAATGGGTGTAACGGTAGATAATACTCAGGTTGTAGTGCGGTTGGATAAGCTAACCAAGAACCTGGGTAAGGTGGGGCTTAATAAGCTGGGTAAAGAGACGGCTAGCCTACTCCTCAAGGATGCACGCAGCGCGTTTACGAATAAAGCAGCACCTAGCGGGTACCCCTGGAAGTCTCGGAGAGGTAACCAGACCTGGCCTTTACTCAACCAGACGGGTAAAACGAAGAATAACGCCCGTACAGAATATAAAGTAACCGGGAGAAAGTTAGAAGTAACCGGAAGCCTCAAGCCCGGAGTACATAGCCGGGGGATTAACACCGCTGGGGTATTTAGCATCCACCATTTTGGAGCACCCCACCTAGTACGTAGACCGATATTCGGGATCAGCAAGAATACTAACCAGAGAGTAAAAGAAGCGGCTAACGCATTGGTGCGTAAATAATGGGTTACCACAAAGACGTTAAAGACGCGGTTAAAGCCTTGGTGGCTGAGGCTGTAACCGTGCCTGTAGTGGATTACTTGACTGTAGACGAAGCTAAAGCCCAGCGGTTAGGAACCTTTGTAGCAGTACACAGGAAAGAGATTGACTACCAAGCTACTGAGTATATCGGGGGTGGTCCGCAGTACGAGCGCTGGACCTGGGATTTATTGGTGGTAGGCGGGGCAGGTAGCGCCAACCCAAGTAACGCGGCGGACGTAGTAGACGACCTGCTAGAGGCTTTGCGTACAGAGTTAGCAATGACACGGCCCACAGCCGATTGTGGACCTCTAAACCTAGTGACAGAGGCTTACGAGGATGTACAGGGCTTTGGGGTTATGTACAGGCAGTCTTGGACCCACGATAGACTAGGGAGTTAAACAGATGACACGAGTTACTTACACCGCAACCGGCCAGGGTCAGGCTACTAGCATCCGCGTTAATGGCGTGGTGTACACCAAAGGCCAGACCTACACATTAACTGATGCCGAGTACAAGGCACTAAAGCACAAGGGCGGGTTTGTAGAGATTGTAAAACCCTCCAAAAAAGCCCAGAAGGAGGGTTAGTAAATGACTGTCTATGCCAGAGGATCAGAGTTTCAGATTGTAATTATTGAAGAGACTGTATGGGGTACGACTCCGGGTACACCATCAGGCTATAAGATGCCTGTTATCAGTGTCAGTGAAGGGTGGTATACCCAAAACACCTTGCCCAACCCAGAGCTACGCTCAAACCGTAACCCGTCTGCCCCTGTAGACGGGGATATCATCGTTAAGGGCAGTATCACAATGGGTATGCACCTTGACGCTGTGGGTTGGCTGATTAAACACGGTATTGGCGTGCCCGTGACTACCGGCAGTGGTCCGTACGAGCATGTATCTAAGCTGGGGTACGACGGCGCATCAGTTGGTGACCTGCCCGCAGGTTTGACTATCGAGCACGGCTACACCTCCAAAGACAAGTACATACCGTATGAGGGTTGCAAGATCAGTACCCTGGGCTTTAAAGCCGCTGGGTCTGAGGGCATTGCTACCGTAGAGGTAGGCATTATCGGTAAGACTGAGGCGGCTATCTCGGGTACCGCCCTGGACGCAAGCCCAACAGAGTACACGTCTACCGCCCTGGCTAACTACCACGCCACCATTAAAGAGGGTGGTACTACGCTTGGCTCAGCCGCGGAGGTTACCTTTGACCTGGATAACGGCTTGGACGATAAAACCCGGACTATCGGTAGTGCTGGGCAGATCACAGACCTACCCGAGTCCGCAGCGGTAGTTAGCGGTACCCTGGTGGCATTCTTTGCCGACGAAGCACTGTACAACAAAGCCAAGGCTGGTACAGAGTCTAGCCTAGAGCTAACCTGGACCCAGGGCGCTAACAGTCTTGTACTTGACGTTGAGGAGTTGAGGTACACACCTAAGTCTCCAGCTGTCAGTGGTCCGGCAGGCGTCAAGGTAACCCTAGCCTTTACCGGCTACTACCAGGACGGCGCATCAGCTTCTGCCATCACTTCCACACTGACTAACGACGTAGTTTCCTACTAGATATTAACCGGGGTGGTAGGGGTTAGGCTCATGTACCTAACTCTGGGGGTTCAACTCCCCCGTTTACCCCACTACACAAAAGGAGTGGCCACATGCTTAAAGTAGAGGCAGGTTTTTCAATTGGCGAGGGTTTCTTTTCCTCAGAGCCTATCCCAACAGAGATTGATTTTAACGGCCACGTAGCTACGTTTTTTCTACGTACACCGTCAGAAGAGTTTAGAGAGGCCATGCGGTTACGCCTCATCGAAATTAAGGAGCAAATGAGTAAGCTAGGTGAGTCGGACACCACCGCATTAGCAACCTTAATTGCGAAGACCGAGACAATCCAGAAAGATGCACTAGCCCATTACGTTACCGGCTGGGATGACCTAGAGGATAACGCAGGTAATGCAATACCTTACACCCCAGCAAATAGGGACAAGCTAGCGGTAGTGGAGGTCACATACAAAGTGATTAACGAGCTAGTAGCTACATTGATAACCGCTAAGCACGAGGCGACGGAAAAAAACTAATTGAGCTAGTGACCTGGACGCACGGCACTAGCGGCGACTCCCTAGCGTACTGGATCGACGCGGCGAAATCACAGGCATTAACACTTACGGAGGCGCTAGCCAAATATGAGTACCAGCCACCAAAGATACACGCAGTTAACGCAGAGGCGTGGGAGTGTTACCAGCGGGTTAAGTGGTGTCGGCATAACTCAATGGGGGTACCGTGGGTACCCAATTGGCAGGATATCCAAGCGGTATTGACGGTGCAAGACCTCTGGACGCCGGAAGTACAATGCAAGTTATCTACCATTTTTGACCAAGTACTGTCACTGGAACACCAGGACCGGAAAGCCAAGGAATAGCATATGAGTAACAGAGTGTTAGTACAATTTGAGGTAGACAACAAAGGTGCTATCACTGGGATTAAAGACGTCAATACTAACTTAGAGGCTACGCCCGACTCTGCCAACAACGCATCTGCGGGTATCAGCAACTTAACTAAGGTAATGGGTGCGTTGGCAGTAACCCTGGTGACGGTCAAGCTCAAAGAGTGGATGTCTGAGGCGGTAGACGCAAGCTCTGCGCAAGAGCGTACGTTTGCAACCCTGGCCAATACCATTGATAACACCGGGGTGTCTTACGCGGATATTAAGACCTCTATGGACGCTACATTTACGTCTCTCCAGGATATGACTCGGTACGGGGATACCGACTCAGCCGAGATGCTTAATAAGCTAGCGGGCCTAACCGGTAACTACGAAATCTCTATGCAGGGTCTCCTACCCATAATGGATATGGCAGTGGGTACGGGCAAGGACGTTACAGCAGTAACAGAGACTATCGGCAAGGCCATTACCGGTAACCTTGGCTCCCTGGGTAGATATGGTATCTCTCTAGATACGTCCACTATGAAAATGCTTAAAAATGCTTCCCAGGCAGAGCGGGCAGAGTACCTCTATGGTCTGCTTAATGATAAGTGGGGGGGAGCAGCACAAAGAGACCTAGAGACTTACGGCGGGGGGCTAGACCGTCTAGGTAATTACTACGGGGATCTCCAAGAGCGTCTTGGCGATACCGTTACAAAGTCGGACGGCGCGAAGCGGGCAATCGGCGCGTTAACTACCGAGATCCAAGATCTGCTAGTGGTGTTAGACCCCAGGGCGCTAGACCTATTTGCTACGTCCATAGTAGATATGACCGGGAGTATCCTACAGGCTATCCCAGGCTTTGAGGGCCTAAACGACATCGCCAAGAGTACCCTTATCGGGTACACCTCATTTGTGGAGATGCATGCGTCACTCAAAATTGCAGGCGTAGCAGATGATTATGAACGTCTGATAAAGGTCAAAGATGAATTGATCAACAAGCTACGGTTAGAGGCCGATGTGGGAGGTAGGGCTACAGACGAATACAAGCGCACGAGCAAAGAGCTAAATAATGTCCTAGAGGTTTTGTCTAAGATTGAGCCCACATACACCAAGTACACTGATATACAGCGCGAGGCCGTGGACGTTATAGACCTCCTGGTTAACGGCATTGCAGATCACGCAGAGACTCTAGACGATGACACCGAGGCTACCGACGCCAATACTCAGGCCGTAGTAGACCAGGCGGGGGCATACGACAAGTTAAGTAAGAGCGTAGACGGTCTAATTGACAGGGCGGTAGCCTCGCAGACCCGAGCGATACTCAGGCGCATAGAGGAGGATAACCAGTTAATTGCCGAGATACAGGCGCGGCTAGATGCCTTGTATACGAGTGTGGAGTACGTACCCCAACCCAATATTAACGCAGCACTGGCGAGCGTAACGGGTATGGCCTCAGACTTTGGACAGATCATAACCGATGAGTTTGGGCAGGTAATCTATATCCCCAAGGCTCCCCGGGTAGAGGCCAAGGCTACTTACACCTCCTTTGTACTGGATCTCTCAGATATAACAGCCTCCACACTAGCGGATGGCATATATCTAGGATTTACCGGCAGGCTGGACGAAATAGGCGACGTATTCGCGGGGTTTTTAGACGGTTTGGCAGGTAGATCAGCGGAGAATATGACTAACATCCTATCGGATGGGTTGGCTAAGGGCGGGGGACTCGACAACTTTGATTGGTCTAACTTCGGGGTATCAGCCGCAATAGGCTTAGGCGCGGGGTTTTTGGCCTCCCTGTTTGGCGGCGATCCCAAAAACCCCCAAGCCTCGGGTGTATTTGGGATGCGAGATGGCCACTGGGTAGGCGGGATATCTACTTTTGATCAGGCTCATACGTCTGCGGACGCACAGCTTAACTACCGACAGCAGGCTTACAGCGCGTATACGGCTACTCGGCAGGGTTACTACGATGTCTTACGGGAATTTAACGACCAGAGTCTAGTAGACTTGGTAGCCAACGGCGGGCACGGGAGCATATCTCTACCGCGTATGGACGGCTCAGCCTCAGACGTCTTTGGCCTGATGATACAGACCCAGCTACCGGAGGTGTTCGACGGAATTTTTAAAGACGCATTTGGTAAGGGGTTAACTGACCTGGGAGTAACACAGGAGACCCAGGACGCCCTGTCCTCAGAGCTAGGACAGTTAGTTGGAGGCGAGCGGTTAACGGCGCTGGGTACATACGTGTCTGCATTAGTGGGCTTAACACAACTGTCTGGTGATATGGACTGGCAAGCTGTACTAGACGACGCGGGCATGGACGCCATAACCTCATTCTTCGACGGCATGTCTGCAATCTCCGATGCAGTAGATCAGCAATTTATTGGCCTTGACGACCTCACGCTACTGGAAAAAGCGGACCAGGCGACAACCATAGAGGGCATGATGATCTCAGCGCGTAATGCTGAGGTCGATATGCTACGGCAGATCGACAGTCTGCAAAAAGGGATTAACCAGAGTTGGGATAAATTCGACGAAGGCGTATTACTTGGGGGCATGACGGAGGCACAGCAACTAGGTTATTACCAGGATCAAGCGGATTTGATGTTGTCTAACCTCCAGGGTGCTACCAGCCTAGAGGACATCCAGTACTACAACTCGGAGCTATTGGGTTATCTCGGTCAGATCCAAGGCATGGTAGACCTCAAGGGTATGGGCGGCGATGCCTGGTCCGACTGGTTAACCGATATGTCGGGTAGTGCCAGGGATGCGAGTGACACCGCACTTACAGGCTACCGAGACGATATACAAGAGGTTAATCAGCGCCTAATCGACAAACTTGAGGAGTTAATACTAGCGCTAACCACAAGCGGTTACTCGGGTAGCACAGGCTCAGACACCGGGGAAGACTCTACAGATAACGACGATTATGTGGACGTGCCTATAAATATAGTCGTACCCCCACCAATCGTTAACGTTAACGTCTACAACTACGGAGGGGGTACGTCAGTGGTTAACCATACTGTCAGTACCCCGATTAGCTAATGCTTAGTTACACGACAGATCAAGCCACGCTATTAGACGGCAGAGACCAGGTTACGGCTATTTGCGTTGAAATAGATTGTACAACGCCCTTGAGGTACACCACATGGTCTAGTCCCATACTCCTAGGGGGAGTCTGGTACCAGCCTAGAGGCATGGATACCCGAGGGCTAAAGCTAGATACCCCCACAAAGAGCACGGCTAGCATAAACCTGGACGATATTAACGGGGATATCCGTACAGTCTGGTACCCCGATCCTTTTAGCCAACTGGATGTAACGGTTACCCAGGTACATCTGGACCACCTAAATACGTGGGTGACTACCCTAGAAATACCGTGGAAGTGTAAAGCCTGCCAATACAACCCCAAAGGCGCACAGTTTACCGTCCTGCTTACTATGGCAGGGGGCTTAAAACCCAAAGCGGGGTTAGAGGTAGGAACTATAGAGCTATTCCCGTACGCGCCTAAAGCGGGGGAGCCTATCAAGCTTGGGACTAACGGCGGGGTTACTGTTCCCTCTGGCTACAGGTCTCCGCCTCCCCCACCGGGAGGTTACGCACCACCAGCAAGAGATACAAGCCCGTCTATAGATACGGGCATAGATAATGGCGTAGGCACAGGCGTATTAGGTGGCGGACCAGGACCACGGCCCGGCATGGAGACCTCAGACGACCGCCAACAAACACACGAGGAAAGCTAAATGATTGAGCACAGCCTACCCGCTAGTCTTACACCTAAACCCGGATCCAAGGTTGGATTGTTCCAGCCGGGGCTAGAGGTGACTAAGTACCAGACCGGCCCTAAATCCTCTAGGCTTTGGCAGGGCTTTATGTTGAGGGAGATCAATTACACCCTCTCAACTTTGGTACACGGCTCGGACAAACTAAAGCTATGGGAACGGTACTTAAATCAGATAGCAAAGGACGGGGGTACAGGTTGGTACGCCGATCCTCTTACCGGTACTCACGATAACGTACAGTGCGGACCCCCGGCGGATGGCAGTCAAACAACTTTCCCATTACCCGTACAGGGCGCTACTGACCTCTGGCTATACCTCGACGGCGCGCTAGTTGCCCCAACAGAGTACACGCTACACGCTGTAGCTAACCTCCTGGACGACGACTCAGCGGGCTTTGCAGATGGTAAAGGAGAATTCCGGGCAGGCACGTCTGTACTTGCATATCAGGTTGAGGGAATTGCTTTAGACGGCTTGTGTAGTTTACAGCTAGTACCTCAAGTAGTTTCTACAGATTCGGTATTCTGGATGGTAGCCAGTGGATGCCCAGCCGTTACAGTTGGGCAAGAGTACACGGCTATAGCACATGCTCTTGGTTCCCACGATATGACACTGGCCATTAACTGGCTTGATAACTTGGATGCCGTTTTATCTACAGATACGAGTACTACTACCCTTAGCGGTAGCCTATCAGCTTGGCAGGCCCTGACGGTAACGGCTACGGCTCCAACCGATGCGGTAAAAGCCCAGCTAGTTATTACAGCCGTTAACCCCGCCGACACCTCAGCCTGTTATTGGGATTGCGTGGGCTTAGCCCCCGGTGACCTTACCCGTTGGTGGCTACCCTCCCTGGCTCCAATGGCTGTAGAGATGTCGTCAGCCCCAACAACTAACTACCGACTCCTGGCAGATGCCACGGGCAAGCGGCTGAGTAAATGCAGGCTTGCGAAAATGAGTAACTCGTGGGGCTTATCCTCTCCTGGCCACGCAAAACCCCAGAGTTTTAAAGCCTCTGAGGAGGTATGGCTATAATGGGAGCACCACCAACTAACCCAAATGATGGCGTACAGCCCATAAATAACACCCAATACGACGATAGCGGGGACCACGTTACATACGACCCTACAGACCCCTGGGAGTTACCGGACCCACCCCCACCACCAGAGGAAGAAACAGACCCAGCACCTAACCCACCTAACCCAGGAGATACGTTCTACTGGAGGACGGGAGAATCAGCAGGATCTACCCCGGAGAGGAGCCTAAACGTTAGTGCCTCTATCCTGGGTAACACTATCCCCGAAGTACTCGGAGTTAAAGAGGTAGCCGGGTATCTAGGTACTAGAGAGGTATTCACAGGCGGCTACCCGCAGGTTAGCTACTTAACCCTGGGTATAGTTTTTGCTAAGGGTGAACAGGACAGTATTACCGACCTGAAAATTAACGGGGAAAGCTACTTAGAATTAGACTGGGTAGATAGTGTTACGACTCATACCGGAGACGGTAGCACCACACTAAGTACCCGGTTAACTACCCTCCCAGACTGGACGGCAGAACAGACTACCCGTTGGCTGAACCTAGCGCATGCTGTAATTCGTATCTCTACGGTTAATGCTCAGGTACCCGGCAGCATCACCATATCCGCTACATTAGGCGGCAAGTTACTAACAGACTTTAGGGATTCTAGCGTTTCAGCCAGTACTAACCAGGGGGTTATAGGCTACTACCTCCGTAATGATCCTAGCTGGACGGATAACGATAGCTCCCGACTTGATACCAATAGCTGGGAACGCTTTGCAGACTACTGTGATGACGTTATGTCCGACTCTACTAAGCGTTATAGCTGGGTGGGCAGGCTAGAGCATAGAGACTCAGAAGACGCCCTATCAGAGGTACTAGGCTCTGCCCTGGCTACTGAATACACTGCCCCTGATGGTCTGGTAAGAGTATGGGCAGAGATGCCCCCACCAACGATTACAGGCTCCTGGACGGTTAGCGGCACTACCGTTACGTCTACAGGCGGTGCGGCTACTACAGACCTGGAGACAGGCGCACAAGTCATTATAGGCACGACCTTTGCTAGGGTAACGTCTGTTACGTCTAACAACGTATTCGAGATAGATAGAACGGTTACAGAGACCGCTGTAACCGTGTATAGAATCTCAGACGTACACGTTAAGCCGGACAACTGGGTTAGCCTGCCGTCCGCTAAATCCTTGGATATTGCTACCGTTCCCGACGTAATACAGGTTAGGTACTCTGACGAAACTATAGACGGCTCCCACAGCTACCCATCAGACGTATCTGCCTTTACCAAGCGTACCGAGATCACCGTACCGGGCTGTACTGTAACGAGCATGGCTAGACGGTTATCAGAGAC
>Ga0164315_10005042_pt1 | contig 10308 bp, 7 predicted proteins | sample GuaBasSedimGuay6_FD_113737 | JGI IMG/M metagenome (GOLD analysis project Ga0164315, IMG submission 113737) | Subseafloor sediment microbial communities from Guaymas Basin, Gulf of California, Mexico - Guay6, Core 4569-2, 0-3 cm | ecosystem: Environmental > Aquatic > Marine > Hydrothermal vents >...
ATGAATAAGTACCCGGAAGATCAATAAGATTAAATTTATAGCCTTTATACTTAAAAACTGCTTCTTTTGCATCTACGGTTATGCCACCATAATTTCCAACTTTTTCATGGGAATTTGAAGCATAGTTAAAGAAAGTTGTTTTTCCACAGTTGGGATTACCAACCAAAGCTACATTTATCGTTTTGCTACGTGGAACAGGAGCAAGGTTTAGTGATTGTTCGATCTGAAGTGTACCGTTAAAATTCTTTTCAGTAGGAGCCGAAGTATTTTCATCTGCAATCTCAATCAATGAAGATTCACTTCTTCTTAAGGATACTTCATACCCCATTATATTATATTCGATGGGATCTCTTAGTGGCGCATTTTTTACTACAATAACCTGCTTTCCAACTACAAAGCCCATCTCAATTATCCGCTTTCTAAATGCACCTCTTCCTCTTACTTTTGAGATTATGGCTTTGTCACCACTTTTAAGATCAGCAAGAGTTGTGTTTTTTGTCATTTACTTTGTGTAATTGGTTGTTATTTGCTTCGCGTTATTAGTTGTCATTTGCTTCGCGTTAATTATTGTCATTGATTGTTATTTTCAATGAAAAAGATGTAGCAAATATTGACTTTTCAAATATAATACAAAGAAATAAAAATTAAGCTGAATACATAATACCTAGTTGTGGTGATTTTTGGTTCCATTATTGCGATGGCTTCTATTGTTTCTGTCGCTGCAGTTGCTATTATTTATATCCCAAAAACAATAGCAGTAATAGTTCTATTAAAACAAATCCAACGACTCCTTATACTGGGCAGATTCTCCTGCATCTTCATGCAGCATATGATGAACTTTTGTCATAATATTACCAACCCTATAGCCCCAATGCGTAGAAAACAAAAGTTTACATTCGTAAATAGCATTTTGTCGGGCACCATAAGTATTTTTTTGAAAAAGAATAATAAGATCCTTCATATCCTGATAAATATCTGCAAGATTTTCAGAAAGACTTGCTTTAATTGGTTCAGTCTCATTTATGTATTGTGGATCAATTATCCAATATTCATCATCTTTTTCGAACTTTATCCTAAGCATATTAAAAACTATTTCCCAGTTTTCTGCTGTCACAAACTTTTCGTTAGCATCAGGGTCTTCTACTTCAATATCAGGCAACAGAGAACCTTTAAGATAGAGTAGGGGAGTAATCCTGTTAACAAATTCTAGAATTCCATTTTTTGATTTTTCCTCACAAGTATCCATGAAATGACAATACTCATTGGCAACTGTAACCATCTCAATAATTGGCTTACTTAATGTAATATCTTCAGAATAATCAGACATGATTTTTTTTTGGCAAAAATAGGGAGAATTGTTAATTATTATTGGTTATTAATTATAAGTAATTATCAAATTAAAAAATCCACAAGATGATTTACACTTTACAATCCTTTTCAATAAATAGGAAAGCATCTATTAACTAATAACCAATTTTAAGTCAATTCAGGAGTTTTTTAGTAATACTTGACCTAAAATGAAGAACCAATTCTCTTTTTCAATAATTTAGTCGATTAATACACAGACTCACATTAATCTTAATTTAAATTAAGATTTGCAAGAATGGAATTTCATATCAGAATTAATGAGTCTTAAGATAAAATAGAAAAATTAATAATATTTAAAAGATAAAATCATGGGAAAAGGTCAAGACGCAAAGAAAAACGTTAAGAAAGAACCTGCTAAAACTCCAAAAGAAAAAAAAGCAGAAAAGAGACTAAAGAAAGCTAATAAAGTTTAATTAATTTCTGAAAAAACTAAGTTCAATAATATCTAAGCGGCATTAAAATGCCCTTTATATTTACCGTTGTATGTTATTAACACCACTTCTCATAAATGGAAGAATTAAATAAAATGATAATAATAAAATCTCAACTTTAAGGACCTAATTATGGACAAAAAGAAAATATTAATTTTAGGTGCCGGAATGGTAGTTAAACCAGCGGTGGATTATTTTTTGGATAAATGCAATTATCATGTAACTATTGCCACAAGAACTGTATCAAAAGCTCATGCAATAATAGGAGAAAGAGAAAATACAACTGTAATTCAATGGGATGCTACAGATTTTGAGAAACTCGACAAAATGGTTCCCGAAGCTGATCTTGTTGTAAATTTTATCCCCCCTGCTTTTCAGGTAGAATCAACTAAGATATGTATAAAGCACAAAAAGCATATGATACATACGGATTTTGCAATTCCAGAAGTAACAGCAATGGACGAAGAGGCTAAAAAGGCAGGTGTGATAATCTTAAACGAAATTGGTGAAGATCCGGGTATTGATCATATGGGCATTAAAAAATCACTTGATGAAATTAAAAGAAAAGGAGGCAAAGTTATTAGCCTTGATTCTTATGGAGCCGGATTACCCTCGTTTGAAGACAACAGAAACCCTTTTGGCTATAAGTTTTCGTGGAATCCAAAGGGACTGATGAAATCAGCTATGGCTTCCGGAGAATATATCAAGGAAGGTAAAATTATCGAAGCGAAAAATCTTTTTGATCATTTCCGTATCGTCGATCTTGAAGGTCTTGGAACATTTGAAACATATCCAAACAGAAAATGTGCAGTTTATAAAGAACCTTATGGACTTGATGATAATGTAAGTTTCTACAGAGGCCTTCTCAGGTTTACAGGCTGGTGCAATACCATGAGAAAATTTATAAAACTGAATCTGTTAGATCATTCAACTGTTAATAATTATGAAAATCTGACATATAATGTATTTATAAGTCGCCTTGTTAATTCAACAAAAGGAGGAGCAGAGGCTATTGCCAATTATTTTAATATCGAAACAAATGATGATTTTATTAATAGGTTAAGATGGCTGGGATTCTTCGAAGATAAACAAATAGATATTGACAAAGGCTCAAATGTAGATGTGCTGGTTGATTTGATGCTGAATAAAATGTCGTATCAACCACATGAAAAGGATATGGCGATAATTCATGATGATATTATTGTTGATTTTAACGGTAAAAGGGAAAAATGGTCATCAACAATGACATTGAATGGAATTCCTGGAGGTGACAGTGCAATGGCAAGGGCTGTTTCGTTACCTGTAGCTATTTCAGCAAGATTGATACTAGAAGGAAAGATAACATTGAGAGGTTCAGTATTACCTATTTACCCGGAAATATACAATCCTGTTCTTGAGGAACTCGAGGAGTTTGGGATAAAGTATAGTCATCAAAAAAGAATAATTGGTTAAATGAGATATAGTCTTAAAGTCCCAATTCTTCAACAATCAAATCAATTTTAGACTGGAGTTCATCATTAACTTTTTCGTAGTCTTCTGTCTTTTCAAGTTTTCCTTTAAGTCCGAAATAAAATTTTATTTTTGGTTCGGTACCCGATGGACGGACGCTTACTTTGCTACCATCCTCAGTAAAGAATTGCAGTACATTTGATTTTGGCTGATTAATGGTAGTTTTAGTATTATTTACAAGATCCTGACTTTCGCTACTTTGGTAATCCTTAATCATCACAATTTTAGATCCACCCATATGGGTAGGAGGGGTGGCCCTGAAATCCGACATCATCTTTTGGATTTCCTCTGCTCCCGATTTACCTTTTCTAACTACAGAAATGAGTTTCTCTTTGTAAAATCCAAACTCAACATAGATCTGTTTTAGCAACTCCAGCATTCCTAGACCATTATCCTTCGCCCATGCCGCAGTTTCTGCTATCATGGCACAAGAGATAACTGCATCTTTGTCGCGTACAAAATCACCAACCAAATATCCATAACTTTCTTCACCACCACCAATAAAGTTTTCTTTACCTTCAAGTTGTTTTATGATATCCGCTATGTATTTAAAACCTGTTAAAACATCGTAATATTTAACTCCATATTTTTTCGCAATGTCAACAAGGAGTTCTGATGTAACTATTGTTTTTACAATAAACTCTTTACCATGCAGTTTGCCATTTTCCTTCCATTTAGTCAGAAGATAATAAATGAGCAGCGTAGCAGCTTGATTACCATTCAATAGTATGAATTCATCTCCATCACGGACAGCAATTCCAACGCGGTCAGCATCGGGATCAGTTGCCATAACTAAATCTGCACCTATTTCCTTAGCCTGATTCATAGCCATTGCAAGGGCTGCTGTTTCTTCTGGATTTGGTGATTTTACAGTTGGAAAATTGCCATTTCCGTTTGGCTCGGATTGTTCCTTAACAAGATGAACATTTTCAAAACCAAACATTTTTAGCGCATCCGGTACTAACTTAACACCTGTTCCATGAATTGGAGTAAAAACAATTTTAAAATCCTTTTGCCTGGCAATAACTTCAGGAGAGAGAGTAAGTGTTTTTATATTATCAAGATAAATCTGATCAAAATCGTCGTTTAAAATCTCTATGAGGCTATCATTACCATCAAATTTAATATGGTCGACAGAGGCTATTTTGTTTACTTCAGTAATTACATTTTTATCATGTGGGCTAATAAGTTGACCGCCATCATCCCAATAAGCTTTGTATCCATTGTATTCTTTCGGATTATGTGAGGCAGTAATTACAATACCCCCCTGACAGCCAAACTGCCTTATGGCAAACGACAACTGAGGAGTTGGCTTGAGGTTCTCAAACAAATAAACTTTAATTCCATTTGCAGAAAACACATCAGCAGTAATTTGCGCAAAATATGGACTATTATTTCTGCTATCAAAGGCAATTGCAACTTTTAACTGATCAATATGTGGAAAGTTCGCCTTCATATAATTGCAAAATCCCTGTGTTGCAGCACCAACAGTGTATTTATTCATTCTGTTAGTACCAACACCCATTATTCCTCTAAGTCCGCCTGTACCAAATTCGAGATCGCGATAAAAGGATTCTATTAATTCATCTTGATTGTTATCCAGGTAATCCTGAATTGTATCTTTGGTTGCCTGATCGTAGTTTCCCTTAAGCCATACATTGGCTTTTTCAATAATATTTTGGTCTATTTTCATCATGATATTTTTTTACTTCCACATAAACTTGTGTTATGCATTTAGAGTTTAGTATTTGTGGTTTAGAAAGTTCAAATCCCTTCCAACCTTCCATTCATCCAGTCTTCCTCATTTACAACTTCCTAATCATAACCTTCAGGCTATCTAACCAATAAGGTACTTCGAGTTTAAAATCTTTGCTAATTTTTGCTTTATTTAAAACACTGTAAAAAGGTCTGTTCGCCTTGGCAGGAAAATCCTTGGATTCAATTGCATTAACTTTACAATCCAAATTACAAATATCCATAATGGAAACTGCAAAGTCGTACCAACTAATAACTCCCTGATTACTAAAATGATAAACCCCTGTTTTTTTAGTATCAACAGAAGACATTATTGCTACTGCCAGATCTGCTGCATAAGTCGGTGTTCCTATCTGATCAACAACAACACCAAGTTCATCCCTTTCTTTTCCCAGTCTGATCATAGTTTTGACAAAGTTGTTACCAAAGGATGAATACAGCCAGGAAGTTCGAATAATTACAAAATCGTCAATATTATCAGAAACTGCTTTTTCACCTTCCAGTTTTGAAAAACCATAAAACGAATTTGGTGAAGTAGAATCTGTTTCAACATAAGGCATATGATTTGTACCATCGAAAACATAATCTGTAGAAATATGGATAAGCCTTGCATTTGCTCTTTTGCATGCTTTGGCAAGATTTTCTACTGCACCGGCATTTACCAGTAAAGCAAGTTCATGATCATCCTCTGCTTTGTCAACAGCAGTGTAAGCGGCACAGTTAATACAAACATTAATATTATTGTCAATAATAAAACTATTGACAACATCAGATTTTGTTAAATCTAATTCTGCAATATCTGTAAAAATGAAATTATGCTGTGAGAAGTTTTTCTCAAGTTCTTTTAACTCCGACCCCAGTTGACCATTACTACCTGTAACAAGAATATTAGCCATTTTCTTTTATTAGATTATCAAAATATTCAATACTCTTAACCAGACCTTGCTCAAGTTTAATTTTTGGTTCCCAGTCCAGTTTACTTTTCGCAAGGGAAATATTTGGTTGTCTCTGCATAGGATCATCCTGAGGCAAAGGTTCGAAAATAAGTTTCGATTTGGCACCAATAAGATCAATAACTTTCTGAGCCAACTCCAGAATTGTAAACTCATCTGGATTTCCAATATTAACAGGACCGATAAAGTCATCTCCCGTTGCCATCATCTTCGTCATTCCATTTAACAGGTCATCAACATATTGGAAACTTCTGGTTTGGTTTCCCTCTCCAAAAATTGTAATATCCTGACCTCTAAGCGCCTGCATAATGAAGTTAGATACAACACGTCCGTCGTTGGGATGCATTCTGGGACCATAGGTATTAAAAATCCTAATAATCTTTATTCTAACATCGTTTTGGTGATGATAATTCATAAAGAGTGTTTCAGCAACTCTTTTACCTTCATCATAACACGATCTGATACCAATTGGGTTTACATGTCCCCAATAATCTTCAGTTTGCGGATGGACCTGTGGGTCGCCATAAACCTCACTTGTAGAAGCCTGCAAAACTTTGGCTTTAATTCGTTTGGCTAGGCCAAGCATATTAATAGCCCCCATTACAGATGTTTTAACAGTTTTAATACCATTGTATTGATAATGAACCGGGGAGGCAGGACATGCAAGATTGTAGATTTCATCTACTTCAATAAAAAACGGCATAGTCACATCGTGTCTTATTACCTCAAAATAGGGATTGTCCATCAGGTGGACAATATTTCTTTTTTGTCCGGTAAAATAATTGTCGAGCGAGATAACTTCATTACCTTCCTTAAGAAGTTTTTCGCAAAGGTGCGACCCAACAAAGCCTGCACCTCCAGTAACTAGAATACGTTTCATATCTTATTTTTTTTAAGCAAATTATGCTTTTACTTTCTTTTTACAATATTCGTGTGCCTATTCCAAAGTAATCGAAACCCTGTTCTTTCATATCATCCACATCATAAACATTTCTGCCATCAAAAACCACTTTGTTTATTAATAGTTTTGACATTACATTAAAATTAGGGAATTTAAATTCTGGCCATTCAGTCACTAGGAAAACTCCATCAGCATCGATTAGTGCCTCATACTGATCTTTCACAAATTCAATCTTATTACCCAGCGTTTTTTCTGCTTCTTCCATTGCAACCGGATCATATGCCTTTACTTTAGCACCTTGCTCAAGAAGTTTTTTTATGATTACCAATGAGGGTGCTTCACGCATATCATCGGTTTGTGGTTTAAACGATAACCCCCAGATTGCAAATGTTTTTCCCTTTAAATCCTGATTAAAATATTTCATTGCCTTGGCGAAAAGAACAGACTTCTGTCTTTCGTTTACACCTTCTACGGCTTTGAGTACATCGAGGCTGTATCCATAACCATCGGATGTTTTGATAAGTGCCTGCACATCTTTTGGAAAACAAGAGCCACCATAACCGGTTCCGGGATAAATAAAATATCTACCTATTCGTCTGTCACTACCAATACCTTTTCGAACCATATTAACATCAGCACCCACTATCTCACATAGGTTTGCAATATCATTCATGAAACTTATCTTAGTAGCTAGCATTGCGTTAGCAGTATATTTTGTCATTTCTGCAGAAACAATATCCATAAAAATAACGGGGTGTCCGTTCATGGTAAATGGTTTATAAAGTTTTTCCATTTCTGATTTTGCTTTATCAGAGTCAACTCCAACAACAATTCTGTCAGGCTTTAAGAAGTCATCAACAGCAGCACCTTCCTTTAAGAACTCAGGATTTGAAGCAACATCAAATTGCAGATCAGAATTTCTTTTCAGCAAGGCTTCTTTCATAGTTTTTCTAACTTTTTCCGCTGTTCCAACGGGGACAGTACTTTTTGTGACCATTAGTACATAATCACTCATGTTTTCACCAACTTCTTTTGCTACCTGTAATACATATTTAAGGTCAGCACTACCGTCCTCATCAGGGGGTGTACCAACAGCACCAAACACAATACTTACACCATCGAGGCATTCTGATAATTTAGTACTAAAATGTAAACGGCCTTTTGCAACATTGCGTTCCACCATATCTTCAAGTCCGGGCTCATAAATAGGAATAATACCTTTTTTAAGGTTCTCTATTTTCTTTTTATCAATATCAACACATGTTACATCGATACCAACCTCAGAGAAACAAGCTCCGGTTACCAGGCCTACATAACCTGTTCCTACTATAGTGATTTTCATAATATTATATATTTTGTATGATTGTTAAATGTTTTGAACAAATATAAGTAAAATTGAATAAAATTACAATTTTGTAATTAAAATAACATATTAAGTATTATAAGCATATCTAAGCCCAAAGGATTCTTTAAGTTGAAGTTTGGGGCTTTGGGAAACAACTGATTGTTCCCCTTTAATCATTTCATATTTAGGAAAAGTAGTATTATGGTCATATTTTATATGGACATAAAGTACGGTAGCAAATATCTTATTTACCAAATTTTACTTAAGCCACTTATCAAGCCAGTTAAAGAATGTTCGTTGCCAGAGAATTCCATTTTGAGGTTGTAATACCCAGTGGTTCTCATCAGGAAAATATAGATATTCAGCAGGGACATCCATAAGGATAGCAGCATTAAAGGCGGTCATACCTTGTGTTACAACAACTCTATAGTCTAGTTCACCATGAATAATAAGAATAGGTGTATCCCAGTTCTGAACAAGTTTGTGAGGTGAATGTGCATAAGCTTCTTGTGCTACTTCATTATCTTTTTCCCAGAAGGGACCACCTTTATCCCAATTCTCAAACCACATCTCTTCAGTTTCAAGATACTGCGCTTCTTCATTAAAGATTCCATCGTGAGCAATAAATGCTTTGAAACGTTTTTCATGAATTCCTGCAAGGTAATAAACGGCATAGCCACCAGCGCTAGCACCAATTGCGGCCAGTCTATCTTCGTCAACGAATGGCTCTTTAGACAATTCATCGATGGCTGTTAAATAATCCTGCATACTCTTACCATGATAATCCCCACTAATCTGCTCTTGCCATGCCTGGCCAAATCCAGAAACACCACGTCGTGCCGGAGCAACAATAATATAATCGTTGGCAGCCATTATCTGATAGTTCCAGCGATAATGAAAACTTTGACTCAAAGGTCCCTGTGGACCACCTTTACAATATAAAATTGTAGGATACTTTTTATCAGGATCAAAATCAGGAGGATAGATAACAAAAACCTGCATGTCTTCACCATCATGGGTTTTGATCCATCGTTCTTCTGTGGCACCCATTTTAATTTGTGATAATAATTCCTTATTCGTAAATGTTATCTGGGTTCCTTCTCCATTTATTTCCTCAATTGTATATACTTCAGTAGGATACGACATAGTTTGTTTAGCACAAACAAGTTTTTTATCAGCAACGGCAACAGATCTATAATCCTGCAATCCAGTGGTTATTTGTTTAACATTACTCTTTTTAATGTTGTATTTATAAACCTGAAATGCTCCATGCCAGTCGCTGGTAAAATAAATATCTTTACTATTATCAGACCATGCCAAACTATATGCATTTTGGTCAAATCCTTTTGTAGCATATGTTTTTTCGCCTGTTTCCAGGTTAAGAATAAACAATCTGTTTTGATCTGATTCATAGCCTTCTCTTTCCATACTTTCCCAAGCCATATATTTTCCATCGGGAGAAAAAACAGGTCCCACATCAAAACCCATCATACCGATGGTCATATTTTTTGTTTCAGAAGTTTCGAGATTATAGAAATAAATATCAGAATTGGTTGAGAGAGTGGCTTCTTTACCATAAAGTTTTTTACATGTATAGGCAACAGTTTTACTATCCATGGCCCAACTTACCTGTTCAATGCCACCAAATGGTTTTAATGGAGATTGATAAGCTTCACCTGGCATTAAGTCTTTGTGGTTACTAAGTTCTTTTCCGTTATAATCTGCTATAAATACATGACTATAAGTATCAACCCAGTGGTCCCAATGTCTGTATTGAAGATCGTTGTTAAGGCGGCCACTGGCAAGAGGAAGCCCTTCGTAAAGATCTGCAAACTGATTTTCAAGTACTACTTCTTTAGCATAAAGAATTTTAGTTTGGTCGGGTGAATATTTAAAGCCTGTTACACCTCCGTCAAAATCAGATATCATTACTCTCTCTGAACCATCAGGATTCATTTCCCATAGTTGTACACTTCCACTCTCAGAAGAAAGGAAGCCAATCTTTAATCCATCTGGTCTCCAGATAGCGTTAAATTCACTTTTAGG
>Ga0164315_10005043_pt1 | contig 10307 bp, 12 predicted proteins | sample GuaBasSedimGuay6_FD_113737 | JGI IMG/M metagenome (GOLD analysis project Ga0164315, IMG submission 113737) | Subseafloor sediment microbial communities from Guaymas Basin, Gulf of California, Mexico - Guay6, Core 4569-2, 0-3 cm | ecosystem: Environmental > Aquatic > Marine > Hydrothermal vents...
AAGATTACGCGAAACTGGCCACACGCCTCCGGTCTAGAACCAGATCGAGGCGTCCCGCCCGCCGCGCGAGCGGGGAGCCAGCTCCGTACGACCCGACTTTCCCGTCGGTGATGATCTCGGCACTCGCACCCACAATGATTCATTTCCATCGAAACAGACCTCACCCCGTTCGTGATTCGAGCCGGGGTCGTTGTCAATCGGAGACGATAGTTTACTATAAGCTATCGCGCGAACGAGGATGACACCTCGGAAGGGAACAGGTTCCCCGACCGGACCGTCTCCTTGTCCCGAGCCACCATTAACGCTTCACAGGAATACGCATGGGCGAGTCACGAACAGAAAAACTGGATGCCATTGTCGTCGGCGCAGGGATGGCCGGCCTGTACATGCTGTACAAGCTGCGCGGGCTCGGCATGAACGTCAAAGTGATCGAGGCGGGATCCGATGTCGGCGGAACCTGGTACTGGAATCGGTATCCGGGTTGTCGCTGCGACGTCCCGAGTGTCGAGTACTCCTACTCGTTCTCGAAGGAGCTGGAACAGGAATGGGACTGGACCGAACTCATGGCCGGTCAGCCCGAGATCCTCCGCTACATGAACCACGTTGCCGATCGCTTCGAGCTGCGTCCGGACATCGAGTTCGACACTCGTGTCGACTCAGCCAACTATGACGAACAGACCAGCTCCTGGGCCGTGACGACCGACAAGGGCGACCGATATGTTGCCGATTTCTGCATCATGGCAACCGGCTGCCTCAGTATGCCAAACACGCCTGAGTTTCCCGGTGCCGACTCCTTCGCGGGCGAGGTCTACCACACAGGGTTCTGGCCGAAGAAAGCAGTCAATTTCGCGGGGAAGCGGGTAGCCGTGATCGGGGCCGGGTCATCCGCCGTTCAAGCCATCCCTGTGATCGCCGCCGACGCCGCGCACCTTCATGCCTTCCAGCGGAGCCCCGTCTACACCTTCCCCGCAAAAAACCACCTCCTCGCGCCTGGGTACATGGAGCGGGCTAAGGCGGACTACGCAAAGATCCGCGCGGATCAGCGCAACTCACCAGTCGGAGTCGTTTACTACACACCAAACAAGCCGGAGCCGGGCAAACGGTGGCCTAGCAAGAATATTCTCGACCTCACACCGGAGCAGCGCAGGCAGGAGATCAAGGAGTTCGGCTTCAAAGCCCTCTCGCAATACGGCGATGTGCATTCCGATCCAAAGGCGAACGAAGTCGCCTGTGATCTATACCGTGAGACATTAAAGGATCTCGTGCATGATCCGGAGATCGCCGAGAAACTCGCTCCGAGGAATTATCCCCTTGGCTGCAAACGCCCGGTCATCGACACCGACTACTACGAGACGTTCAATCGCGACAATGTGACCCTGATCGACCTGCGCGAAGGTGGGATCGAAGAAATCACGCCGAACGGATTGCGGACGGCGAATGGCGAGTTCGAGTTCGATGTTCTCGTGTACGCGACGGGATTCGACGCGATGACCGGCGCTTTGAAGCGAATCGATATCCGGGGTCGGAACAACCGAGCGCTCGCCGAGAAATGGGAGCACGGACCACGCAGCTACCTCGGGCTACAGAGCCGGGGGTTTCCGAACCTGTTTACGATTACCGGCCCCGGAAGTCCCTCGGTGCTGAGCAACGTCCTCGTTTCTATCGAACAGCATGTCGATTGGATCAGCGACTGCATCGTCCACATGCACGAGAGCGAACTCCGCTCCATCGAGCCGCAGCTGGATGCCGAAGACGCATGGATCGATCACGTCAACGACGTCGCGAAAGGCACGATGTTCACCGCGCCGTCGTGCAACTCCTGGTACCTGGGCAGCAATATTCCGGGCAAGATCCGAATCTTCATGCCCTATATCGGCGGAGTCCACACCTACCGGAAGAAGTGTGAGGAGATCGTTGCCGACGGCTACAGAGGATTCGAGTTCGCGAGCTGAGATCGTGGCCGACCGCATTGACGGTTCTCAGGCACAGTGGCTCAGTTCGGAAAGCCGTAGACGCACGCCGCATTGTCGTGAACGACCTTGCGGCGGCTTTCCGGCGATAGGTCGGCCAGCTGGGTCGCGAGAAACTCCTGGGAGTCCGGCCAGACCCCGTCCGGATGCGGAAAGTCCGAACCCCACATCACATTCTCGACGCCAATTCGATCAAGAAGTACGATCCCGATCTCGTCAAGTTGGAATGTGGCGAACATCTGACGATGCCAGTAGTCGCTGGGTTTCATCTTCAGCTCGAGGTTCTGAAACTGATCCTCCCATTCGTAATCCATCCGTTCCAGCACGTAGGGAATCCAGCCTAATCCCGACTCACCGATGACCACACGCGCCCGCGGGTGGCGTTCCAGAGCACCGCTGAAGATGATCGCCGCCAGCTGGCTGGCCATCGTCATCTGGAAACCCGTCATGTGGGTTGCGAGCCACTTCAGCCGATCCTCGGGGCCACGCACCCAGCTGAGGTCGACCTTGCCACCGATTGTATGGAGATGGAGCGGGAGTCCTGTTTCGTCGAGGGCATGCCAAAGGGGCTGCCAATCGTCACGCCACAGCGGCATCATGGCGTCGCTCACCGGAATCTCGACCCCCTTCAGGCCCAGTTCCGCACAGCGCCGTGTCTCCTCCGCCGCCACTTCCGGTTCCGCGATCGGCAGGCAGCCGATCATGGCGAAGCGATCAGGATAGGGTCGTGCAAATTCGGACGCGGCGAAATCGTTGTAGATCTTCACCATGCAGGTGGCGGCTTCAGGATCGTCGAGACGACTGGTCGCGCCGAGAATGCCGTAGATCACCTCCCCAACGACTCCGTCCCGCTCCTGGTCCTTGATGCGAAGTGCCGGAATCGCAGTACGCATGATGCCGCGAGCCTGATCCGCGTATAGGCCTGTCTCGGCCATGCGGTCCGCGCGGTGTATCTGACCCGGTTCGTAACGTCGTCCGGCAGATCCCATACCCCCGACCAGCCCTAGCGGTGTTCCCTTGGCGGTGACCCAGAGCTGGCCGTTATCGCGCTCAATCGCATGGGGCATGCGTGCCCGCATAGACTTTGACGCCCCCTCGACGAAGAGGGAAGTGGGCAAGCAGGGGAGATCGATGTGTCCGTCTGCAGAGATGACAAGATTGCTCATGAATCGCTCCTCACTCGCCAGCGTAGTCAAAGTCGACGATCGCAGCAGCTTGCGAATGCCTTGACGAAGTCGAAGGTCGCCCCAGACCACCATCCAACCGCGATCTGTCCGATGCCCCCAGAATAATTCCCCTCTCACTGTCGGGTGCCAGAGGCTGATTGTCAATCGGAGACGACGACGTACAATAGTACTCCGAGGCGAAGATCAGCCTCTGGCAGGCCTCGCACATTAGGAGTGCCCTGTCGAACACGCTGAGTTCCCAGTACACACACGCCACGCACTTCCCAACAGACCAAAACCCGTCGGAAATCATGGCCAAAGAGAAGATCGGATACATCGGACTTGGGAACATGGGCAAGGGTATGGCGATCAATATCGCCAGAGGCGGATTCGACCTGACGGTCTACGACTTGAATCGGGATTCGACGGAGGAACTTCGGGCGCTCGGCGCCAAGGTGGCCAGCTCGAACCGCGAAATCGGCGAGACCTGCGACATCATCGAAATCTGCGTCGTCAATGACAAACAGGTCGAGCAGGTCGTCTTCGGCACGGACGAGGATGAAGGCGTACTCGCCGGCGCCCGTCCGGGATCACTAATCGTCGTGCATAGCACGGTTCACCCCAAGACCTGCGAGCGAGTCGCCGCCGCCGCCCAGGAAAAAGGACTCGACGCGGCCGTGAGCGGCGTGGAAGCAGGCTCCGCCTCAGGAACCCTGACGCTCATGGTCGGCGGCCCCCTCGAGCATCTGGAAATCTGCCGCCCCGTCTTCGAAGCAGTGGGCGCAAACGTATTTCACATGGGCGAGGTCGGTCGCGGACAGGTTGCCAAGCTGTGCAACAACCTCATGTCGATCGTCAATCTTGTCACTGCCGAAGAAGGTTTGCGGCTCGCCGAGGCAGCGGGAATCGACGAAAAGCAGATGATCGAGATCGCCAGCGTGAGCACGGGGAACAGCTGGGCTCTTCGCGGCTTCGGCCCGATGCGCGATCTGCTCAAGAAAGCGCTGGGGGACTAAGGGCGGTATGGCCCTGATCGCTCGAAAGGACGTCGCTCTCGCGGTCGACCTTGCACGTAGCCTCGACGTGCGCGTACCCGTCGCCGAGTTCGTGGTGGAGCTCGGGGGAGACTCGCGCAAATCGTAACCAATCGGCACTCACTGAATATGACGCGCCGGGGCTCATGCCCCATCGAGCATCAGATACTCACTCACATTGATCGACCAACACGGAGACCCGCCATGAGTACTGCTATTTCAGACATGCCCGTCATTGACGTAGACGCCCATTTCACAGAACCTCCGAATTTCTGGCTCGATCGTGCGCCGAAGAAGTAGAGGGAAACGGGCGCGACATGTCTTTGGTGCCCGAATTCTCGAACTCGGCAATCTCGAGAACGAAGCCCTTGGAATCGAGATCGGTTATCGCTACGACGACTCGCCCATCGTTTGCCATGAGAACGCAGCACCACCCGCCTACGAGATGGCGAAATGCACTCCCAGTACCTGGCCCGGCATTCGCGCGCCGAGCGTCTTTCTGTCCGACGGAACCGCGATCCTCGATCGACTCGACACCGGCTTTACGCTGTTGCGCTTCGCAGACCTCGATGTGAGATCGCTCGAAGGCGCTGCGGCAGCGCGCGGCGTGCCTCTTTGCATCGTTGATATTCGTGACGAGAAAGCCCGCGCGATTTACCAGCGTGACCTCGTCCTCGTCAGGCCCGATCAGCACGTCGCCTGGCGCGGTGATGCGGAGCCTGGAAATTCATTGGCCGTGATCGATCGGGTACGCGGCGCGATTCCGTCGAGGATCGCAGCAAGCAGAAGATGACCCTCAAGTAGAAGCGACGTCGACGAATCGAGAACATCGGCTCCCGACATCACGACCAGCAGAACTCACGGCGCAGACATATCTAAACGAAAGGTGGAGGTGTAATAATGAATCTGGAAACACTGTTCGTGGAGAGTTCGAATCAACTCTTCGATCTTGGGGTACTCGTAATACGACTCTTCATCGGGGTGTGTTTCATCACTCACGGACTCGGCAAGCTCGGCCTGGTGGGGACGGGCGACATGGCCGGCTTCGTCGAGTGGCTTGATAGCATGGGTGTCCCGATGGCGGCGGTACAGGCTCGAATCGCGATGCTGTCGGAAATTTGTGGCGGGACAGCCCTGGTGATCGGCTTCATGACGCGGCCCGCCTGTCTGCTGCTGATCGGAACCATGATCGTCGCGGGTCGACTCGGCCATAAGGGCGGGGGCTACCTCATTACGAACGAGCCACCCGGCGCAGAATACACGATCAACCTCGCTGCAATCTGCTTCGTCATGCTTCTCCTGGGACCGGGGACCTTTTCGCTCGATTCCTTGCTCTTTTGATTCGGTCGCTGAATCGGTGCCGTCGATGGCAACCGACGCGCTCTGCCCTAACGAACACCATGGCACGATTGAATCGTGCGCATCGGATGGGCCACGGGATCATGCTATGAGTGGACGCAACATTGGCGCGTGGCACGTCAGCTAGATATCCCGCAGGACGTCATTCTGGCCGTGCGCAACTGGGAAAGATCCAAGGTTCTCGACGACGCCGATCGCGCGATATTGCGGGCGACGGACGAGACTCTGGCGCACGACATGATCTCGCGGGAGACCTGGGCAGTGTGCGAGAAACACGTTCCTGATGAACAGGCTCGTCTCGAGATACCGGTTGCGATCGGGAATTGGCGGTTGTTCTCCCAGATGCTGCGCACTCTGGAGATTCCGCTCGAAGACGGAGTGGAGGCCTGGCCGCCCGACGGTCGACGTCCAACGTCCGACGGACTGGCGTGAATTTCTCGGAAGGTCGCGGGGCCAGGAGGCCACGCACGGGTGATCCCCCGAGCGGTTCGAAACGAATAATGGTGTTGGGACCTCTCAACAGCAGGCAAGAACGGAGTACTCCATGTCCCAAGAAACGCTTCCGTCGGTCAATCTGGCCGCCATGCCCGGTCGGCGAAACGCAACCCTCGAGTTGGCCCGCGAAATAGAGAGCCGAGGCTTTTCCGGCATCTACTCAGTCAGCATTTCCGACGGGCTCGGCTTGTGTCAGATGCTGGCTGTCACGACCGAACGCATCACATTGGGCACTGCGATTTCCAACATCTACCTGCGCCACGTTTCGGAGTACGCGTCGACCGCCGCCGCCATTCAAGAAGTGTCCGGCGGTCGCTTTCGTTTCGGCGTCGGAGTGAGCCACGGCCCAATTCACAAAGCAATGGGGACTAAGGCCGGCAAGCCCCTCGCCGACATGCGAACGTTCGTAGAAGAATTGCGCGGGGTTCCGCGCGTGGGCGACCTGCCGCCCGTGATCCTGGCCGGCATGCGAAAGAAGATGGTCCACCTCGCAGGCGAGGTCGGCGACGGTCTGATCTTCGCGAACGCGGCACGCTCACACGTACCCGAGTCCCTGGCGGCATTGCCACAAGACCGGCAGGGAGACGCGAACTTCGTGGTCGCGAACATGGTGCCCACTTGCATCTCCGACGATGAAGCGGCCGCTGCGGCCAAGCTCCGTCGAACGCTGGGCTTCTACCTCACGCTGCCCAACTACCGCAACTACTGGAAGGAGGCTGGCTACGTCGACGAGATGGAAGCGGTTGAAAAGGCGGTAGCCGCAGGTGAGGCCAAGCGTATCCCGAACCTGATCAGCGATCGCTGGCTGAAGGATGTAACCCTATACGGCCCTGCGAGCGCGGTTCGAGAAGGGATCGAGGCATGGCGCGAAGCGGGTGTCAACGATTTGATCATTGTGCCGTCGTCGGCGGAGGGCAACCAGATGAAGGCCTTCGAAGAACTCTTCGCGGCACTCTGCGATTGAGCGCGATGCGAGATCGCTCGCCCGTCGAGCTGTCTCAACGTGGAATTTCGCTGCGCAGGAAGTCGATCACGGCCTTCGAAAACACGTCGTTCTTGTCTCCCGCCACCATATGCCCGGCGCCACTGACATCGACATACTTCGCATTGGGCGCTTGTTTGAGAAATTCTTGCGCGCCCTCTTCACTCAGAAGGTCGCTCTGCTTTCCCCGTACGAGCAGGGTCGGAACACGCAGGCCCGCAGCGGCCTTCTCGAGCAGTTTCGGGTCTCTCGGCGATCGGGTCTCGGTGTCGCCGGCCCGCATGAATTTGGGGTCCCAGTGCCAATGCCAGCGCCCATCCTCAGTCTGGCGCAGATTCTTCGCCAGCCCGCTGAGATCCTTCGGCCGCGGTCGGTGCGGATTGTAGGCGGAGATTGCGTCGGCCACTTCTTCAAGGCTTTCGAATCCGTCGGGCCTGGCCGTCATGAAATTCACAATGCGTGTCACGCCCTTCGGCTCGAGCCGCGCGGCGATGTCGACCAGAACGAGACCGGCCATCAGCGGGGAGGAAGCGTTGCCCTCGGTGATGAGCGCCGTCATCCCGCCTAACGAGGCCCCTACGACGACCGGCTTCGAGTCGAGTGTTGCAATCACGGCACGCAGGTCCGCCGAGAACCGCTCGAGGCCGTATTCGCCGTCGGGAGACCAATCGCTCTCACCGTGCCCGCGCATATCGAGTGCGATGGCGTACCAACCCTCGCGAGCCAGGGCCTTGCTCGCACCCGCCCATGAATGCCGGGTCTGCCCACCTCCGTGAAGTAGAATGACTGGCCGGTCCTGGGCCACACCCCAAGCATCTGCCCGGAGCACGACGCCCCCAACCCCCTCGAACTCCAGGGTTTCGTGTCGCGGATCGATTTTTTCGTCTCCCATGCCTCTCCTCATCGCGGGCGTCCAGCTGCGCCGGGACCTTGGCACTTTGCATCGACGGCGTCGAGCCAGACCTTTGCTGCGTCGAAGATCGGCCGAGATATCGAGTCGTATGCGCCACTCCCAGGGTGCCGCACGCCCGAAGCAGAACCGTGAGAAGAGCGTTTTTCGCGTACCGCTGCGCCAGCCAGCTCTCACGAACCCGCCAATGCCCCCTCAGGCGCCCGAGGATACCCTGTAGCGCCCGCAATATCTGATCGAAACCCAAGGGCTCCCAATTGGCTACGCAGACCTCTGATCGGCAACAGGGGCGCCGTGGTCATCACTCGCGCCCGCCGCGAACACGACCGATGCGACACAAACCGATAACCGATGAAGAAGAAGTGGTTAGAGAGTGGGCAGGGGCTCCCCACTGCCCCCCCCTGCACTCTCGCATATCGTGCCATGCGGCGCGGCATGACGCCGATGAGGACTTACCTTGATACGGGCCACACAAATCGAGGCCAATGGCCTGGTCTTCGATGCGGAGGTCTGCGGCGAAGACCGGAATCCGCTCGTCCTGTTGCTGCACGGATTTCCGCAGACGAGTCACACCTGGCGGGCACAGCTACCCGCGCTCGCCGATGCGGGCTATTTCGCAGTTGCACCCAACCAACGCGGATACTCTGCCACGGCGCGGCCCACGCGTACGTCGGACTACGTCACATCGAATCTGATCGCGGACTCTCTGAACAAACCGACCTTCCATCTCGTCGGCCATGACTGGGGAGGACAGTTGGCCTGGCTGATTGCAGGGCTGTGCGCCGAACGGGTTCTAACACTGACGGTTCTCTCATGGCCGCACCCCCAGGCTTTTCGCGCATCATTCACCGACGACCCTGACCAACATCAGCGCTCACAGCATCACCGCGCCCTTCAAGATCCCGACACGGTACGCCTGTTGCTTGAGGACGGCAGTCGCCGCTTGCACCGCACGCTGACAAGCCAGGGAGTACCGGATGATGCCGCGGCCGCGTACATGGAACGACTCGGAAATGAAGGCGCGCTGAACGCAGCACTGAATTGGTATCGCGCCAGCTCGATCGCCGAGATCGACTCGCCGGCGGTCAGCATGCCCACTCTCTATCTCTGGGGCGACGCCGACGCATCCGTAGGTCGCGTTGCGGCCGAGGGGACGCGTTCCTTGCGCACCCCGGATGCCTCGCCTGGACATCGGCCGTGGCGTCGGAAATCGCCACGGTACGAAATTCAGTCGATCGAGAATGCTTCTGCGGCGTTATCCCAGAAAATCCGGCGAAGGCTCTCCTTCCCGATTGGCTGTTTCTCGAGGCTTTCGATGCCCCAGGGAAAGGTTCCGTCGGGGTGCGGGTAGTCCGTGTTGAACACGAAATGTTTGTCTCCGAGCAGCTCGATCGCGGATTTGAGCGTCATCTCGTCACCTCGTGCCGCGACCCAGAAGTTTCGTTTGAAGTAGTCGATTGGCGCCATCTTCATATGCGGATGCTCGGCATCACCCGAGAAGGCCCAATGCTGTTCCATGCGCTGCACCCAGAACGGCGCCCAACCGGCATCGGCCTCGACATGAACGATGCGAAGTTTTGGACAACGCTCCACCACACCGAACCAGATCAGGCCGGCCATCGCCGACATTGCCTCGAACGGATGAGCAAGAATATGACCCGTCGTGTGGCTCTCCATGCGATCACCGTAGGATGAATTGTGGGGTGAGCCAGAGTCGTGGATACTGATCGGTAGGCCGAGTCGCTCGATCTCCTGAAACATCGGGAGATTCGCCTCGTCGTGGAGATTCCGGTCTCCGATCGGATTCGGGCGGACATAAAAAGACACGCAACCGTTCTCGGCGCAGCGTCGGGCCTCCTCGATGGCCAGGTCAGTGGCTTGTACCGGAAGCATCGCCGCCCAGCGCAATCGCTTCGAATCGGCACTGCAGTAGTCCGCACTCCAGTCGTTGAAAGCGCGGCAGCAGGCCAGTAGCAGTTCGGGATCGCGGAACGTACGACCCAGGATCTGCCCGCCGACCGTCGGGTAGATCACCTGGACGTCGACACCGTACTCGTCCATATCAGTAAGTCGTGAAGCCGGATCATATCGCGCAGTCTGCGCCCGCTCGAAACGCTTCTGGGCTCGAGTCATCGCGGCCAGGAAATCCGGCGTCGAAAATGGATACTTCCCCTCAGAGACGATGCTCTCGCCTTCCACGACCATCGCGCTGCGGCCGCCAATTTCCTGTCTGCGAGGCGCAGATTCGCGGAAGCGCGAATCGATCCAATCGGTCCAGACACTCGCCGGCTCCATCTGATGACAGTCGGTGTCAATGATCTTGTAGCCGTTTCGCATAGTGACTCCTCTTCGTTTTCGTTCACTGCATCCTGCGACATCGCAATATCTACA
>Ga0164315_10005044_pt1 | contig 10306 bp, 8 predicted proteins | sample GuaBasSedimGuay6_FD_113737 | JGI IMG/M metagenome (GOLD analysis project Ga0164315, IMG submission 113737) | Subseafloor sediment microbial communities from Guaymas Basin, Gulf of California, Mexico - Guay6, Core 4569-2, 0-3 cm | ecosystem: Environmental > Aquatic > Marine > Hydrothermal vents >...
ACAGTCAACAGTCGGCAGTCGGCAATCTACAGTCGGCAATCCACAGTCAACGGTTTGCAATCTGCGGATAACGAAATGATATAGGATTGGAGACTGAAAACACACAAAAAAAAAAGCCGGAGCTTGATTTATCAAGGCTCCGGTTTTTTGTTTTCCATTGTTATCGGGGATTAAATACCTTAAAAGTATTGTCGAGATAAAGTAAAATTACTTTTTGAGGTAATTGATTATCCTCGTGCTTATAAGTTCCGTAGTCAGGGGCATCTTCAGATTTTGCCATATTAAATGGTATTTCCGGTTCTTTTGCTTCGTTTTCGATTAAGCCTTGCCCTTCAAGTTTCAGATTCACTTCATCCTGAAATAGTTTTTCCTGTACATTTTCAATAATTTCTTCCTCTTTCTGACTCACCTCCATCATTTTTCCACTACCCAATAAAAGCCAGTTGAGATTCACATCAGGAAATCGGTTTTTGATTTTTAGCATAAAATCAAGGCTCGGCTTGTTCCTTCCAGAAAGAAGATGGGAAACTGCTGAACGCTGTACTCCAATCTCGCCTGCGAATTGTGTTGCAGTCAGATTTTGCTTTTCTATGAGTTTTTTTATCCGGTCAACCATGCTGTCCATTTGTTTACAAAACTAACAAATAATGTTGGCATCTGTAAACTTTTGTTGTAATAATTTTTGTTTACATTTGTAGCAAAGCTATTATTTAAAGTGTTTTATTTATATAGAACTTTTATCAACTCTATTTATGCTATTTAACTATACTTTTAAGGTTTGCTATTTAGTAAATAGAAGACTATTTTGTATTTAAAGCTGAAACTGCATTTCTAGTGCTTATAGACTGGTAATGTATATTTTAAATTACTTTTATGATGATTATGCTGATTATTGCACAATTGTTTACGATTGTAGTATCAAGGTATTGAAGTCACACAAGCAACCGAAATCGGAACACCTTCAAATACAGTTATTAGCATTCAAATCAGTTTACAATTGTTCCGTTCTGTATTATTGTTTACATTTATACCTTTTTGAAAACTGCTTTGATAATTATCAGAAAATACATTGAAATTGAACGAAATTTAGTCCTTCTGAAAACGTTTTTCTATATGGGTTTTATCCTTGCCCCTACCCTTTCGTATTTGCACAAGAAGAAATAATTCGCTTCAAAATGCTGTTTTAGTTTTTCTGCTTGACTGAAATGGAACTATAAAATTGATGATTAGAAGAATTTCTATTCTCTTGTAAAATGATAAGAATTAGTCTAAGATCAGGATTGGGAGTTTTTGATATGGCAATTATTTTCTACCTCCTGTGCGGTCATGATTATTCTAAAACGCAATTAAGGACAGACAACTAATCATGCACTAGCTGAGACTATGTAAAACCTCAGCAAACTTGTCTATCCGAACGAGCCAGATTACAAGCTGAGTGTAGAATCTTAAAATTCAAACAATAAAGATTCTTCGCTATCGCTCAGAAAGACAGCTAATACTTTTGTAAAAGCTTCTCTCAATGCTTCCATAGCAACTTATTATCAATGCCTTAGCTAGAGTCTAAAGTAATAGAAACAGACAAAAAAAAGTACCCTTTAACATTAAAGGGTACTTTCCATTACAAAAATGCCTTATGCTTACTGCTTAACAAGGCGCCGGACAGCCACTTGATCGTTACTTACAATACGCAGGAAGTAAACACCCTTCACCAATTGATCAAGTTTACCAAAAGCATGAACTTTACCCGATTGCAATTGAACAGTTTCACTGAGAATCAATTCTCCGGTCATACTGATCAGTTCTAGTTTCAGGGTTTCACCAGCTACATCCTGAATTTCAATGTTTAAGCTCTGTTTAAAAGGATTGGGATACACATGAACCAAGGATTCATCCTCACTTAATTTTCTTTCGATGGTAGTTAAAATCCACCCGGCAGATTCGAAATTAGGTATTCCCCATCCCATCAAATTATCCGGGTTATTGAACTGACTGGCACTTTCCTTAATGGCCTGCTGAATTTCCATCACATTCTTTTCAGGATAAGCCTGCCACAAACAAGTACTCATTCCCGCCATAATTGGCGAAGAAAATGAAGTTCCGTTAGCCGGACCAACATTTATAATTCCATAGGCAACAGTTGCACCAGCACCCAAAGCCATGACCGCCGGTTTAATACGACCATCGAAAGTTGGGCCAATTGAGCTAAAACCTGCACGGTTATCTGAAATATCGACGGCACCAATTGAGAAAACACTGTCACCATCAGCCGGCGCACCATTCCATGGCCAGGATCCACCTCCAGAATTACCCGCACTATTGTGAACGAGTATTCCTTTGCCAGCAGCAATATCGCCACCAATGGTTGCTATGGCCGTATTCCCATCCATGTCTGAATAAGGATGATCCCATTGCGGCATATCAAAATCAATATAGCTCAATGAGCTGTTAATCACATCGGCACCAACACTGTCGGCAAACTCTGCTGCCGAAACCCAATTGTATTCTTCAATCAAATTCTCGGTAATTACATCTTCCGAACGCAACAACCAATAAGAAGCTGCAGGGGCGGTACCGATCATTTCACCGGGTTGATTTGCACCCATACACGACAAAACCGATTTGCCATGCGAACTTTCTGTAAATACATTTCCACCCACATGTACAAAATCTTTGTTTCCCAATATTTGACCATTTGCCCACAGGCTATCGAAAACAGGATGTTCTACTACACCTTCAAATCCACCATCTAATACGGCAATCACCATTCCCTGTCCCTGGAAACCCTGATCGTGCAGCGGAATTCCGTTGATCTGGTCAATTTGTCCATGGGAAAAACCATAGTCTAAACCCATTGAGGTATTGCTGTTTTTCAAATCACTTTCAGTTAAGGCTTCACCATAAGATTCGTTCTCAAAAAAGGCCTTTTTAGCAGGATTGTAACGGTTTTGTAACTTCCTGCTACTTTCTACATACGGTAGCGCCAGAATTTCGTCAATCAACAACGGATTGCTTGTATAGATTGTAACCCCATTAAACCAACGCGTTGCAAAAAGCAAGTCAACGCCAACGGCTGCAACACCCTGAAGATAAGTTGTATTCACAGGAATATCGTTGGCTACAATGTCAATGTTATGGGCATTTCTCCTGTCGATGGCACGTTGGGTTAAAAACTCCTGTGGGTTATCAATCGAATATGGGGAATTGTTTTTATCAGTAAACTGAATGTAATATTTATTGGGTGCTATTTGTGCAATAGCCTGAATACCAATAAACAATATTATTGTCACGATTAATGTAATTTGTTTCATTATTAAATTTTTCTGTTTAAAAGAGGACAAAGATAATTAAGATTGGTTGCCTGAGCAGAAACAATCTAAATAAAGAGATTAGTTTTCAATCTCGAAAACATTGTTTTCATCATTTATATCAGGAATCAATTCATCACCCAGTACAACATTTTTGATTTGCTTCTCCTTATCAAACTGAAGAATAACGGCCTGGTTTCCAGCACTCCAAATTGATGTACTTTCATCAATCGTCTCCGTGCTTCCATCAGCAAACTCAGCCACCAATCTAACAGGCAAAGGCAAACCACCATAATTTTCAACAACAACCTGATTGTCGAGAGTTACTTTTTTAATCCCAAGGTCGGCATAACTGCGGTTGAAGAACCAGGGCTTAAAAAACCATCCTAAATCCTGTTCAGCAACATTTGAAAAAGTATTAAAAAAATCGTAAGGCAATGGATGCTTCCCGTTCCAACGGTCGATATATGTATGCAAAGCTTGCTTGAACAGGCTGTCGCCCAAGGCATCCTGCAAATAATAATAAGCCATGGCCGAACGGTTGTACGCATGAATCCGGTAGCTGTTGTAATCGCCAATCTGGTACGAAAGTGTCATGAGCGTTGCTTCCTTTTCGCTGCCACTCAATCCTTCGAACCTGTGCATCACGCGTTTAAAGTAACCGTATTCAGGATAATATTTTTCCATAAAACCAATCGGTAGAAAAGCCGCCCAGCCCTCATCCATCCAGGCATACTTTCGTTCGTTGGTCCCCATAAAAAACGGGAAATAAGAATGGGAAATCTCGTGAAATAAAGTTGCATGCGAATTGGCTTCATTTTCGGGATCACCATTATTGGCCATCATGGGGCTCTCCATCCCGCCACCTTTCCGGCCATTGCTCACGCTTGTCATGTGATGATACGGAAAAGGATAGCCCGGTAATTCTTCTGACAAATAAGCCACACTTTTGCGCGACCATTCTGCCGCATTTGCGTAAGTACGCGGCTCATTGGTATAAACAGCATCAGTAAAAACACGCTTATTACTCCCGTTCTCAACAACAAGCGAAGTACCATCCCAATTGGAATGTTTGGCTGCAGCAAATGTAAAATCGGGAACACCCGAGGCTGTATAATGCCAAGTATTTTTTGTAGAATTTTTCAACACCCTTTTGTTCTGAATATCTTCGGCAGCAATTATATTCACCACTTCGTCCGAATTTCTTGCTTTTTCCAATTTCTTCAAAATATTTCTTTCAAAAATCCGTCCCTCATTTTCAAGGCTTCCTGTTGCCCAAACTATAAACCCTGGAGGTGTTTTAATCTGTACATCGAAATCATTGAAATCGTTATAAAACTCTACCATTCCGAAATACTCTATCCTGTCCCAACCATCAATGTCGTCATAAACAGCAATTTGCGGATACCAGTATGCAATAAAAAATTTGTCGTCACCGTAATTTCCCATTCTTGCCCACCTTTTTTCGGGGATGATTATTTCCCATTCCACTTCCATTATTATTGAGTCGCCCGGGAGGATGCCATCATTCAGGTCCAGTATTAGATTGGTCGGCGTTCTGTGCGTTTCTGCAATCATATTTTCATCTTCTGAAGACTGAAAAACTTTCATGTTTTCAAGCTGCATCCCATCTGTCAGGTCAGCATCACCAATTGGCCATTGGCGGGCTGTTCCCTTTTTGTAAAAATCAGCGTAAATACGAACAAGCATTTGTTTTAAAGTATCGGGACTGTTGTTGAAGTATTGCACACGCTGGCTACATTTTAAAATACTTTCATCTGCCAATAATTCAGCTTCGATTTTATAAGTTGCATGATTCTGCCAATAAGCAGTACCGGGATTTCCGTCTCCCGAACGGGTGTTATTGCGGAAAGCTTTTTTAACTTCAGATGGCAAGGGATGGGATTGTGCACTGACATCAACAATTCGAAAAGCACAAAACATGATTAAAACAATAATAGGGATCTTATTCATAATTATTTTTTTGAGGTGAATACCGGAATAAGCGCGGTAAAAGTAGCGATTAACAGGCTTGATTGCTTGTTCTTTTGGAAAAAATACAGGAAAGTATTGAGATGTTTTAAGAAGCTTCCGGATTGCAAATGTGAAAGAGTATACATCAGCGGTATTCTTAGATAAAGAAAGAAGTACTAATTTTGCCCCATGATGCGCATCGATATTATTACTCTTTTTCCTGAAATGTTTGAAGGGCCTTTTTCGCACTCCATTGTAAAAAGGGCGATAGAAAAAAACCTGACTGAAATCCACCTCCACCAATTGCGTGACTATTCGACCGGCAAACACCACAAGGTTGACGATTACCCGTTTTCGGGAGGAGCAGGTATGGTTATGATGATTGAACCCATTGCCCAATGCATCGAAAGCCTGCAAAAGGAAAGGGATTACGATGAAGTAATTTACACCAGTCCTGATGGAAAAATGCTGGGGCAACCTTTGGCTAACCAGCTTTCCACCAAAAAAAATATTATCATCCTTTGCGGACATTATAAAGGAATTGACGAACGCATCCGCGAGCATTTTATTACCAAAGAAATATCGATCGGAGATTTTGTGCTTTCGGGCGGCGAGCTGGCAGCAGCAGTTATCGTTGACAGCCTTGTCCGGCTTATTCCAGGCGTATTGGGTGATGAAAGCTCGGCACTCAGCGATTCGTTTCAGGATGGTTTGGTATCGCCACCAGTTTACACCCGTCCCCGCGAATTCAGGGGCTGGGAAGTGCCGGATATTCTTTTATCAGGTAACGAAAAACTGATAAATGAATGGAAAAACGAACAAGCAATTCAACGGACAAAAGAACGCAGACCCGGACTGATAGATGAGTAGAGAAGTGGTCATTTTTATTGGAGATGAATGACAGTTCGCTACAACAAGCGAGAAAAAGTATCGACTAGCAAATTGTGAATTACAAAATCCTCCTCAAAAAACCTATTAACAAAGCGATGTGAATAAGCAAATAATTATTTTCTAAGATTTTATTTGCACATCACAAAATAGAAGTATATTTGCACTCATTTTTGAATAAGCATATTAACTCTTAATACAATGGGAAAGAACGAATTAATAAAACTGGTGGAAGACACTGTAGCAATAAAAGAATTTCCAAAATTCAAGGCAGGAGATACAATCACCGTCAGCTACACAATTAAAGAAGGGAACAAGGAGCGTTCGCAAAAATACCAGGGCGTTGTTTTACAGCGTGTTGGAAGTGGGCCTACAGCTACCTTTACCGTAAGAAAAATTTCAGGCAATATTGGTGTTGAAAGGGTTTTCCCTATTTCGTCCCCATTTTTGGAAGAGATTGTAGTGAACAAAGTTGGGGTTGTACGAAGAGCCCGTATTTTTTACTTCCGCAACTTACGTGGTAAAAAAGCAAGAATTAAAGAAAAAAGGATGTAAACAATCCGTTAAAATTAAAGCTCCGGTCATTTGGCCGGAGTTTTTTTTTGGAATTTATTTAAGGGGCTAATAAGAATTATGCCAGTTTCAAAGTATAATGTGCTCTTTAAAATTGTTAGAATTATGTTGTCGTAAACCCACCCCCACCCCTCCTATGAGGGGATTTTTCAAACAATGAAAAATCGTATGGTTTTATGGTGCATTTCAGATGTAAATTGGGATTACTATTCGTGGTAGCCCTGTGGTTCAACATGGATAGTAACTTTCAGATTGGGCAGTTTTTCCTGGAGTTCTTCCTCAATACGGTCGCAAAGGTCGTGGGAATCAGAAACCGTCATATTACCGGAAACTTCCAAATGAAAATCAACCTCACGGTTTGAGCCGGCTTTGCGGGTACGCAGCATGTGAAAATCCATCCCCGAAGTACTGATCTGTTTCTGAATCACTTTGTTGATGATGCTCACTTCTTCCGCAGGCAATGCATTATCGGTAAGCGGACGAAAGGCTTCGACAAGAATTTCAAAGGCTTCTTTTAAAATATAAGAGGCTACAACAATGGCGGCCACGGGATCTAAAAAATGCCAGCCTGTAAAATAGATTACCAACAAGCTAATACCAACACCGGCCGAAGTGTAAACATGGGTGCTTAAATGAAGTGCATCTGCTTTTAATGCAACCGAATCGGTTTCTTTGGCAACTTTATAAATACGGCGGCTGACAAACAAATTAATCAGTGCCGATGCCAACATCACCACAAAACCAAGGCCTAATCCCATGTGATCTATCGCCTGGCTACCGTCAATCAATCTGTTGACAGCATGATAAATAATCCACCCCGAAGCAACAAAAATCAGAAGGGCTTCTACAACAGCAGAAATATTTTCAAATTTCCCATGACCGTAAGGATGGCCTTCATCAGCGGGGGTTTCTGAAATTTTAACAGAAAAATAAGCCATCACTGCTGCCAGTAAATCTATAAGGGTGTGGACAGCTTCGGAGAGGATACTCACCGATCCACTGAAAAGGCCAACTGCCGTATTGAGAATAATCAAAAAACTGTTTGACCAGATGGAAAGACTGGCGGCTTTTGATTTCTTATTTGATTTTTCTTGCATTGAAAAGCAAACGTAGTGAAAAAACCAACTGGATTAGGTTTTGCAATGAACTGGGTTATGTTTGTAACTTAACCTTCTAATACCAATTACATTTCAAAATGATCTGCAAAAGCTTCATTGTAGAATTTATTGTGAGTGATAGATTTAACTATATCCTGAGGTAATTTGTCTTTTATGAAATCATGCAGCCATTCTTTTAATTTGGTCAAATTTTCAAAAACTCTATTCTTAAAAAACTGTTTTATATAGTGCCATATTTTTTCAGCAGGATTCAATTCAGGGGTGTATGGAGGTATACGGATTAACCTGAGGTTCTCAGGTAATTCATATTATTTCAATGAGTGAAACCCTGCATTGTCAATCATGATCACTTTGAGTTCTTCTGGCTTGTGCCTTGAGAACTTAAGCAAGTACTTGTAAAAGATTTCGCTGGTTGGCCCTTCTATTTCGTAAACAAATACATCCCCGTCTATTGGAGAGAAACTTCCGTACAAGTAAGTGTTCTTAATGCATGTTTATACCTTGTTACAGGCTTGATTCCTTTTGCTGTCAAACACTTGCCAATATGGGTCATTAGGCCAAACCGGCTCTCATCCTGGAAATATAGGTTAACGCTCTGATGCTTATTTTTCTGGTTCATCACAAAGATGGATACTTAGCATGGTGTAAATTATAGATTTTAAGTTTGAAATATTCCATATCCCTGTACCCGTAAGCCTTTCTTTTAAGCACTTTTATTTTGTTGTTCATTCCTTCTAGTGGTCCTGTTGATACTTTATTTTCAAACCAACTGAACAAACCAGTCCTGTGGCCTAACAATGAGTGTGCGAACTTTTTCATTAACGTTATTCCTGATGCAATTGCCTTAACGGCCCAGGAGCCTAAGAATTTTTTAGCTTCCTCAAGGCTTCCTTGTGACCAAAACTGTTTCAGGTCTTCTTTTAGATACTAGGCTGTCGCCAATGGCTTGTTAATGCTCAGGGCCAGTTCCAACTTTTCTTTTTCACTTTTACCTTCATTTAAAATCTGGTTATTTTTTAACAGCAACCACCATGTACCTTTTGGGATATTTTTGATTTTTATCATAGATTTGTATAACAAGAGCCGTATGAGGGGAGACTTTCAAGCACGGTTCTGTGAGAGGCTCGGGGTGAAATTCCCCTTGCCTACTCGACGCCAAACCGTTAATAGAATATTGTTGTAGCAACACTTACAACTGGCAACAAATCTATTTGCTTTTTCTGCGTTCAAATAATTTTCGTGTTAGTTCTGGTGTACGGGAAACAATTTTCTCAAGGCCACGACTGCCAAAGTAGAACATGAATGCCAGTTCACCCCAATTTTTTAGGATTGAGATGTAGCCTTCGGGGACTTGTAGCCAGTTGGCACCGTCGAAGAAGCAGAGGAAGAGGAATAAGACAATAATGGAAATAAGTACCATTGGGCGTACATTCTTTGAAAGCCAACTGTCACTGCTCATGTCTAATGGGTGGCGTTCGGTTAAGGTTACCTGGATATATTCACGTTTTCATAAGCAATTGTTGTTTGTAATTTCGTTTCTTTGCGGAAGATTTTGAAGGATGGTTTTGAGCGAATTTGTTTCAAATCCAAATCCGGTCCCGTAGTTCAATGGATAGAATGTGAGATTCCGGTTCTCATGATCTGGGTTCGAATCCCGGCGGGATCACAAAAAGTCGCTCTTAATGGGTTGGCTATCTTTGTTTTAAAGACTTTCTAATTTAGACTTGGCAGGTTATTTGGTAGGTAAAGTCACCCCTAAACATCTTTCCCGAATTGAAACAACCACTTGATTGCGGAGCGCATTTTTACCGGGCAATTTGTGCGGTGCCGGTGGATTGTGGGCAGAAGGAGCACATGATTGCATGGAAAAGGCAGGCGGAGCAGCTTAGTATCAGTCACATTACAATAGTTATCCATTTTATTAAACGCTTAGATACGAATATAAACGTTTATTGAAGTGCATTTGAATTTTACACGAGCTATATTTGTTGAAAGGTTCGTTATACGAGGGCATTCCACATATAGTGCTCTCTAAATTAAGCTACTACCAGGAATCGCTTTAATACAGAAGTAGTACAACAATGGAGATTTGCACCGGTGTAAGCACGCTGAATATTTCAAATATAACGAGTCCAGGAGATTTAATCGATTCAATTCAAAATAATTGTACTTTTGAAGGAAGATAAACACCATAAACAATATGCCAACAGCACATCAAAAATTATATACATTATGTTTACAAGAACATACAAAGGTCTACAACAGTGGACAGTGACAGATATGTGCAACAGAGGTGTTGTTAGCAAGTAGTTATGTTTAATTTGCAAATTTACAACTTAGAACAGGGATGAATTACCAGGATGGATTACCAGGATGGATTTATATGTAAAGGGGGTATTATTTTGGACTTTAAGTCTTTTTGCGGTGATACCGTTCAAGTATTGGACT
>Ga0164315_10005045_pt1 | contig 10305 bp, 11 predicted proteins | sample GuaBasSedimGuay6_FD_113737 | JGI IMG/M metagenome (GOLD analysis project Ga0164315, IMG submission 113737) | Subseafloor sediment microbial communities from Guaymas Basin, Gulf of California, Mexico - Guay6, Core 4569-2, 0-3 cm | ecosystem: Environmental > Aquatic > Marine > Hydrothermal vents...
AGGCCAAATTTCTGATGTAAAAATTGAACGCAAGCAATTGAAACTTCAGTTCGAAGCTTTAAAAAGTCAGCTTAGTCCTCATTACCTTTTCAATAGCCTTAATACTATTTCATCACTTATTCATCAGGATACGTCAAGGGCAGAAGATTTTATACGGCGCCTGGCCGATACCTACCACTATATTTTAAATACACACCAGCAGCAACTAATTTCGCTGGAAAAAGAAATAGAATTTGTAAAAGCATATTACTACTTACTATGTGTGCGCTATGAAGAAGGACTTAATTTGGAGATTAACATCCCTGATCAGCTGCTGAGCTATAAGGTGCCTCCTCTAACTATTCAGATTCTTGTAGAAAATGCCATTAAACATAATGTTTTTACTAAGGATAAGCCCCTGAATATCTATTTAGGAGTTATTGATAATACCGATCTTAAAGTTGTAAATAATAAAACCAAGCCTCCGGAAGTTGTAAAATCTAACCATATAGGCCTAAAAAACATTGAAAAGCGTTATAGTTTTTTCACAAAAAGCAAAATCAAAATTATCGATAGTCAGGATTTTGAGGTTAATGTCCCACTTATAAAAGACATACAAGCTAAATCAGCGGCATGAAGAAAAATATTATCCATACTGCCCTATTTCGAATTTTTGTACCTATCCCCTATGGTGCTTTAGTTTATTTATTATTACTGATGATAAATGGCAACCTGCTAAGTATTGACGAATCATTTTTAAGTGCTGAACTATTTTTCTGTATTGGCCTGAGTTATATAACTCTGGAAGTGAACAGGCTTACACTCGTTACCATCTTTAAAAAGAAGAGTTTATTGGCAATATCTAATCTGATTCAACTTAGTGTGAATACGCTAATCACTTTGCTGGTTGTCTACTTTTCTTTGATGTTATATTTTGTTGTTTTCTTAGGGTATGAATCGCTTGCCGGTTTCCAGAATGAGGTTAAATCCTTTGCCCTGTTCTTCGGAATAACCAGCCTATTATATAATATGCTATCTACGAGTTATGATTTACTGAATATCCGCAATGAGCAGTTATTTGATGATGAAGAGACTCTTAAAGAGCAGGTACAGTTCGAGCTGGAAAACTACCAGGCCGAAGTTAACCCTGATTTGCTTTTCGAAAGCCTTGAATCAGCAATTACTCTAATCCATAAAGATGTTGATCAGGCGGAGGATTATATTGACCAACTGGCGCTAGTGTATAGGTATATGCTCAGCAACAGAAACAATGAGAGCGTGCCTCTCGAAAATGAGATCGGTGCTGCGAAAAACCTTATTGGCTTACATAACATTAGGCATGATAATCTAATTGAACTAAGTTCTGAATTATCATCCAATGAATTGAATATCATTCCGGGCTCACTGCCGCTCTTGGTAGAAGAAATTATTAAGAGTAATATTATATCATCCAGCCGGCCTTTAGAAATAGTTTTGGGGAGGGAAGATAATTATTTAACATTGTCACATAGATTGAATGAAAGGCTTATAAAAAATAATAATGAGGCCGCTACCTTTGAAAGATTACAAATGGCTTATGCATATTTTACCGACCAGCCCTTGATAAAAGTACAAGCCTATGGTGATGCTTTTTATAAAATTCCAATTTTGAACCTTTCGGCTGCTTAATATGAATGTAGTAATTGTAGAGGATGAAATACCCGCAGCAGAAAAACTGGAAAGATATCTTATAAGGTATGATGCCAACATTAAAGTGCTGGCTAAACTACAGACTGTAGCTGATTCTGTTGCATGGTTTAAGGAAAACCAGGCTGACACAGACCTTATTTTTATGGATATTCAACTTATTGATGGGCAAAGCTTCGCTATTTTCGAAAAAGTTGAGATAACCAAACCCATCATTTTCACTACTGCTTATGATGAGTATGCCCTAAAAGCATTTGAAGTTAATAGTATCGCTTACCTGCTAAAGCCAATTAGCTTTCCCGACCTTAGCTCAGCTATCGACAAGCTCAGTTTACTCCAGGGCACGAGCTCTTCGAGCAAAGTAGATGATTTAATACCCAGCGGGTTTAAAGAATTACTAGCAGGGATATCTTCACAGCAGCAGTATAAGTCACGGTTTATGATAAAGATCGGTGAACATATACGGTCTGTCACTACTGACAAAATTATTCTCTTCTATGCAGAAGGACGTAATGCTTATATAACTAACGACCAGGGAAGAAGGCTTATTATTGATTATAAACTCGAAGAGTTAGAAAACTTATTAGATCCAAAGCTCTTTTTCCGAGTAAATCGAACATTTATTATCAATATAAATGCCATTACTGATGTAATCGTCTATTCCAATAGCCGTCTAAAGATTATAACTGAAGTAAAAGCTGAGAAGGAGATAATTGTTAGCCGTGAAAAGGTGAGCGCCTTTAAGCAATGGTTTGACGGCGAGTAGGGCTACCTTACCTTGTAACCTTCTTTCTGTAGTAATTCCTTTACTCGCTCTCTAAAATCTCCCTGAACGATAATCTCACCCTGTTTGGCAGATCCTCCTACGCCACACTTAGTCTTCAACATTTTACCTAATGATTTCAAATCATCCTCTATACCTATAAACCCGGTAACCAAAGTTACTTGCTTGCCTCCTCTTTGCTTCTTATCGAGTGTTACTACTAGTTTCTGCTTATTTGAAGGCAGGGTCTCAGCCTCATCATCACCGTCATAATCATAGGAATATTCATCACTGGTAGAGTAGACTACACCTAGCCTGTCTTTCCAATCGCCCTGAGGTTTTCTAGCCATAAATTAGATTTTCATAGTTACAGTAAGAACCGGTCTTTTTGCGTGATTAACCATATCTTCTGCAATACTACCACGAATTATTCTACTTAGACCTGTATGCGAAGATGTTCCCATAACAATCATTCCTGCATCTACTTCATCTGCAAAATGCCTTATGCCGTCTTCTTCTATTACATCATTGAATACATGCACTTCATAATTTTCTAAACTATGCTTAGTAGCAAAGTCTTGCAACATGGCTTTTGTTATTCTGTCGGCCTTGAAGTTATTTGGCGTATTAACCCAAACCATATAAATTTTTGAGTTATAGGCTTCCTGAATTTCCTTTAAAGTAGTGATTACGCCACCTTCGTGTTCTCCCATATTGGTGGCATATACCATTGAGTTAAACACAGATTCTCCTACTTCCTCCTTTACAGTAAGCACCGGGCACTTTGCTCTACGTACTACTTTCTCTGTATTTGATCCTATAAGCACTTCACTTAGTCCACTTGCACCTTTTGTGCCCATTACCACAAAGTCAACACCATCTTCTTCTATAGCCTCATATATATGGCTGAAGGGGCTGCCAATCTTAATAATTTGTGACACTTCTAACCCCTGAAAGGTACTTGCATCCAATAAGGTCTTCATTTCTTCATTGGCACGTTTTATCGACTCATGAACCAGCATTGAGTCGGCATAGGAATCGAAGTTAGAGGGAGCACCACTGGCATTGATAGATTCGGAACTTGTAACCTCTATTGAATGGAGAAAAATCAGTTGCGCACTAAACTTAGAAGCTAAGTTTCTAGCTAATTCTGCTGCATTATTAGCTTCATTTGAAAAATCGGTGGGTATAAGTATTTTTTTCATGACCTTGTTCAGTTTGATTGTTGTTAAGATAGTGAAAAATCAGATAATTAGGAATGATTTTAATCAGGGAATGACGGGTAATTTGGCAATTAGAAACTAATTTCAGGCCATTTTGAAAAGAATAAGAAATGAAGGCCTCATCCCGTTAAACTTTAAGAGATATTGTTACTTTAGTGAAGGATATATTGAGTTGAAGGTTATTTAAAAATTACATTATGCATAAAAAATCTGTTTTAGTTCTATTCCTTTTTACAATAAGTACTGTTATATCTTTTGGTCAAGAAAGGGAAACTATATTGAATACTCCAGATAATTGGAAGAGCGAAATAATTCCTTTCCCTTTGGGATTTGCACAAGATATTGATTTTGTTGGATTTGAAGATTTGCGATTTGCTCCAAGCTGGTCTGACTCAACCAGTGAAAATTTTTGGACCTACATGTTTGTTTGGTACATTGAAAAGAATGAAGCGTTGACAGAACGTAAACTTACTACATACTTTAGTAGCTACTATGATGGACTAATGGGAGTAAATTTAATAAACAATAAAGGTGTTATTAATCCCAATAAATTGGATAAAACAATCTGTCTGTTCGTGGAAACTAATGAAGGTTTTACAGGAAAAATCAGAGTATATGATAAGTTTTTCAGTAAGGATAATATGACACTAAATATAAAGGTTAGAGAGTCTTTTTGCCCTAAAACCAATAAACAAATTATTCTATGCGAAATATCTCAAAAAGCATTTGATCATAAGGTATGGGAAATATTTAATGACATTGTGTTAAAAGTAAATTGTGATTAAATAAACAATTTATATACCGAATTAAAACACTCCAGATATTAGCAAGTTAGTTGCGAGCAATGAGTATGATGAAAATATTAGGGTTCCTTGTATTTTTTTAGCTTATAAGCAAGTTCGACATCTGTCTAACAACTATTTAGGGTTTAGATGTATTGTCGATATAAATTAACAAAACAGTTACTCCAATTGTTTAAATTGATAAAACATGGCCTATAACATTGTACTAATTAACCCGGAAATACCCATGAACACCGGTAATATCGGCCGTCTGAGCCTGGCGTCAGGATCGAAATTGCATTTGGTGAAACCCTTTGGCTTTGAATTAGATGATTCAAGAGTAAAACGTGCCGGGTTAGATTATTGGAAGCACATTTCACTAAATATTTATGAGAGCACAGAGGAGTTTTTCTCAATAAATAAGGGCAAAAACATGGTGTACCTTTCAAGTCATGCTACTAAAGCGTATACAGATATTGATTATGAAGATGAGATGTTTTTCATCTTCGGTAAAGAGTCTGTTGGCTTACCTCAAGACATAATAACTGAGAATTCAGATAAGTTGTATAAGATTCCAATCTTTAGCCATCACATTAGAAGCCTAAACCTGGCTAATGCGGTAAGTATAGTTGTTTATGAAGGGTTGAGGAATCTCAGTAAGTAGGATAGTTATTTGTATTAGTAAATTACGCGTATCGTTAAAATAAACAATATCTTTTACTATATATATTTATATATTGTAAACTATATCTAAAACAATATATATTATCTATCCGGGTAGATTCAAGGATTCGATCAAGGATCTGGGGCAACACAGCGAAATGTCAACTTAATTTCCCCGAAAATATTATCTCTGGATATTTATCTGCAAACTACCGGCAACCGGCTTATCCGAAACAAGCACCAGGTAACCTCCTCCTCCTGCACCAGACAACTTCCATCCAAGTGCCGATTCTTTATAGGTATCAATCATTCTACTAACTTCCTCATTTACCATATTCGGAAACATGGCTACCTGTGCTTCGAACGACCTACGGAAATACTTGCCAAAAGCAAGGGCGTCTTTTTGTATAATTGCCTCCCATACATCGTCTGTAGCATCTGCCAGACTTTTTGCCTTCCCGGGGTTGATATCTGTCTTGGCAAGGACATCATATTCACTATCGCGCGGCGATAGTGGCACAAAATATAGGCACTCTTCCAGCCAGGTAAGGATATCTTCTTCCAGGCAAGAAGTAATTGAATCAGGCCAGTATTCACCATTATAGTGCAGTTTATTTAATCCGGGAAAGACTATGCCAATTGAATCCTGTGAGCCACTGATCTCGGTCTTTCCGGGAGGGTTCTCAAAACTGAATAATATTTTAGCCAGCTTTTCCGGATCATCATCAGGAAGGCTGTAACCCCATATCTCAACCGCTTTTCTACGGGTACTGGAAGACATACCACTGCGGTTATTAAAGTCATGGGTTGGCTCAATGGATATGGTAATTACTGATCCATGATGATGCTTTGATACATATGGCTGATCCAGCCACCCACCGGCTAAATCAAGACGATAAGGAATAATACTTTTTGATCTTAGGTCGGTTGTTGAGCGTGAGGGCAAGCTCTCTTTCGGTATTCGTTTACTTACCAGATACTCAATACCCAATTGCCCACAAAGATCTTTTTTTGCGTCTGAAACACCATCTTCGTTAACAAATAATATATCAGGTTGCAGTTCCTTAATTTCTTCAAGAAAATCAATTATCCCACTGCCATTATTAATCCAGGCATCTTTTATAAACTTTATAGACTTGGCGATATACAAGCGCTCATCTTCGGTATAGACCGTTTTGCGGTTTTTTAAACTAAAAATAGTGGCATCAGAACCAATACCTAAATAAACATCTCCATGAGTCGCAGCTTCTTCAAAGAATGTTATGTGCCCACTATGAAGCAGATCAAAACAACCACTAATAAACACCTTTTTTTGTTTCATCAAATAAGTCTAAATAGATGAACAAAAATAACCAAAAAAAGTAGCTGTACTTTATTCTCCTAAAAACTCTGTTGTCATAATATTAATGTCGAGATTCACCAACCTTGATAAAAAATCAATATTTTTAATGTCTATTATTTATTAGCATATTTTTGAATGAAATCAGCTACCAATAAGTACTTATGGCCACTAATCTTGATAACCAGCCTATTCTTTCTCTGGGCCCTGGCACATAATTTAAATGATATCCTCATAAAGCAATTTCAAAAAGCCCTGGATATTAACCGTGGTCAGGCAGGGTTTATACAGTTCGCGTTTTACCTGGGCTATTTTGTAATGGCTATACCCGCCGGTTTATTAATGAAGAAAATTGGCTATAAAAAAGGTATACTCACCGGGTTGTTACTTTATGCCACGGGAGCCTTACTATTTTTCCCGGCTGCTGAGATTAGGCTGTATGGGTTTTTTCTGTTTGCTCTATTTATCATTGCCTCCGGTCTCACCTTCCTTGAAACAGCAGCAAATCCATATATAACAAAACTAGGCAATCCGGATTTTGCTGCAAGAAGACTAAATTTTGCCCAGTCTTTTAATGGTCTTGGCGCAGTACTAGCACCGGCTCTAGGCGGATACTTTATCTTTTCCGGCAATAATTTCTCATCTAGTCAGCTTGTAAGTATGGATGCTGACACACTGCTTGCTCTTAGGGTTGCAGAGGCAAAAGCAGTTCAGTGGCCTTATTTTGCTATTGCCATGATTGTATTGGCCATAGCGGTGCTGATTTATAAAACGCCAATGCCTGAAATTAAAGAAGACGAACAATCGAAAAAGATGTTCTCAAAAGATATCTTCAGGCACAAGCACCTTGTTCACAGTATCATCGCACAGTTTTTCTATGTGGGTGCGCAAGTGGGTATCTGGAGTTACTTCATTGATTTTATGATCGATGTGGTGCCCGGCACTTCCGATAAAACGGCCGCATATTTTTTGTCAATAAGTCTTGTCGCCTTTATGATTGGCCGCTTTAGCGGATCGTTTCTAATGACCTATATACGTCCAAACAGACTCCTGGCAATATATGCTGCCGCCAGTATTGGCCTGCTTATAATCAGTACCCTAACTACGGGAATGATTAGTGTATATGCGCTCATAGGGGTTAGCTTTTTTATGTCGATAATGTTTCCCACCATATTCGCCCTAGGCATCAAGGACCTCGGAGAAGATACCAAAATAGGCTCGTCATTGATCATCATGTCTATAATTGGCGGTGCAATTTTCCCATTAATTATGGGCTATGTGGGTATTGAGTCCATTAAAACAGCCTTTTTGGTACCAATTATATGCTTCCTTTTTGTACTTATGTATGGTATCAAATGGTATAAAGTTCAAGGTTCTAAAGCTATAGCATTATGAAAAGGTATTGCCTGGCACTTGATCTTAAGAGTGATCCGCAATTGATAGAAGAATACAAGCGCTATCATCAAAAGGTGTGGCCAGAAATCATAAAAAGCATCAAGGATGCCGGGATCCAAGAACTTGAAATCTATCTCACCGGGAACCGCTTATTTATGATTGTTGAGGCCGATGAAGTATTTTCCTTTGAGAACAAGAGCCAAATGGATGCAGGAAACAGCAAAGTGCAAGAATGGGAGGCGTTGATGTGGCAATATCAACAGGCATTACCATTGGCTAAAGTAAATGAAAAATGGCGATTGATGGATTTGATTTTCTCCTTAAAGGATTAAATCCTCTTTTTATTTACAGCTTGTTCTCCTCACAACACTATCGCCAGACCAAAAGTGATCATAAACAATAAGGTAGAAAGAGCTAAATGCTTAAGATAAGGATCGAGATCTTTCTGTATAGGTGTAGTAGCAACCTTATAGCCATTAATAAACAATAGTGGCAAGCCTAACAGCCAGATAAAGCTGTAAGCACTCACGCCCTGAATATAAATATATGCGCCCGCCGTAATAGTGGCAACAATTATTAGCAGCCAATGATATGTAGTAGCATTTTTTTGACCGAAACGTACCGGAATAGTATTCTTCCCGGCTTTTATATCTGAATCTATATCACGGATATTATTAATATTAAGTACTCCTGTGGCTAATGCTCCCATAGATATGGCCGGAAGTATTATCTTATATTCAATTTGCAAAGCATAAAGGAAATAGCTTCCTCCGACCCCGAGAATACCAAAGAAAATCAACACCATAATATCTCCTAAGCCGGCATAACCATAGGGACGCTTGCCGGCAGTATAAGTGTAGGCGGCAACAATACTCAATACGCCGAAGCCGAGAAACCAATAAAACAATTTGGTGCCAAGGCCAACGGTTTCGGATAGCAGCCTTATACCCGACACAAATGATAATAAGATAAAAATAATTATGCCCACCTTCATCTCGGCAGCTGAAATAATGCCACTCTGAACGGCCCTTGTTGGCCCTACTCTGTGCTCGCTATCTGCCCCATTTACAGAATCACCATAATCATTAGCCAGGTTAGATAATATTTGCAAAAAAACAGTTGTCAGGCCTGCCCATATCAACACATTAAGCTTAAAAACATGGTCTGCGGCAGCCAGAAAGCTGCCCATGCCAATACTTGCCAAAGCAAGTGGCAATGTTCTTAAACGTAGCGCTGATATCCAGGCTCGGGTTTTCATCTTATTATAGAATATCTTTGAGCAGCTCCTCGCCCATTGGGTTTATAGCCGAGGCGTAGAACTTCATGAGCTCTCCCTGCTCATTTATATAGTATTTGCAGAAATTCCAGTTGGGTGTTTCTTCATTCCAGCCGTTCTTCGATTTATCAGTCAACCATTGATACAAAGGAGCCTTATCAGGTCCCTCAACTGATACTTTGCTGAACATCTGGAAGGTGACAGCGTAGTTTTCTTTACAGAAGTTGGCTATTTCTATATTTGAGCCCGGCTCCTGTTCTCCAAAATTATTTGCCGGAAAGCCAAGGATAACAATCTTATCCCCATGTAGCTCATGCAGTTTCTGCAAATCTTCATATTGAGGTGTAAACCCACATTCTGAGGCGGTATTAACGATTAGTAACTTCTGCCCCTTATACTGCTTAAAATCAATCTCTTCCCCTGTTATAGAAGGCATCTTGAAGTCATAAATAGAAGCAGTTGTTTCCTGCATACCAGACTCAGGTCTGGATGCAACTTTCTTAAATCCGCATGCCAGACTGGTGTAAACAAAGATTGAAATCAGCACAAAATTTAATAATCCACGCATATTATTACATTTGATTAGGCACTTCAATTCCCAATAAAAACATCCCTCTTTTGATTACATCAGCCACTAATTTAGAGTAAATCACTCTAAACTTAAGAAGTTCACTGTCAGATTCATTAAAGATTGGCAGTTCAGCATAAAAGCGATTGTACTCTTTAGCTACATCATAAACATATTGAGCTATAACTGAAGGCGAATATTCTCTTCCAGCCTCTTCAACCTTAGCCCCAAATTCAGAAAGCAGCTTTATACCCACACGCTCAGTCTCGGCTAAAGAAATTTCGTCAAGTTTTACTTCATTCAATTCAATATTCATTGAAGCAGCTTTATTAATGATCGAAATGATCCGGGCATGAGAATATTGAATAAACGGCCCTGTATTTCCCTGGAACTGTATAGACTCTTCAGGGTCAAAAAGCATCCGTTTTTTAGGGTCGACTTTCAACAGGAAATACTTTAATGCTCCCATGCCTAAGGTTTTATATAGTGCACTTGCCTCCTCTTCAGTGAATCCTTCAATTTTACCAAGTGCCCGAGTATGTTCTTCTGCAGTATCAGTCATTTCCTGCATCATCTCATCCGCATCTACTACCGTTCCTTCCCGAGATTTCATCTTCCCGGATGGCAGGTC
>Ga0164315_10005047_pt1 | contig 10303 bp, 10 predicted proteins | sample GuaBasSedimGuay6_FD_113737 | JGI IMG/M metagenome (GOLD analysis project Ga0164315, IMG submission 113737) | Subseafloor sediment microbial communities from Guaymas Basin, Gulf of California, Mexico - Guay6, Core 4569-2, 0-3 cm | ecosystem: Environmental > Aquatic > Marine > Hydrothermal vents...
GATATTCTGCAAAAAAATCACTACCAAAGCCACCAAATAATTCAGTCATAGCAATATCTGTTTCACGATCACCATAGTAACAAGCAGGATCAAAAATAACGGGGTTGCCTTGAGGGTCAGCGGCAGCATTGCCTCCCCATAAATCACCATGTAATAACGAAGGCGATGGTGAGTAGCCTTCAAAAAAGTGATGTAAATTATTGCTGAGGCGTTGGCCTTTATCCTGTAATCGACCACCGAAACCATTTTGAGTAGTAAATTTAAGCTGTTGTTCCAGACGATTCTGCTGCCAAAATATCAACCAATCCTGTTCACGATTATTATTTTGTGGTGTGCTACCAATTGTATTATCGATATGCCAACCGAAAAATGGTTGGGTGTGTTGATGTAATTGAGCCAGTTGTTTGCCAAGAAGTTGATTAGCTTGGCCACGTAAGCTACTCAATTCAATATATTCCAGAGCTAAATAGCTATGACCATCAGCTTGGCCATGACAAATTACTTGAGGAACACGCACACAATTTAATGCTGCCATTTCTTCTAGCCCAGCTGCCTCAGCTTCAAACATTGATAAAAGCTGAGGCTGATTGAGTTTGATAAAATATGAATGTTCAGATGTGTGTAATTTATAGGCGGAATTAATACAGCCACCGCCAATGCTGGTAAAACGGTGATTAACTAGCCGATGACCTGTAGTATTTTCTATTCGTTTTACAATGTTATCCAGCTTAGGCATGGTTATTAATCTTCTGTATGGAAATCAAAGAGTATTGAAATCAGTATTTTTTTATGGATTACAGTTTATACTGCAAGCAAACCAAATTCTATTGAAGTCTAAAATCAATAATATCGGATGATTATGACCATTTTGGATATCCAATGTTAACAATTAAACAATTTGAGCATGATCCTCAAGAGTTAGTCGAACAACTAAAGTCTAATTTTCTCCTGAGTGTCGGTTCCAACTTCGTTGTTGCTCTAACTGCTGTCTGGTTATTATCGGGTACTGTTCCTCAAAGTTTGTTAGTACTGTGGTTTGTGACTCATATTTTGCTTGCGATGCTACGGTTAGTTACTGCACGTAGATTGGATCCTGATGAACAAAGCAACAAGGTTTGGCAAGTACGAAAATTAGCTTATATTCTAGCTATGACGGCGATTGGCCTACATTGGGGTATGACCAGTGTTATGGCTGTTATTTATTCACCAATAATTATACAAACAATTATGACAATCCTGTTAACAGGTTTAACAGCAGGTGCTATTTCAACTCTTACACCCATATTTGCAGGTTTTTTAGCGTATTTTTTTGGTGTATTAACGCCATTATTTTTTGCAACGGCCATATCTTCATCAGATGACTTGACCAGTATCACACCAATTATTGTGTTGTATGCAGGTATTGTTTATTCTGCAGCTAAAAAAATGCATATAAGTCTTGTTAATTCACTAGAGTTAACGGAAGAACTACAACAGGTTAATGAACAATTAATTGATCAAAAAGAACTGGCTGAACAGGCAAATAAATCAAAATCAGTCTTTTTATCAAGTATGAGTCATGAACTTCGCACTCCATTGAATGCTGTTTTGGGTTTTTCTGAGATACTTAAACTTGAATCGATAACGCCAACACAAAAGACCTATATTGATCATATCGAAGGTGCTGGAAAACACTTATTAACATTGATCGAGGAAGTGTTAGACCTATCGACTGTGGAAGCGGGAAATATAAAATTAGAGCCAGAGTTGATGTCACTAAAACAAGTGATCTCAAGTAGTGTAGGTATGGTTGAACCTATGGCAGAGAAACGAAATATAACCATCACATCAGGGGCTGATAGCTGTGATTCGATCGTGTATGCTGATCCCAAACGTGTTCAACAAGTGTTACTGAATTTATTATCCAATGCCATTAAATACAATAAAGAATATGGAACCATAGAAATCAATTGCGAACAAATTGATTCGAATGAAATTAAAGTTTCTGTTAAAGATACCGGATTAGGGATCCATAAAGATAAACACCTTCATGTTTTTACGGCATTTGATCGATTAGGTAATGAGGCGGGCAATATTGAAGGCACGGGCATCGGACTGTTCTTTTCTAAACAGTTGATAGAACGAATGAATGGTCAGGTTGGCTTTGAAAGTGAGCATGAGATCGGTTCCACCTTTTGGTTTACATTGCATTTAAACAAGGTGTAAAGCTATGGAAATATTAAATGACAAACAACGTGTTGCAGTACATGCTGCACAAATGGTTAAAAATAATATGCTAGTTGGTTTAGGCACTGGTTCAACAGCAAACTAATAATTGAAGAATTAGCTAAATGGCAGCATGAGGAAGGGTTAAATTTCACCACCATTGCCAGTTCTGTTGTAAGCACAATTAAAGCTCAGCAACTCGGATTGAATGTTGTTGCCATGGAGCATATTTCTCAGCTTGATTTGTATGTGGATGGTGCTGATGAAGTTACTCCAGATCTGACGTTATTAAAAGGCCGTGGATCAGATTTGGTGAAAGAAAAATTGTTAGCCAATGCCAGTCAACAAATGATCATTTTGGTAGATAACAGTAAATTGGTTAACCGAATTGGTGAGAAATTTCCTATCCCGGTAGAAGTAGTGTCCTTTGCCTGGCAGCTGGTACAAAAAAGCCTGCAAGAGAGTGGAGGACAAGGCGAGCTGCGTCCTAATGCCAGTGGTGATGGTTTGGCAGTAACTTCTCATGGCAGCTTAGTATTAGATATGACATTTGATGCGAGTGTTGGTGCTGCCACATTGAATAATCTATTGGATGGTATTCCGGGTGTGGTCGAACATAGTGTATTTCACCAACTGGCATCAGTAGTATTAATTGCCAACAATGACCAAGTAGAAGAACGCTGGCTTAACAAGTAACCTAGACTTGGGATAATAATAGTCCAGGTTAAACCTAGACTGGCTGATACAATCAACCAGTCTTAAGAAGATTATTTATAGTTGATCCAGTAATGTTTCAGCTTTGGATACGCCAAATTCACCAGAGCCTTCAACACCAATATATTTTACAACACCATCATCAACTAACATAGCAAAACGGAAGCAGCGAATACCCATGCCGCCAGCCGTTAAATCACGATCAAGACCGAGTGCTTTGGTATACTCAGCACTACCATCTGCCATCATCCGTACTTCCCCATTTACATTTTGATCCCTACCCCAGGATGCCATCACAAAGGCATCATTAACAGCCATGCACCAGATTTCATCAGCACCTTTGGCTTTTAGTTGATCTGCAATTTCGATATAACCAGGCAGGTGTTGTGCTGAACAAAGTGGTGTATAGGCTCCTGGCACGCCAAAGATAATGATCTTTTTACCTCGAGTTTCCTCAATAACATCATGAGCTTGTGGATTGGCAGGGCAACCAGTTGCATCATCAAATTCGATACTTTCGGTTAAATCACCTGCAGGTAAACGTTCACCGACGGAAATAGTCATGGTAGCTCCTGAAAACTTTTGTAAAATTAGAGCGTTGCATATGGCTATGATGATGTCAAAAAAATCGTTAAAAATCTTATAGTTGTCATTGTTTTACAGATTGGAATAAATTGCTGTAAGCCTATATGATAAAAGTACTTTATTAAGGATTGAACCATCATGACAAAACAAACAAAACTACGCTGGGGAATTTTGGGTGCGGCCCGAGTCAATGAACGGTTGTTACCAGCGATCATAGAAGCTGATAATGCTGAGTTGATAGCAATTGCCAGTCGTCGTGTTGGTGCAGCAGCAGAAACCTTAGCCAAATATGCTCCACAAGAAAAAAATGTGCAGGCATTAGATAATCTTGAAACGTTATTGGACAACCCAAATATTGACGCAGTTTATTTACCGATGGCAAATGAAGAGCATACCGAATGGGCATTAAAAGCGATTGCTAAAGGCAAACATGTTTTGATAGAAAAACCGATGGCATTAGTTGTTGAAGAAATTGATGCCATTACAGCAGCAGCTGAGAAACATAATGTGATGGTCATGGAAGGCTTCATGTATTGTTTCCATCCACAGCACCAGTTTGTGCGTGATTTGATTGATTCAGGTGCCATTGGTCAGGTACGTACAGTTAAAACCAGTTATTCCTTCCCAATGAAGCCAGCACGAATGTATCGTATTAATAGAGATATGGAACATGGGGGTGGCGCGATGTGGGATATTGGTCCTTATGCAATTCATTCAGCTCGTATGTGGTTTGATAACAATCCTATTGCAGTAACTGCATTGGCAAAACTGAATGACCATGGGGCAGATGTCAGCTTGAGTGGCATTTTAGATTTTGATGATGGTCGCTATGCTCATTTTGATATGAGTTTTGAGCGAGCACGCCGATCAGAGTACGAAATTATAGGTACATTAGGTGGTGTTAAGTGTGACACAGTGTGGCAAAATTCTGATGATGCTCCAGTCATTAACTGGTGGACAGATGCTGGTGAACAGCATCAAGAAAAATTGGCGATTGCTAATCACTTTGTATTAGAAATAGAACATTTTAGTGATTGTGCATTGAATCAGAAAACACCTGCATTATCATTAGAAGATGCTAACAATAATTGTAAGGCAATTGTGGCTGCTATACAGTCAGCAATGACAGGAAACAAGGTCGAGATTAATTAACTTTGTGGTTAATCAGGTTCAATCATGTGAATGTGACGGCCAACAGCAAGCCAAGCCCCTGAGATGCCTAGTAATGCCCCAATCATAGGCAATGTCATAAGCATATAGGCTGTGAACCATTGGAGGTTGAAGTCACTACCATAGTGACCAATGAGTTCATGAATGGGACCTGTTAATAAACCCAGAGTGAATAGCAAGGTAAACCACGCAAATAAACCCCCTAAAATACCATACCAAAAGCCAGTATATAAAAAAGGTCGGCGGATAAAGCGATCAGTTGCACCGACAAGTTTCATCACTCGGATCTCAGATTGACGGTTGAGGATGGCGAGTCGAATGGTATTACCGATAACTAATAGAACACTAAGGGATAATAAAAGACCTAAAATGGTAATGCCGCGTTGTATGGTTTTATTGATGCTACGCAGTCGTTGTAGCCACTCCATATCAAGTTGTACTTGTTCGACTTGAGGTAATTCTTCAAGCCGTGCCAATAGACTTCCGATAGCGTCGGGACGCAGGTTTTCATCTGCTGGATAGACAATAATAATTGCCGGTAATGGGTTGTCTGGTAGAGTGTCTAACAGGTTTCCCAAGCCAGAGAGTTGTCGAAATTCTATCAGCGATTGATCAGCAGTTTGATAGTCAAGTTGTGCAATATCAGGCCATTTTTGAAGTTTTTTGCTTAATTCTTTAGCTTGTTTTTGACTGAGATCTTGTTGTAAAAAAAGTGTGATTTGACTGGCGTTATCCCATTGATCACTAATGTTATTGACATTCTGTAGTAATACATAAAGGCCAGCAGGTAGTGCCAGTGCAATTCCGATAACAGTGACAGTCATTAAGCTGGCAAATGGTTGTCGCCATAATTGTCCTAGGCTGAACAACATGGTTTGTAGATGACGAAGCAGGTAATTGGTCACAAATGTTGGTAACCTCATGTTGGTACCTGTGGTGCTATACGCCCCTGATGAAGAATGACTTGGCGATAAGGCATTGTTTGAATCAAATCAAGATCATGAGTAGCAATAAATACTGTGGTTCCAACCTGATTAAACTGTTCGAATAATTCCATGATGTCACGAGATAAATCCGGATCAAGATTACCAGTAGGTTCGTCAGCTAGTAAAATGGTTGGGCGATTGACTACTGCTCGCGCAATACCAACACGCTGTTGTTCACCACCTGATAATGCGATGGGTAAATTACGTTCTTTTCCAAGCAGGCCAACTTTATCTAAAGAAGCTCGTACCCGACGGCCTATCTCGCGATGATTCTCACCAGCAATGACTAATGGCAAGGCAACATTATCAAACACGGTACGGTCGTGGAGTAAGTTATGATCCTGGAATACCAAGCCTATTTGACGACGATAATAGGGGATCTTACGTATTGGAAATCGTGTCAGATTTTGATTGTTGATTAATACTTGTCCGTGAGTACTGCGTTCAATTAGAGCGATTAGTTTAAGTAGTGTGCTTTTACCTGCACCTGAATGGCCTGTTAGAAATGCCATCTCACCTTTTTCTAGATGAAAACTGAGTCCTGACAGGGCTTCATATCGATTTGGATAACGTTTGTAGACGTCGGTAAAGCGAATCATTTTTAGTCTTCACGCCCTAATAGTGCATCTACAAACTCTTCCGCCTGGAAGGGGCGCAAATCATCTATAGTTTCGCCGACACCAATGTAACGAATAGGCAGGCCCGTTTTTTTTGCAATGGCAAAGATAATGCCGCCTTTTGCTGTACCGTCTAATTTGGTTAAGGTAATACCGGTGATACCGACGGCTTCATTAAATTGCACTGCTTGAGATAGTGCATTTTGTCCGGTACCAGCATCGAGCACTAACATAATTTCATGGGGAGCTTCAGCATCAAGTTTAGCCATTACCCGTTTTACTTTTTTCAGCTCTTCCATCAGGTTGGATTGAGTGTGTAAACGACCTGCGGTATCGGCAATTAGAATATCTATGTTACGGGCTTTAGCTGCTTGCAGACCATCAAAAATAACTGAGGCAGAATCGGCACCACTTTGTTGAGAAATGACAGCAATATCATTGCGTTGACCCCAGACTTGTAATTGCTCGACAGCTGCTGCCCGAAAAGTATCTCCAGCAGCAAGCATGACTGATTTTCCCTGACTCTGAAATTGTTTGGCCATTTTACCAATAGTGGTTGTTTTTCCGACGCCATTAATACCTACCATCAGGATGACATATGGACCTTGTTGCTCGGGAATAATTAATGGCTGGCAACTGGGTTCTAGGATAGTAACCATGTCATCACGTAAAGCTGTGAAGAGAGCATCGGCATCACTCAACTGTTTACGGGCAACACGCTGTGTTAAATCGCTAATGATGGTTTGAGTAGCATCAACACCCAAATCAGCAGTGAGTAATTGGGTTTCAAGTTCTTCCAATAAATCATCATCAATAACTTTTTGGCCCAGTACTAGTGATGCAAAGCCTTCGGTCAGTTTAGAACTGGTTTTATTTAGCCGCTGTTTTAAACGGCCAAATAAATTTGTTTTTTCCTCTACTTGTTCAGTATGAGGTGCGGTATCATCACTGCTGTCAATTTGCTGTTGTGGTTGTTCATCAGCTGGAAGTGTATCTTCAGTGGGTTTGGTTTTTTTTCTTAGGAAACTAAACATAATCTTTACTTGTCATTAAACTTCAACGGTACAACGACAAATTTTATCATGGCATGGTTGTGAGAGGCAGATGGTTAATAAATTTAAATGTGTAATAGGGCTGTTGTTGGTGTTACCAACGATTGTCGCGGCAAATGTAAGTGAATATCAACTTGATAATGGTTTAAAGCTAATAGTTAAAGAAGATCATCGCGCACCAGTTGTAGTAACACAAGTTTGGTACAAAGTAGGGTCTAGCTATGAATACAATGGTATTACTGGTATTTCACATCAACTAGAACATATGATGTTTAAGGGCACAGAGAATCTTGGGCCAAATGAGTTTTCACGAATAATTGCTGCCAATGGTGGCAGGGAAAACGCATTTACTGGACGTGATTACACCGCCTATTTTCAGACTCTGGAAAAAGATCGTTTAGAAGTTAGTTTTCGTTTGGAATCGGAGCGGATGCGCAAACTGGTGATTGATGAAGCCGAATTACTAAAAGAAAGAGAAGTGGTTGCTGAGGAACGTCGAATGCGTACCGAAGATAATCCACAGGCTCTGGTACGCGAAGCATTCAATGCTAGTGCTTTTGTAAATAGTCCATATCACCATCCTGTCATAGGTTGGATGAGCGATATTAATAATTACCAGGCAGAGGATCTTCGTCAATGGTATCAAAAATGGTATGCACCTAATAATGCGACTGTGGTTGTGGTTGGTGATGTTAAGCCTGAAGCTGTTTATCAATTAGCAAAACAGTATTTTGGTCCACTTAAACCTGAAAAAACAGCACTAGTAAAACCTCAAGTTGAAGTTGAACAGCGTGGCAAACGCATTATTGAAGTCAAAGCGCCTGCCGAATTATCATACGTAGTAATGGGTTGGAAAGTACCGGTAGTGGCAACTGTGGAAAAAGAACAGGAATGGGAACCTTATGCATTGGAAATGCTGGCAGGTATTCTTGATGGAGGTAACAGTGCACGTTTTGCTCGTGATTTGGTACGTGGAGATGAAGTTGCCGCAAGTGTAGGAGCGGGCTATGGCTTGTTTTCACGTCTTGCAGATGTGTTTATGGTGGTAGGAACACCTGTTCGGGGTAAATCGGTTGAGGAATTGCAGCAAGCCATTATGGTACAGATTTCTAAGTTGCAAACAGATTTAGTGGACGATAAAGAGTTGGAAAGAATTAAAGCACAAGTGGTTGCGAACGCAGTATATGAACGTGACAGTGTATTTTATCAAGCGATGCAAATTGGTATGTTGGAAACGGTAGGGCTAGATTGGCATTTGACTGATTCTTACGTAGAAAAGGTACAAGCTGTAACTGCGGAACAAGTTCAGGCAGTAGCAAAGAAATATTTTATTGAACAAGGGTTAACGGTGGCTGAACTGATACCGATGCCACTAGATGGTAATAAACGCCCAATAGCAGCTGGAGGTCGTCATGGTCACTAGATTATTTGGTATAGTTATTACCCTGTTAATAGCAGTGACTGTACAAGCAGGCCCCAACATTGAACATTGGCAAACTACTAATGGCGGACGAGTATATTTTGTAGATGCGCCTGAATTAGCGATGGTCGACATCACAGTAGTATTTGATGCGGGAGCAGCACGAGATGGTGATTTGTCTGGTACAGCATTATTAACTAATGCCATGCTCAATGAAGGTGCTGGTAATTTAAATGCCGATCAGATCGCAGCTGCATTTGAGGATGTGGGTGCACAATTTAGTAACTCATCACAACGTGATATGGCTATTTTAAGTATGCGAACTTTGACGGCTGAATCTGCATTTGAGCCGGCATTACAAGTCTTTAAAAAAGTGCTAACTAAGCCTGATTTCCCACAAGCATCATTTGAACGATTGAAAAAACAGATGTTGATTGGCTTGCAAGCTAAAAAACAATCACCGGCAGCTGTTGCATCACGCGCTTTTTATAGTAATTTATTTGGCGACCACCCTTATGCTGCTATGCCGGCAGGTGATGAACAGTCAGTGAATCAGTTATCACTAGCATCATTAAAAGCATTTTATAAGGATTATTATGTTGCGAGTAATGCCATAGTGGTATTAGTTGGCGCGATAGAGTCGCAACAAGCTAAAGATATTGCACAGCAACTGTTATCAGACTTACCGACAGGAGAAAAGCCTGAACCATTACCAAAAGTAGCTCAGTTAGCTAATGCAAAAACAGTCACTATTGAGCATCCATCATCTCAGACTCATGTTTTGATGGGACAACCAGGTATCAGTCGTAGAGACTCCGACTATTTTGCATTATACGTAGGTAACCATATTCTTGGTGGTAGTGGATTGGTTTCACAGCTAAGTAATGAGATTCGAGAAAAACGAGGCTTGTCATATAGTGTTTATAGTTATTTCAGACCTATGCACGAAAAGGGGCCTTATCAGTTTGGCTTGCAAACCCGTAACGATCAAGCGCAAGAGGCGCTAAAAGTGATGCAAGAAACATTGCAAAAATTTATTACTAATGGTCCAACAGAAGAAGAACTGTTGGCTGCGAAACAAAATATTACCGGAGGCTTCGCATTACGAGTCGATAGTAATAGTAAGATTGCTGACTATCTGGCAATGATAGGGTTTTATGACTTGCCACTAGATTATTTAGAAACATTTAAAGCGAAGGTTAATGCTGTTACTGTTGCACAAATCAAAGAGGCTTATTCGCGTCGCGTTCAGGCCGATAAAATGATTACGGTGTTGGTTGGTGGCAAAGCAGAATAAAGGCTACCAAACGGGAGCTGTGCGTATCATTGCAGGTCGGTGGCGTGGTCGAAAATTAACTGTACCGAATGTGTCAGGATTAAGACCGACACCGGATAGAGTACGTGAAACGGTGTTTAACTGGCTACAGCCGGTGATAGGTGATACACATTGTTTGGACTTATTCTCTGGTAGTGGTGTGCTTGGATTTGAAGCTGCTTCACGTGGGGCCAAACAAGTTGATATGGTTGAGCTTGATACTAAAGTTGCAATGCAAC
>Ga0164315_10005048_pt1 | contig 10303 bp, 5 predicted proteins | sample GuaBasSedimGuay6_FD_113737 | JGI IMG/M metagenome (GOLD analysis project Ga0164315, IMG submission 113737) | Subseafloor sediment microbial communities from Guaymas Basin, Gulf of California, Mexico - Guay6, Core 4569-2, 0-3 cm | ecosystem: Environmental > Aquatic > Marine > Hydrothermal vents >...
ACACCAAGATGAAGCAAGATAACCGGGAGACAAAATCAGTAATAGAGTAGCAGAATTTTCCAATTGTTTTGCAATTTCTGGTGGAATGGGTTCATTTTCACGTAACTCAAAGTCCATCCATAATGAATAAGCATCGGCACGGCCCCAATTTTGTGCTAAAGAAGTCGTAAGTCCGTTGATCAGCGTCGTCACCCAGCCTTTATCCGCACCTGGCAAAGGTTCATTGTCCACACGAGCGTAACTCACAAAGATGTCGTTCATTTTGGGTATAGGTTCATTGTCCGGATAAATGTCAAAACTGTAGTTTTGGTTGGAACCTCGGAATTGACTTATCCAGTGGCAAGCAAACACATTAAATGCGGAAGATATCTTATCTACACCATACTCTAGCAAACAGTAACGCTGGTAAAACCAAATTTGTGTCACATAAGCCAATACATTTTCGGCTTGAGATAGTTTATGTTCAATTCCATTTTCAAAACCATCGCGCAAACTTTGGAGTACTTGCTTTAAAACCCAAGCTTTAAATGACAGATTGCCGTTAGGAACACCTTTGATAATAGCTTTAGCTTCTGCTTCGGAAAGTCCTATGCGCCCTGCGACATCAAACCAAATTGATACTTCTAACCGTGCTATATCACTTGCCAATAAGTCTGGTTTCATATCACCCACATCAATAATCTTCAGGCTTGGGCCTGAAACAAGTACGTTGCCACAGTGAAAATCATTATGGCGCATCTTACTGAAGAAATAAACCCGTTGTTCTTTGCATAAAGCATTAAAATAAGTATGTAAAATGCAGCTGTTGGTGTTAAAGCCTATAGACTCAAGTTTAGTGGTGAATAATTCCACCGCATTTTTGTGAAAAACGAGTTCATATCGCTTTTCTTTTTCAAAATTAAGCGTGTTGCACTGCTCTTTGTGAGTACCGAGCCAAATTTGTACATCATCCACACCCGCGGAAGAAAATAAAAAATAAACAATATTATCCCTACCCACCAAACAATTATTGCTGGTAAGGCAAATATCCTTTACCCTAATCCACTCTTCATCCTGCTTTTTTATATTATCAAGCTGATTTACCAATTGAGTGGCAGAGATGGACTGTTGATATTGAGGAACCGGGAAAAAACGACCATATTTAATGACAATAGTTTTATCCCGAGAACTATCAACATATCCATTGATGATTAAATCAGGTGGCAGTTGATGAGCAATTTTTTCGTAGTAACTTGAACAACTGTCAAAAACACCCAATTCTTTAAGACTGTTATAAACCTTTACTATCTGATGTGAAAATTCTTTAAGGTTATCGGTAAAAAAATTAACCTCCGTTTCATTTTCTTTGGAGATGAGATCACAAAGGTATTCCTTTAAATCATAAACATTTGCGCCGGTTTGATCAGCCACATGTCGATATACCACTAAACCGGGATTATTAAACTGCTTGTCAACAAACTCGGCAAAGTATTGCGACGCAGTCGCTTTAATTTGTCGTGCATGTTCTTGTTCTTTATTGGCATCATTTTCATTTTTATGAAATCGGAGAATAAATGTAGCGGCTCGTTTAGAATTGTCAGCATAATTGAAGATAAGTTCAAATACCTGTACAGAACTGCGTCCTTCTGTGCGTTGACACAAAGTAGCTTTGAGTCTCCTGCCTTTTTTTTGTGAATAACCGGCCCATGTTTCAAACAGTTGTTTGATAAGCTGATTACTTTCCTTTTCATTCAGTGGAAGCTTATTTATAATTTCTAAATTGGATAAATCGAATTGGTAAGACATCATTTAAATTGACTCCAACACTCGAATAAAGCGTAGTGCACTCATATTTAATACTCTCAAATATATTACAACAATTATTAACCAAAAATCAAGTTCAAAGCTGCGACAAGCACTCAGGGCGTGAATCGCATACTCAATTTCTTTAGTAACTACTCAGCACCGAAGTGTGCGAATTATTATAGCCTGGGGCTTTGCGGCAGGTGCAGGTGTTTATGATGTGAAAGCCCTTTCTGGGCGCATTAAAATTTTAAATTGTCCCTTCTCACCCAGGGCGCTGCCCTGGGCTTTAATAAAGCGCCCTTTCAGGGCTGAGTAGTTACTTTCTTTATTCGCATATTGTAACAGCCGGTTAATCAATACTTTAGACTTAGCGGCAATCTCTGGAGCAGTGGCAAAGTCGGTTGCGTCTGTCCAGCGCGGTATCTCTCGCCCAGCTACAACAATCACAATGTCTTCTGACAATTCTAACGAACTGAGTAGCCGTCGCTGCCACTCGTCCTTTTTAAAAAACGTATGTTCTGCCAAATTGCGCTGATGCCCAATGATAATCGGAACAGTTTTTGCTTAAATTGTTAACTTATTGTTATTTAAAGTATTTATAATTATTGCTGCTTTCAGCCATTGACTGTCGGAAATCGGCCATCTCCTCGTCATGTTTCTTGCTGCTTTGTCGCAATTCCTTGGTTACCTGTTTATTCTCAATCACATATTGTATTAACCAATCTTCTAACCGGCTGAGTCGATCATTATCCTGTTCTATTGATTGATCCAATTTTGCACTTATCCGGTTGAGATTTTTTTCCGTTTCGGTTACCCGTTTTTATAAGATAACATCAGTCATTATGAATTACTTCACGTTATATTCACCCAAAGTGGGTATTTTAAAGACAATTTAACATAAACTGTAGTGGTTTTGTGATGTTAAACATTATCGTCAAGAATGTGAAAGCCAAAATCCAAAACGGTCATTATCTGGATTCTGGCCTGAAACCGGAATGACGAATGCTCAATATTTTGTTTGACCATTACAAAAAATCAAAAATATTATCAATCAATCCGAGTAAGGCCCAAAAAGCTTGTCCCCGCAGTTCCCCGCTAATTAACGAAGGGGACAAGGTTTTAGCGAAGGTGGGGATCGGATTTTTGTTGGTTGGTACAGAAATTAGAGCGATCTTGTATTAATGGCACGCACGATAGACATTTTGGTTGTGCAAGGGGTGTAATTAAAAGTGATAGAAATGCCAAAATATCACGGATTTTTGCAGTCCCTTAAGGGGACTTGAGAACAGCCAGGGGCGTTGCCCCTGGCTTTAATAGCTCGCCCCTTTGGGGCTTTAAAACCTAGCCCCTTTGGTGCGAAATTAATATAGCCAGTGTAACTACCTGGCACTTAATTCTTAATTCCTATCGTGCGTGCCATTAGATCTTGTACTAGTGCAGGATCGCTACAGTTTCCAGACCACCTCAGCCAACGGCTAAAGCCGTTGTCTAAAAGCTCAAGTGCCCTAAAGGGCACTACAAAATAGGGTTAGTCGGCTTTAGCCGACTTGAGCTTTCAGACAACGGCTTTAGCCGTTGGCGTTGGGGCGGTATCGATCCTTCCGCGAAACTGCACTAGCTTGTACCGATCCCCTTGTACCGATCCCCTTTCCCCTTGAACCAATCCTTAAAAGTTATCAGAGTAACCCGGAATCCGTTGCTCTAAAAATGAATCCGTTTTTCTACCAATGTTGCCCAAACCTTTCAGTTGGAATTGCAGGAAAAAACCGTTTGAATAATCAAAACCATCTGCACTATTCAAATAGCGTTGTGCAATAAAGCGCACTGCCCAACAACAACTGTTATATTCTAAACCGCCAAAGGTTTCTAAAATATTTTTATTCGGCAGTGAGTAATTCCAACGTCCCAATAGTTTCCAGCGCGGGTTTAATGACCAGTAAAAAGATATATCCGTTTGCTCTATGATACTGTCGCGCAAGCGATAAGAAGTATTAAAAATACGTTCACTGTTTGGCTGATAACGCATTCGCACTATGGTACGTTCAGTGTCGTTGGTATGTGGATTCCATTGGACGGTTGACGAAACCCGCCAACTTTTCGCCGGCTGCGTCGCTAATTCCATCACCATAGTAGAAGACGCATCAGAATAGACAGGTTGATCGGGTAAAGTGACGCGCCTATCTCGGAAATAATAAATTTGTCCAAGGCTGGCTCGCAAATGCTCCACGCCAGTGTTACTTCCCAGTAAACGTGAAGTCATGCCTAAGGTGACTTGATGCCCATCGTCAACCCTATCTGCCCCAATGAAGTTATTTTCACGAAATAGCTGCAAAAATGATAAATCATATTCAGCTGTGTCAAAAATCGGAATATCGTTTTGATCTTGATAGGGCGTATAACGATAAAATAAACGAGGTTCCAATGTTTGCACTAATCCCCTACCCCGCCAATTGACATTACGATCAAAAAACAGCCCACTATCGGTGCTAAAGGTAAATAAAAAGCGATCTGGTGTGGTATTTTCATCGGTAGCCACATTATCCAAATGATAACCGGTATAGCGCAGTGATAACTTTGGCACGACAAAAGTGCCGGGGGTGCGCCAAGGAAAACTGAAGGCGGATTCCATGTCTAAGCGGTTACCAGTAGCCCCTTTAACCACGTCGGTATTACGATCAAAGCGTACCCATTCGGCCTGTAGTCCTAAGTTGAATTGGCGATTTTTGGTCGGCAAATTGGTTTTAAACAGCAATTGGGGCAAGCGTTGATAGGGACGTGCCGCTGGATTTGGGTCCAGCGTTTGGAATTTATGCAAACGTCCCTGTAAACTCCAGCCATCTCCCAAATAGGCTAAATCGCCCCGCTGTTCTAAGTGGGTGATACTTGATACATTGATATTATTGCCCAAATCTGCAAAATAGCGTTCATCAGAGACATAATTTATATCAAGATCGGCACGCCAACGTTTTGATATTTGACCATTATGCTTAAAGAGCAATGAACTCCGATCTTGCCCCAAGACTTGATCTTGAGGTAAATACTCAACATTCAAGTTGCCTCCAGTGGCTTGAGTCAAATAGCGGAATTCGCTGTTCAATAAAAAACCGCGCCGCGACATGATGCGTGGCGTGAGGGTGGCATCGTAATGAGGGGCGAGATTAAAATAATAGGGAATACTCATTTCCACACCGGTTTCATCAGTCATTCCCACATTGGGCATCAAAACACCTGATTTACGCTGTTCGCTGAGAGAAAATGATAAATACGGAAAATAAAAAACGGGTATATCCCAAAGGCGTATTGTCACATCGCGGGCGGTACCTACCGCCTTAGCTTCATCCAGCGTGAGGCGGCCAGCATTCAAGCGCCACACTTCAGATTTAGGATCACAAGTGCTATAGCTGGTTTGTTCTAAATGAATGATGTCCTTAGATTCCTTGATGATTTTGGCAGCCCGCCCCCGTGCGCGTCGTTTTAATAACCAATACTCGGCATTTTTCATTTCACCTTGATTATCCGGGCGCAATTGTACGGAGGCACCACTGATAACAAAGTCGTTGTCCCAGAAAGTAAAGTCTTTTTCAGCATCAGCAATATCGTTATTGCGATCATAAACGACGACGGGTGTCTTTAATATCTGTTCGCCCCGTTGCATTAAGACATCACCGCTGGCGGTAGACGTGCCAAGTTTTTCCAGAACAATCGCTTCATCAGCAAATAAATGGATAGAATCATCTTCTGGTGGCTGCAAGTCTGGACGAGGTGGTGCGATTTCTGCAAAAGGCTTGCACAACGCAAACTCGTCCGCCGCTGCCAGCGCGTCAAGGCTATGACACAAGATAAGTAACAGTATAATAATTGTTTGATAAAGTCGCACAGTGGTTAAGTGTTCAGCGTGTTGAAATGATTGAAATGGTAAAGCTCTTGCAAAATGGCTTATTAAAAAAATGCTAATAATCAAGAGGCTTTGATATATTTTTTAAATCACGAATAGCGAATTTATAATATCGCACCATTTTGATAAATCAAGAGGCTTTGATAATTTTCTTAAATCGCGAATAATGAACAATTAAAATATTGCACTACTTTGATAATATAGATGTTCAGATAATTAATTTCACAAGTCAAAGTTAACGGATACTATCCCTAGGAAGGGATAGCATCCGTTTCGTTACGTTATTTTTCTGAAAAACTATGGGTGCAATAAAAAATTGTTTATTCTATCACGATTAAAAACCGGTATTTATTGACAAGCACGCACAAATGACCAAAAAAGCGAATAGTCAGTACAACAAATCGGTAGTCGCTACAAACCAGTGGAGGTCTTAAAAATCAATAACTTATATAATGGACTGTGAAGAGCGGCACAGATGTCAGGTATTTTGTCAGTCTTGGGTATCTGAATTGGGAACCCAAACTTGGTTACTTTTCTACAGCCAAATATTTTTGGCACTGGTCCTTCAATGGGATTGATTCAAATCAAGAAATGACAGAAGGGCAACCATAAAGGATTGCCCCTACAAACATTCATTTTGCGTAGGGGCAATTCCTTGTGGTTGCCCGTTGCCTTTGAATTTTAAGCTTCAAACGAAACGACCCCAGTGCCAGATTTTTAAACTCGGGCATTTTTTGATTGACAATCTCAATTCCCAATTCCCATGGTTTGAACACTTCTATTGGTTAGTAGGGACTATCTGGATAATAAAAGGGCAGGCTTTGTGAACGAGTGAGTTTGGCTTAATAACTGATGTTACGCACATTGCTTCGACTTATCACAGTTTGTGCAATAAAGCGGAAAGTTCCATACCATGATGATGTTTGGTGAAAGGCTTACGCGGGGGATTGCCCATCTCGGAATCAGTTTTTGCGCGCAAAAACTTTTGCCTCGATTACAATATATAACGAGATGTAGGGGCAATCCTTTCGATGCAAAAACTTTTGCATCGAATATGGTTGCCCCAATTGACTCTCGATCGAGCGTTGTGCGTCATAGAGTTTTTAAATGAAATGCGAAGTTGCCGTTTGCTATTCGCGATTTGATATTGCATCTGGCCGTTAATATTTAAATGCGAAGATTGCTGTTTGCTATTCGCGATTTGAAATTATGGCTGGCCGTTAAATGAAAGGGGCAACCGCGAGGGATTGCCCATCTCTTCATTAAGTTTTTCTAGCAAACTTTTGCGTCGATTACAATATATAACGAGATGTAGGGGCAATCCTTTATGGTTGCCCCGATTGACTCATTTTGAAGCTGTGTGCGTAACATGAGTTAATAAATAAAAAAAGCCCCAAGGTTTCACAGCCTTGAGGCTTTTTTTTTGAGCCGTCTGTCAAAAACGGCTTGATGATTTGGGACTCCCCAAAAATATACCATTGATACTTTTTCCCAAAGTTTTACCAACGATACATTTGGGTATGTTATTTATTTGGTAGCCCCTTTACAGCATGGTAGCGATGGGTTTCGCTATCGCTCTGCCTAGTACTGCCAGTCTGTACAACACTGTTGGTTGTAGGATGTACCATCATAGCGAGGATCCGCAAATTCAGCAACGTGGTAAGAACCCCAGTTGCAGTTGTTGTCATCGCCAATGCAACACCACGGATCGCTATTATTAAAAAACTTAATGTACTTGGCCTGTTCCCACTGATTACACTGCCCGCCCGCTTTAGTGGTCGTTTTAACTTCAAACCCCTTCGGGTTCGTTCCGGTTTTGTTTTGACTGTGGATCATATTTAATTCCACAAGTAGAAGTTACACATAAAGTTAGCTATTGATAACCGCTAACCACGATAAACAAAGCTTCTTGGCCAAATGGCCTCGGGGCTTTTTTTTTTGCATCAACGTGAGTTCAAAATGTTTGGCAAAAAACGCGACGGATAATACACCCATTTTGTTGTCAATGCAAATACCCTTATCAAAAAAAAATTGGGATCAAAGGCCAAGCATTTTGCTTATGGCCTTCTTACTTTAAATGGCACATTGCTGTTATTCAATTGGCTATTTAAAAAAACACGGTCTTCATAAATTTCTGATTTGCAAGCATCGCACTATAATCCCACTATTCAATGAACCTGAGCAACTGCCGGTTTGTACGACCCAAATCCAAATGGATCATTCTATTTACTCAATTATTAATTCTTAATGACTTTGGCAGCTATAATCCAAGTGTGTGCATTGTCAACTCATTTTAAGCTTTTGAAAAGCCTAACCCTTTTTAAACCGCTTTCAACATGATGGAGCCGCACAATACGCCCCCCTATCTGGGCTACTCTATGCACATAACTTTTAAGCGTATGATTTCTCTATTTTTTCAAATTGGGTTGGTGGGCAAGCGGGCTGTACAATTTTTGGGCGTTTTGGAATTCTAACAGCCCGCTTAGGTGGGCACGAAGAACTTATGTGCATAGAGTAGCCTATCTGGGCTGATAAAAAGACTCGGTGTGAGCAAGATTAATTTTCCCCGTTTTGGTTGCGTATAGAAAAATTGTATAAAACAATTGTGACTTAAATAAACCTATTTTCATTAGTACTTCACAATTCACAATTCACAATTCGCTTTATCACCCCAGCCCCTATCTCATTTTATTCATCACAGCCAACCACTTTTGTAATTTTTCTGGTTTGCTGAGTTGTGCCATAGCTGGACTGGTAGACGGCAGTCGATAATAGGTTAAATGCTTAAATTGATGGCAGATAGGAAGAACACGCTTGTTATATTCCTGTTCGGCTTTTGTGCCATTAAAAAGAACAAATTTGACAGAACGATGCGTCGAATAAAATAATTCAAAATCATTTGTCACAATTGAGTGGTTTTGTATAGATGAATCTAAACTGCCTTCTCTCTGACAATTTTTTAGCACATACCACAGCGCAATATGATTTTCTATTAAAACGGCCTTTTTTTCTTCATAATTTGATAGCGGTGGCGAATTGGTGAATTGTGCTATGACATCCCAAAAGCTATTACGTGGGTGAGCGTAATATTCTTGTTTTTCTAAAGAGGCGGCACCCGGGATAGAACCCAAAATCAGCATTTTCGCATTTTTGGCGGCAATCGGCGAAAAACCAGTAATCATCGCAATCAATTTTTTTCTGTTGAGTGAGTTTGGCTATATACTTTCATATTCTCATTCGTTTCAGGCGAACCTTGTACCTATTATCAGGAATACAAGGCGAACCTTGTACGAAAAATCCTATTTTTTCAAAGTTTGGCACTAGAAATACATCTTAGCTTTGTCTAGTTCATCAGTCCAACGAAGTTGACTATTTTTCCAGCCGTTGACAACTCGTTGCCCTTGCTGATGGCCGGTGGTTGCTTTATCACCTTCAAAACCATCGACTAGGCTGTACACATTTTGGTAGCCGGCTTTGGTTAGGAGGTTAGCGGCACTGGCACTCCGATAACCAGAACGACACATTAATATGACCGGGATCTGTTTATTTAGGCCCTTCTGATGAAGACGATCTTCAACAGCACTGACAAAACGGTCATTAACGGTCATTTTAAAGTTTTTGCCTTTGTCATCCCATTGTTGCCAGTCTTCAATCAGTTCATAAGGAATATTCGCATCTATAACCGTTGGCACACCGACAAAAGCGATTTCTGCTTGGGTACGGACATCAATAAACAGGAGATTTGTGGCTTCTTTTTGAATCAGCGCAGACGCTTCTTTCGCTGTTAGATAAAGCCCACGTTCTGTTTTCTTGCCATTAGGTAAATCCATTGTTTGTTTTCCTATTTAGTAAAAAATTTAGTACCGTTACCAATGTTATTATAAATAGAAAACCTTGGCAATTGGCAATCTTGAATCAAGAATCAAGAATTGGGAATATTATCAGGAGTACAAGGCGAACCTACAGTACAACGGATACGCGAAATAAACGGATAGAAAACGGATAAAAAAAAAGTTCATCCCTTGGTTTTCTTGAAAATAGAAATTAATACTTTAAACTTTTTTTAAAAGCCGGTGTTTATCTATCAGTGCTAAGTTAGTATGACAGATAATAAATCGAGGGAAGCCTTATCCGTTTATTTAGTGGGACCAAAGTACTAAGGTATGATTGATAATGAACCCATTTTTTGGAATGCGCCCATAAATATTATCAACCATAACTACAAGGATTGTTTATAATAAAGGATTGGCTTTATTGGGATTGACAGTACCATAAAACCATAACTACAAGGATTGTTTATAATAAAGGATTGGCTTACTTACCACCTATCAGTTTCTAAATAAGTACAGCGAATTTACGAAAAAAACGAATTGGGGATTGTGGAATCAACGCAAGTGCAGATAATTCAATGGGTTAATAACACGAACATTTCGGAAAGAAGCTGTACTCAATGATTGACAGTACCATAAATATTTAAAACCATAACTACAATGATTGTATATAATAAAGGATTGGCTTATGAATATTATCACGTCTGGCTATGGCTACAACCAACCTTTGGTAAACGAAGATAATCCGAACGCTTGGGCCAAAAATCGGCGGGTGGAGATTGAAGTGAAATAA
>Ga0164315_10005049_pt1 | contig 10303 bp, 11 predicted proteins | sample GuaBasSedimGuay6_FD_113737 | JGI IMG/M metagenome (GOLD analysis project Ga0164315, IMG submission 113737) | Subseafloor sediment microbial communities from Guaymas Basin, Gulf of California, Mexico - Guay6, Core 4569-2, 0-3 cm | ecosystem: Environmental > Aquatic > Marine > Hydrothermal vents...
ATGGAATACGCCAATCATTTATTTTTGTGAAATTATTTCCTCCATCTGAGGAACTCCAAATATCCAGAACACCAACAAAAACTTTATTTGCATCCGTTTGAGAAACAGTTAAAGCCATATCAAACCAGGATTGTTCACTTCCAAATATATCATTTTCTTCCTCGGTTTTCACGAAAGATGTTCCACTATCCGTGGATTGATAGAGGCCTTGAAAGCTCCCTTCTGTATCACTATTTGCACTTAAAAGATATACTATATCAGGTTTTGCCTCACTGACATCTATTGCAAACCTGGAGGAAGAAACAGGAAGTCCGGCGGTTACTGCAACGAAATTATTTCCCCCATCTGTTGATTTATAAAATTTATTGGCGGTAACATAATATATTATACTAGGGTCATCCGGTTTTAATTTAAAATCAAGAACATTGCCTGAGCCGGTTTTTATCCATCTTGTACCGGCATTCGTGCTTTTAAATAATCCTTTACTGGTTGCTACCCAAATTATATTTGAATTATTGGGATGGATATATATTTCATTTGAATTCGAAGTAGTAGTTGAAAAATTTAATCCCGTAGTATTCCAGCTTCTGCCGCCATTAATCGATTTTAAAACACCAATACTGAATGTGTCAGAGGCATCATCATCCCCGGTAGCAATGTATATAATTTCAGAATTATCAGGATCAATGGCAATTCCGGACACGCCTATTTGTGGCAACTGGTCTGACAATGGTGTCCAATTTATTCCCGAATTTGTAGATTTCCAAATTCCTCCTGCCGGAGCACCAACGTAGTAAGTGCTTGGATTATTTGGATCTACGATAAACGTATTTACTCTTCCCTGCCCGCTTTTTACATTTGTTGTATAAGGTCCAATGGACTTCCAATCACTTATACCTGATTTCAACATTTGCTGTTTTTGTTCCCAGGCCTTCCATATCAGGTTTGGAGTAGCAATCGTCCCATCTGTTAAGAGATAATTTTTCCAGTGGCTTTCCCAGCGCTTGAACGGTTTAAAACCACTGCCTTTTTTCTGAAAATCTTTACCTTTCCAATAATGATTAAAAGCATTGGATAATTCCTGTAAAGTTATTTTAGTATCATCGGATTTTTTTTGAACAGTATTCATCCATGGCGCATTCTCATTATATTGTCCATGGACATGAGATGCTATTAAAAAAATTACAATGTAGATTATCTTTTTCATAATAAGGGATATCCTCTATCAACTTATTTAGCGCTGCTAATATAGTAAAAAAACGAGTTTAATTCACTTTAAGCAAATCAATTAAGATATCATCATTTTCTTTCTTAATAGCAACAACTTCTTTAATATTTTCATTTGGTATTGCCACTGAAAGTACATAATGTATTATTTCCCACTCGTTATTGTCCTTCATTAATACTCCCGATCCCCGACAAATTCCCATCCATGTATCCAACAGTTCATCGAACCAAACTACATTATTACCAGAATCGCTATAAATATTTCTTTCAATTGTTTTGAAATCCCAGGTATTTTTTTCTTGGAAAAATGGCTTTGTAAATTCCTTAAATTCCGAAACCTTCCAATTCTCCAGGGCATCGGTTCCAATGAAAACACCATTAGTGCTCATCGTTTCAAAGTAGGCATCGAAATTTGATTCTGCCGCGTTTTTATGCCATTGATCTATGAGCATGTTTATATCTTTCTTAAAATCCTGTGCATATAATACACTAATAAATAACGTAATAAAACTCGTGATGATATATTTTTTCATAGGTTTATTTTTTAGTTTAATACTTTTCCTTTTGGCATGATATCTTCGGATACAGATGTCGTATCGCTCTTTATTTCTTCAATAAATTCACTTACATCATAATTCAGGTTTTCCTGTAATAAGATGTTGTTTATTTTTAAATTTAACGCTGAAAAAGCATTTAAAATATTTTCATTTTCATTTTTAATTTCTTCTTCGCTAATATTATTTATGGATGCCATGTCGGCAAGACGTAAACTTTCAGAATGCAATACATTCAACCTGATCTTCACGGAAGGAATTTCAAACTTTTCAACACGAATTGTATCTTTCAATTGTTGTGCCAGTTCCGAGAGTTCGTTGGCATTAAATAAGGCATCTATAGCAGATATATTTTTATATTGCTTAATAAAATCATTCATTTTTTGGTATTCTGTCCAATCTTCAACTTCTTTTTTCGCTTCCGGATTTAGTTCTACCTCTGCATAATCCGGTTTCAATAGTTTAATCGCTGTACTGTCAGATGCAGTTACCAGCTCTTCTTTGGAAATTGATTTGCGACAAGAAAAAACCAACACCAGGAGAAAACCAAACAGGAACCATTTTATTTTCATATCAACTTATAAGGAATTAAAATTCAAAAATAAGGAATATTTATGTACTACTTCGAGGATCTTGTATAATTAAAACTATACATATTTCAGTATATTTGCATCGTTAAATTATCAATTATATGGCATCAAAAGTTTTGATTATTGGCTCCAGTGGACAGATAGGAACCGAGCTGGTTTTGAAGTTGCGACAAATTATAGGAAATGAAAATGTTATTGCTTCAGATATCCGATTTGGCAATTATGAAGTAATGAAGTCAGGCCCTTTCGAAATATTGGATGCCACTTCAAAAAAAGACATTTTAAGAGTGGTTGAAAAATTTGAGATAAAGGAAGTATACCTTATGGTGGCTATGTTATCAGCCATCGCGGAAAAAAATCCAAAAATAGCTTGGGATTTAAATATGAACACTTTGTTTCACGTTCTTGATCTGGCAAAGAATAAAATTATAGACAAAGTTTTCTGGCCAAGTTCCATTGCGGTATTTGGACCTGCATCTCCAAAAATGAATGCACCACAGCACACAATTTTGAATCCCACAACAGTCTATGGTATGAGTAAATTAGCAGGAGAAAATTGGTGCGAATACTATCACAATAGGTTTGGTGTGGATGTTCGCAGTATAAGATACCCCGGAATTATTAGTTATAAAACCATCCCTGGAGGAGGAACTACTGATTATGCGATTCACATGTTTTATGAAGCCATTAAAAACAAAACCTATACAAGTTTTTTAAATAAAGATACAGTTTTACCAATGATGTATATGGATGATGCAATAGATGCAACAATTCAATTAATGGAAAATAATGACATTTCAAAATTTGAATCCTACAACATTGCAGCGATGAGTTTCTCACCAAAACAATTGGCGGAAGCTATAAGAAAATACATCCCTGATTTCACCATTAATTACAAAGAAGATTCAAGACAAAAGATTGCGAATTCATGGCCGCAAAGCATAGATGACAGGCAGGCAATTGAGGATTGGAACTGGCGATCAAAAATTGACCTGGATGGATTGGTGAAATCAATGTTTAAAGGATTGAATTATAGAATTTAATGGTTATTAATTATGATTGTCGACTATAAGGATCTCCCGGAAACTTCAAAAATTTATATTTATCCTGCAAGTAGGAAACTTTATCCGAAAGAAGTGCCTTTTATTGCTGAAAAGCTTAGAATGTTTTTAGAAACGCTCGCGGATAATGACTTATTTTTCGAAATTAAATACGATCGTTTTCTTCTAATTTTCGTTTCTGATCTGACCCCTTTATCCGCGGAGCAGAATGAAGACCTGGTAGCTCTTGTTTTGTTTATGGAAAAAGAATTTAATATTGGCCTGTTAGACAAGGTGAATATCTGTTTTAAACAAGGAGAGTTCGTTCAGTTAAAGGAAATACCGGATTTTAAAAAACTTATAAAAAACAAAGGTGTGTCAAAAAAAACAATAGTTTTTGATAATTTGATAAACACAAAGAACGAATATGATTGCTGTTGGGAAGTACCGGCCAATGAGAGTTGGATATCTCACTTCTTTTAGGCAACCTCTATTAATTCATTTCTTTTAAAAAACGAAGATAGTGAATAAGATGCGAGGCATATTTTTTATGCAATAGCCGTAGCTATTCCAAAATAAAATTAACGAAGTAGATTGTTTACTATCTTCGTTCCTAAAGGGTTTTCAGCGATTTCCCAATACATCTTCAAATTTTTTCGCATTATCCCGACAGGGCTTCAAAAACTTTCATTGTCTTGAAAAAACGCTGAAAATTTTGATGTGAATGAATTAATAGAGATTGCCTTTAGTCCAGCATGTCTACGTAATGCAATGGATCGATAGCATTTTCCACTAAATAATCACCACTTTTTGTTCTTCGTAAAGATGACAAATGGGCGCCGGAATTTAAAGCTTTACCAAAATCATTTGCAAGGGATCGTATATAGGTGCCCTTGCTACATACCACTCTGAATGCAATATTAGGCATATCGATTTTTATAATTTCAAATTCGTAGATACTTATTTTGCGTGATTGAATTACCGTTGATTCTCCTTTTCTTGCCAACTCATAGAGTCTGATGCCATCTTTTTTTATGGCAGAGTACAATGGGGGTGTTTGTTCAATCTCTCCCAGAAATAATTTTGCGGTTTTCTGAATGTCAGCATCGGAAATATTAGTTATAGGAAAAGTCTGATTTATTTCAGTTTCCAGATCATAAGAAGGAGTGCTTGCACCGAGTGTTATTGTACCCGTGTATTCCTTTTTTTTTGCCTGTATTTTGTTTATGATTTTTGTAAATTTCCCGGTGCAGATAATCAATAATCCTGTGGCTAATGGGTCTAAAGTACCGGCATGCCCTACTTTAATTTTTTTAAGTTTGTATTTTTTTCGAATGGCCCATCGCAACTTATTCACCACCTGAAAAGAAGTCCATTCTAATGGTTTGTCAATCAATATCAACTGGCCCTTTTGGAAATCTTCAGCGTCCATTATAGATAGAAATAAGCGTAACCGATCGCCACTGTCCCAATGATAAAACAGTAGATAGCAAAATAGTATAATTTACTATTTTTAACTAAAGATATCATCCAATTACACGCGAAGAGTCCTGCCAAAAAAGCAGCTATAAATCCAAGTGAATAGGCTCCCATATTTGCACTTTCAAAGTTGATTTGTCCACTAAAGATGTCTTTAGCTACTTTGCCTAAAATCAATGGGATAACCATCAAAAAAGAAAAACGTGCTGCCTTGTTTCTATCTACTCCGAGAAGCACCGAAGTGGAAATGGTCGCACCTGATCTTGAGATACCCGGAAGCATAGCTATAGCTTGCGATATTCCAATAATCAACGCATTTTTATAACTAACATTTTTCGTAGTATTTTTAGCCCTGTCTGCAAATAGTAATAATAATCCTGTTATTAGCAGCATAAATCCTACCATAAGAATTTGTCCTCCGAAAAACGCTTCCAGTTCTTTTTCAAAAAGAAGTCCTATGATAACTGCAGGTATCATAGATATAATAATTTTTAATGAAAAAATAAATTCCTCATTCCATTTAAACTGCAAAAGGCCTTTTAGGATATTTAAAACTTCAGCTCTAAAAACTACAATCGTGCTCAAAGCTGTGGCAAAATGTAAAATTACAGTAAAGGTTAAGCTTTCCTGCGGTAAGGATTGATCGCCAAATATAGCTTTTGCCAATTCTAAATGACCGCTTGAAGATACAGGTAAAAACTCTGTTAAACCTTGAATAATTCCAAGAATAATTGCTTCTAAATAGCTCATGTATGATGTGTCAAATTAATTTGTGGAGTGTAGGTTTAATTCTTTTTTTCTACCGGGTTGGCCATAATGGCGTACACTTCAATTGCCAAACCGAGAAGTACCAGAGTGGGAGCCAATCGAATGCGCTGAAAATTATAAATGGATTCATTGAATACCATAGGGTCATCACTACCTCCACCTACCATTAATATGAAACCCAGGAGTATTACTACTATTCCAATACTCATTATTATATAATTCTTCCTTTCAAAAAGAAATTGCCCGGATTTTTTATTTTGCTTATTTATCTTCTTTGCCATTTTTTAATTTTTTAATAGTACAATTCATCTGTTCGAAGATTCAAAAACCTTTGTGTCGCAAAAAATGTACTGAAATATGTAATTGTAACTCCTATAATGAATACTGCACTGAATAGTATTACGAGCTCCAGTGGGTTGTTCAAAAATCCGAATTCAGGAAAATTATGGTTGAGGTAGTAAACTACAATAGAGAGTTCTGCTAAAGCTACAAGTGCACCAATAATTCCTAGTTTTACACTCCTCCAAATAAAAGGTTTTCTTATATACTGTTTTGTGGCACCCACCATTTGCATCGTTTTGATAGTGAAACGTTTCGCATATACTGATAAACGTATAGAACTATTGATTAAAACAACAACTATTAAACTTGCTAATCCACTGAACAGCAGAATGAAAAAGCTTATTCTCTTTACATTTTTTGTCAATAATCCAATTAAAGGTTTGTCATAAGACACGTCAGAAACGAATTGATTTGTGGAATATTTTGACTCTATTTCAACCATTTTTTCTGGCGTAACATAGTCTGCTTTTACAAAAATATCAATAGAATTTTGTAAAGGATTATATCCTAAAAAATCCATAAAATCCTCACCGTTCTCTTTTTTATAGATTTCTGCAGCTTCTTCTTTGGAAATGTATTGTGTACTCTTAGTAAACGCCTCGTTTTCAACGCTGGCCAGCAAATTTTTAATACCCTCTGATTTAACATCATTATTTAAAAAAAGTGTGATTGCCGCTTTTTCTTTAAAATAATTCGAAACTTTCTTTGTATTAATTACTAACAGACCTAAAAAACCAAGCAAAAAAAGGACCAAAGAAATGCTAATTATTACTGAAATATAAGAGGATCGCAACCTTCTTTTTTGGTATTTTTCAAACGATGTACTCATGGAAAATGAATAAATTTAAGATTTGCAAGGTAATTAATTCTATAGAAACAAAAACATAAAATTAAGCCTTTCAAATAGTTTAATTAGTACCAGAAAGAAAACTAGTTATTTATCAAGTCTTTGATAAGAAAAGGTCAAAGACGAGGCTTTCGAAGTTTTGAAAATCAAGGAGTTCACTGGCGTGAATGACTGTTTTCAAAACGAGTGTAACGAAGTAATTGACGTTTTCTTGTAAAGATTAATTAAATATCCTGACACAGTTCAATTAATACCCCATTTGCCGTTTTAGGATGTACAAATGCAATCAATTTATTATCCGCACCTTTTTTTGGAGTTTCATTTAAAATATGAAACCCCAATTTTTTTAGTCTGACAATTTCTTCTCTTATATTTTCAACAGCGAAGGCTATATGGTGTATCCCTTCGCCCTTTTTTTCTATAAATTTGGCAATAGGGCTGTTCGGGTCATTAGCTTGCAGTAGTTCAATTTTGTTGGGCCCAATTTGAAAAAAAGATGTTTTTACACCCTCACTAAGTACTTCTTCAACTTTGTAATTTTTTTTATTGAAAAGAGAAGAGAATAATTTGTTTGATCGTTCTAAATTATTAACGGCAATTCCTATATGTTCTATTTTATCCATAAGGTTAAATTATATAAAAAAAATCAAATAGAATTCATAGCGATCAAATAATTAAAAAATAAATATATTTGATGCTAATAAGCGTTAATTTTGCCATATGGAAACGAACAGACAAAAAAAGATCGCAGGAGTTTTACAAAAAGATTTGGTGGATATCTTACAGGGCGCAGCCAGAGATTCTATGAAAGGGGTGATCATATCAGTTACCAAAGTTCATGTAACTTCTGATTTGGGTCAGGCGAAAGTTTATTTAAGTGTTTTTCCATCTTCTAAGAGAGATTATATTTTGAAGGGTATTGTTGAGAATACTGCAACAATACGGTATGAAATGGCAAAAAGAACTAAAAATCAATTACGACGGATGCCTGAACTCAATTTTTATGCTGATGATTCCTTAGATTATATAGAATCTATTGATGCCGCATTAAGAGGTGAAGATGAAAATCCAATAAAAGATCCAAATATATTATCTAATAAGAAAAAGAAATAATTTGAACTTTTCGCTTTACATAGCAAAACGTTATTTGTTTTCAAAAAGTAATAACAATGCTATTAATATTATTACGTCGATAGCAACTATTGGTGTAATAGTAAGCACCATAGCCTTGTTTGTGGTCCTCTCGGTTTTCTCGGGATTAAAGACTTTTAGCCTGAGTTTTATTCAGACTTCAGATCCTGATTTGAAGATTACCTCTGTCAAGGGTAAGTCCTTTTTATTTAACGATTCTCTCCAAAAAGCGATCACTAATGATAAAATAAAGGCCTTTACCAAGGTAATCGAGGAACGTGCCTTTTTTAATTATAAAGAAAAATCGCATATCGCTGTTATTAAGGGTGTTGATAGTAATTATTTAATGGTAAATCGTATGGATACTGCGATTTATTTTGGAGAATGGATCAACCATGGTGCTAAATATGGAACTGTTGTTGGAAGTAAAATCTCCAACATTCTTTCGGTAGGAGCCTACGATTATATTGATGCACTAAAGATCTATGTTCCCAAACCGGGAGAAGGTTTTATTACAAGTGCGAAAACCACTTTTAATCAAGTGAATACACAGCCTATTGGGGTATATAAATTAACGGAGGATCTGGATAAAAAATATGTGTTCGGGACCTTGGAACTGGTGCAGGAGCTGCTGGATTACAAGGAGAATCAAATCTCCGCGGTTGAGTTGAAAATAGTGAATGACAGAGATGTAAAGAGGGTGCAAAGTGAATTGGAAGATGTCTTAGGAACGAAATATAAAATAGAGACAAGGCAGCAGCTGAACTCTGTTTTCTATAAAATGTTGAATACGGAAAATTTAGCGTCGTATCTGGTATTTACACTTATTTTAGTTATCGCCTTGTTTAACGTTATTGGTGCGATTGTGATGATGATCATCGATAAAAGAGACAATTTGAAAACACTATTCTATTTGGGTACTGAAATCAGGGACATTCGAAAGATATTTGTTTTGCATGGGTTTTTGCTCACCATATTCGGGTTGTTGGTGGGATTGTTGCTTGCAATACCCTTTGTGTTATTACAAAAAAAATATGGCTTTATAATGATAACCCAATCTTTGGCCTATCCTGTTGAATTTTATTTTACAAATATTTTGAGTGTTATTATAACCATAGTCGTACTTGGTTTTATCGCAGCAAAAATTGCAAGTGGAAGAATAACCAAAAAATTGATAGAGTAAAAATTGTTGGGACTTTTACCGTCTTGATATCCATTAAATTTTCCAATAGTTCCTTTAAGCCTGTTTTTATTTAGCAAAGTTTATGTAAGTTTATACAGCCAATTTTTTGATACTAAATTGACCCGGTATTCGAATCAACACATATAAAAAGGTGAACAAAAAAATAAAATTGGGGCTTAGAGAAAATTGGATGCAATTTACGATTTTGGTAGTTGTGAATGCATTTGTTGGCGGAATGGTTGGATTAGAACGTACTATTTTTCCAAAGTTTGCCGAAATTGAATTTGGTGTAGCTTCTAAAACTGCAATTTTATCTTTTATTATAGCCTTCGGAATTACAAAGGCAATTACAAATTACTTCACCGGTAGGTTGGCTAATAAATTTGGAAGAAAGAATCTATTGCTCGTCGGCTGGTTTTTCGCTCTTCCAATACCCTTTATTTTGATCTATGCGACTTCCTGGAATTGGGTTCTTTTTGCTAATGTCCTATTAGGTATTAATCAAGGTCTTACATGGAGTAGCACGGTTGTAATGAAAATTGATCTGGTTGGAGAAAAGGATAGAGGATTGGCAATGGGTATCAATGAGTTTGCCGGTTATTTTGCAGTTGGTCTGGTTGCTTTTCTTACAGGTATTATCGCTCAAAAATATGGCGTTACACCATATCCTTTTTATTTGGGGATAGGTATCTCTATTGTTGGTTTATTGCTGTCCTATTTTTTTGTTAGAGATACAAGAGTTTTTGTCCATAAAGAACAAGAAACAACCAAAAGTGATAAGCAGGAAAATATATTTTTTGAAACATCATTTAAAGATAAAACGTTAAGTTCTATTACTCAGGCGGGATTAGTAAATAATTTAAATGATGGTATGATATGGGGACTTTTACCTATTCTTCTCATCTCTCTGAATTACGATTCAAAGAGTATTGGAATTATTGCTGCAATATATCCGGCGGTATGGGGAATTGGTCAACTTATTACGGGAAGAATGGCCGATATTTATTCCAAAAAAAAGATGCTTTTTTGGGGCATGTTGGCACAGGGCATTGCCATACTTTTGATTCCCTTCTTCACAAGTTTTTATCAATTAGCAATTATCGCCTCCATACTCGGAGCCGGTACAGCATTGGTGTATCCTA
>Ga0164315_10005051_pt1 | contig 10300 bp, 9 predicted proteins | sample GuaBasSedimGuay6_FD_113737 | JGI IMG/M metagenome (GOLD analysis project Ga0164315, IMG submission 113737) | Subseafloor sediment microbial communities from Guaymas Basin, Gulf of California, Mexico - Guay6, Core 4569-2, 0-3 cm | ecosystem: Environmental > Aquatic > Marine > Hydrothermal vents >...
CAGGAAAAGGCCGTCCTCATAGTAGACACCGGCTCCCAGAGATTCACTCACCCGTGCCGGTCCTGAAAATTGCCAGGACCCGGAATCGTTTCCAAGGAATGTAAGATACACCGAAGGGGAGAGCACAAAGTTCCAGTTTCCCAGGGCATACTCCATAGGAATGGAGAACTGCAGTCCCGGCAGGGAGGTTCCCGGATTCATCGAGGGAATACGGGAGAAATCCGCTGCATATCCTTCGTAGGAGAAGAGCAGGGCCAGATTCACCGTGTAGGGGCCGCTCTTCGGATTCGCCCGCCATGAACCGCTGAAACCCATCCCGATACTCGTTGCATCAAAGGGATCCCGGGCGGTGAGATGGAACTTTCCGCTGAACTCCAGGCGGTTCGCCGGGGAGAAACGGAGGCCGATATCCACCGGGATTCCGCCGCCGAAATGGACTCCGGCCCCGGTGGAGGCCTGCCATATTCCCTTAGGGAGCATTGCTGAACCCGGTGCATACAACAAACCCGGAAGCGGAGCATAGATCGGCCTGGCTTCCCTTTTAAACCGCTTGTCCAGCAGAAGATACGATTCGCTGGTAGCGGAACTCGAATCATACCCTGTACCGCTTACCACCACCCTGTATCTTCCCGGGGGAAGTTCCTCAGATTCTCCGCTGTTCGGAATCCATTTAACCGTTCCCCTGGAAGAAGATACGGCAAATGGAATGACGGCAATTTGCTTGCCTTCAGGGGAGAATATCCGTATGTCGGCGCTGCCCCCGGAATCGGCATTCCACTCGATTGTAAAGCCCCTTTTATCCCCGGGGGGGAGTGTACGGGGCCGGATTCCAGGAGTTCCCAGACTGAAGGCCAGACGCCCTCCATCGTAGCGCCATCGGGTACTCCCGCCTGAGAGGATTTGGATATCGTTCTGCAGGGTTTCCCAGCCGAATGCCGATACCTTCAAGCTGCGGGTTCCCGCCGCCGCAGTAACCTTATTGCCTTCCACCGGAACACGGTCCACTGTTACTACAGCCCCGGGAGGGAGGTCAGTTAAAAAAAGAGTACCCGTGGGCTTACCCATATTTACCAGAACTACGGTCCGCCGGTCTGAGCGGACATTCACCCAGAACTCAACTATTTCATACCCGGTACGCTCCAGACGAACGCGGTAAGCACCGGGGCTCAGATTATTCTGCTCCCAGGGAGTTGTTCCGATTCTCTCCTCGAAAAATTCAATCTCCGTATCATCCACATCGCTTATAATTTCCAGGCCGGGCCGGAATTCAAAGACATTACCCCGAACACGATCCTCTTCCTCCATCCTGGGATAACGGTAGTAATCCTCGTGCTCGTACTCAGTAATGGTAATTTTCCCCTGGTTCTCCAGGGCGGAAATAACGGATATCGGCAGAGTCAGGATGAGAAGTATCAGAACTATGGTGGAAAATTTTTCTAACATATTACTATCATGATTGTGCAGCCTTGAAGCTTCAAGCGCAAATACTCTCAACAGAGTCCTTTTTTGCCGATATGATTATTGGATGACCTTCTCCCGACGTAAGTTAAAGCAGTTTTTTCGACTCGTTCTCCTGGTGGCTGTTATCTCTATCCCCCTGCAGTTTGCCTCTGCCCAGTCTGATACAGCTCAGACAGCTGATATTCCCCGGTCCTACCACGGTATCACCCTGGGAATGGCTCCTGATGAGGTAAAAGATCTGCTTTTACAGGACAGCTGGTTCAACTACCGGGGTGAAGCTGATGTAAGTCTTCTTGAGCGCCCAAGAGCTTCTCTTATCGATGCCGGTGGCTCACTTTTCATTAATCGGGGGCTCTTTCAGTTCGAAAATGGTTCTTTGAGCGCTATTCTGCTGGAGCTGAATCCTGAAACAATCGACTGGTTTACCGTGTACACCACATTGGAAGAACGCTACGGCAGCCCGGTAGACCTCAATCCACAGAAAGCCTGGTGGGAGGATGGGAATACCCGTCTGGCCCTGGAACGTCCCTTAACGGTGAAATATCTGGATTTGGGGGTGTTCGAGGCTGCACTAGCCCAAAGCAGCGATCGGGCGGCCTGGCGGGCCAAAGCCCGGGAAGAGTTTCTTGATGAATTCTAAAAAATTCAGCCGAACCGCGGGAGGCGGCATATCCGGTGCAGCAGCCCCGATTATCCTCTTGATTCTTATAGGCTGTGGTGCTTCAACCCTGAGTAGTACAGTACTGGATGTGGCAGGCAGCAAACTGATTGTTGAAATCGCCGATACGACCGAATCAAGACAGCAGGGCCTGATGAACCGGAAATCCATGGGAGAAGATGAGGGCATGATTTTTGTCTTTGAAAATGAATCAAAGCTGTCTTTCTGGATGAAAAACACCCAATTACCTCTTTCTATCGCCTTTATCGCAGCCGATGGTACCATCAGGCAGATTGAGGATATGGAACCTGAGAGTCTGGCTGCTGTGCCCTCATACCGGAATGTGCTTTACGCCCTGGAGGTGAATCAGGGCTGGTTTGAGGCTCACGGGGTTGGTCCCGGAGATGTTGTGGATGTTTCCGGGTTGAAAGCTCCGTAGAAATACCCTCTGATGCAGTTTAAAAGGGACTCAGTTCGGCTTCCCCGCTCCCGTCCTGCGGTGGTTCATTGCTGAGTATCTCCACTTTCCGTTCAAATCCTTCCAGTTCCTCTTCCAGACTTTTTGAGAGAACCACACCTTCATCAAAAAGGGCCATGGCTTTCTCCAGGGGAACCTCCCGGTCTCTGATCTGTTCAGCCAGTTTTTCCAGATGGTCCAGTTTCTCTTCAAATCCTTTCATCTTTTTATCCTTCTTTCTTACTGTCGTTGTGCAGTTTCGCTACCCGGGCATCGGCAGTTCCCCGGGCAAACTCCACCCTGATTTCATCGTTTTCGTTCAATCGGCTTGAATCGCTGATACTCCGTCCATGAGGGTCGTTTGCCAGGGATACCCGAGCGTAACCCCGGGCCATTACCGCTTTCGGGGAGGAATCGTTCAGCGAGCGCCCTGCCAGCTCCAATCGGCGCCTTAATGGCTGGAGGCGCTCAGCGGCCGCCCGTTCCACTTCCCTTCGCGCCTCATCACTGCCCCGCATGGCCTCTTCCAAGCGGCCTGCTGCCAGATGGGAGAGTTCTCTAATCCCGGATTTCCCCAGTCGGTGTTCTGCTGAGTCCAGACGGGCAGACAGCAGTCCAGCCGCCTCTCTGCGGAATCCCCGGGCCCGGAGGAGCAGGTCTTCCGAGCGGTCGCTCACCAGTTCTGCCGCTGCCGAGGGTGTGGCCGCCCTTACATCCGAGGCCAGATCGGCCAGGGTAATATCAATTTCATGTCCTACTCCACTGATTACAGGAAGGGGGCATGCGGCCACCGCTCTTACAACCACTTCCTCGTTGAAAGCCATCAGGTCTTCCAGGGATCCTCCTCCCCGGGCGATTATCACCACATCTCCCAGCTTGTAGGCCGCTGCCCGCCTTATCTGGGCGGCAATTTTCCCGGGAGCCTCACTTCCCTGAACCATGGTGGGAAGCAGTGTTACCCTGGGGGCGGCGGAGCGCCGGGCGAGTACCTGAAGTATGTCTCTTACCGCCGCACCGGTGGGTGAGGTGATTACCGCCACCCGGCGGGGGTAGGGGGGGAGAGGCTGTTTTTTCTCCTGATCGAACAAACCTTCGGCCCCAAGGGCCTTTTTCCGCTTTTCAAGAGCCACCAGAAGGGCTCCTATACCGGCGGCTTTCACGTTATCAACGATAATCTGGTAGGAACCCCGGGGGGCATAGACGTCGATTTTCCCGGTAACTACCACCTGCATGCCGTCTTGAGGTTGTTCTTCCACCCTGGAGGCTTTTCCCCGGAAAAGAGCGGCTGATATCATGGCAGTTGAATCTTTAAGGGTGAAATATATATGTCCCGCCGCCGAGGGACGGCAATTGGAGATTTCCCCCTGGACACTAATTACGGGAAATGAATCTTCCAGCGTACCTTTAATGGCTCGGGTTAATTCACTTACCGACCATACAGGCCGTATTTCACTGCTGAACAAGCTTACTCTCCTTCCAGTTCAAAGAGCGCATCGTGCAGGCCCCGGGCTGATTCGGCAGTATCCATCAAAGCGGCATGAAGTACTTTTAAAGAGGATGATTCAGGGATTCTGCTTAGATAAACCAGTACCTGCTTTCCATCGGATGTGGTTCCCGCCAGTGCCCATGAGCCGAATCCACGGGTGGACCAGCTGTCTTCCAGCAGGTTTTCTGCTAAACCCTCGGGCAGTTTACCGGGGATGCGGACGGCAACAGACCATATTTCACGAACCCCGGTGTGGGCGCTTACGCCCACCTCAACGTTTCTATCCCCGGGGATAATTACCTGCACCCGGTAATCCCCCTCTGAATCAATACGGTATTCGAGATTCAGTTTATTTATCTGTCTCTCAATTAAAGCCTCAGCACTGCAGGATGAGAGGATGATAAAAAGACTCAGCAGGAGAGAAACAACTAAACGATATGGGTTACGATTATGCATCATCAGGTTTAATATGGAGATGAGTTCCAAAGGGGTCAAGTAAAAGCAGACTTCGAGTATTCAGATAAGCCTTCATTGAGGCCGAAAAGGGAAATGAGTATGAAAAACCTGGCCATAATCAACATCGCGGGGATATCGTCCCTCTCATACAAAGCCGTATTCGGCGGCCTCCCGGCTTTCGACCGTGTTCAGAACTGGGCATCTTCAATCCCCGAAGCTTCAGGAATTGTTTTCTTTGCCGATCCGGATACTCCTGTTCCACAGGACACCCTGGAAGTGGGAGAGGAACCCGGTAAACAGCCTTTTGCCCGGATAAGGGTAATCCGCAGAGATAAATGGACGGAAAAAATCCTTGTTGAGGCTCTTATCACCGCCGCAAAGCTTCCCGGTCCCGGTGAAAACTCTCAACAGCCTCCTGTGGATGCTCTGTTCTACAGCTGGGGAGATTTTCCCCTGATCGATAAAGAAATCAGCATGAATCTCTGGAAACTGCACTACAAATTCGATGCGGAGTACAGTTTTGCCGACGGTTATCCCGTGGGTCTGGCTCCGGAGATACTCTCTGCCCTGACACCGGAGAAACTGATGCCTCTGGCGGTAAACAGGGATAATCCTGTGGCCCGGGACAGTCTGTTTGAAATTCTCAGGCAGGATATCAATGCCTTTGATGTGGAAACTCAGCTGTCCCCAGTGGATTTGAGAATGGATCGGGTTTCCATCAGCACCGATACCCGGCGTAACGTGAATATTGCAGAACAGCTTTTTGCCGCAGGCGGGGTGGATGCCGAATCCCTGTGCCGGGTAATACCGGAAAACCGGGTAATTCTCAGAAATCTTCCAGCGTTTTTTCCCATACAGATAACTGATTACTGCCCTCAGGCCTGCTCCTACTGTCCTTTTCCCAAATATTCAGGAGACCCCCGGGACGGCAGGAATTTTATGGATGTGGATGTATTCGAAGATTTATGCCGTAGAATTGTCGATTTTGCCGGGGATGCGGTAATCGGTCTTTCTCTCTGGGGGGAGCCGGCGGCCCATCCTGAAATCGGGAAACTGATATCTGCTGTGCTTGCTGCAGGGAGCCGGGTGCTCATTGAAACCTCAGGAATAGGCTGGGACAGAACTCTTTTGGAAGAACTGGCCGGGGAAACCGAAAAGGGCCGGATAATGTGGATTGTCTCTCTGGATGCCTCGGATCCGGAACTCTACCTCAGCCTCCGGGGAGAAGGGCAGGAGGAAGCCGAAGAAACCGCCGGGTATCTTACAAAGCTTTTCACTTCATACTGCTGGCTTCAGGCTGTAAGGATGAAGGAAAATGAGGAACATCTGGAAGAGTTCTACAAGAAGTGGAATGGCGAAGGGGCTCAGGTTATTATTCAGAAATACGACAGCTATGCATCGTATCTTCCTGAAAGACAGCCGGCGGATCTATCTCCTCTTCAGCGCTTTCCCTGCTGGCATCTGAAAAGGGATATGCCTGTTCTCATCGATGGAAGTGTTCCATTCTGCCGGGACGATCTGGGACGGAGAGACGTGGCTGGAAACGTTTTTGAAGAGGATTTTGATAAAGTCTGGGCTGCAGGGGATAAACTGCATGTTCAACATGTCTCCGGTGAGTTTCCCGGTCCTTGTGCGGATTGTGATGAGTATTACTGCTTCAACTTTTAAGCCCGTTCTTCCCGACGCGGGACCCTACACTGTTATCGGAGGGGATGCTCTGGACCGGGAGCATAAGGAACGCCCCGGTTTATCCATTATTCTTCTTAATCGGGGCACCAGGCCCTTCCGCCGGGATTTATTCGATCAACTCTGCAAAATCGGAGCAAGGGAAGTTCTTTCTCTCGAATCAGGTCCCTGTCCCTACGATGTGGAATCCCTCAGTAAAAAGCACGGCATATTACGTTTTATTATTTTTTCTCAGCAAAGCAGCACCGGTGCCCGGATTGATGCAGCCATGAGGGAAGCCTTGAGCGATCATATTTTTGTGGTTCAGGGTGATATGAAAATCAATGCGGCGGGAATCTCCTCCCGGGTGTTTGCTAAAATCTCAGAGCGCGGGCGCCTCTGTGCCGTTCCGGTGTTCCGGAACAACCTGGGGGAACTGATTCCTACAGCGGTGAGCCCTTTGCCGGGTAAGGGCGGAATCTTTGATGTACAGCCTACTGCCGCCGCCGATGGGGAAGTGGCCACCCTGATGCCCTGGGATTACACCGGTATCTACCGCCGGGATAAGCATTTCGGCATCGGAGGGTTCGATCCCCTGATAACCGATCCCTGGTGGCAGAAGCTGGATTACGGTATGCGGGCCTGGCTCTGGGGAGAGGAAATACGCACCCATTCGGCTCTGAGAATGGGGTATATGGATGAAATGCTTCCCCAGGATTCCACCCCGGGACCGGGTTACCGCCGTTTCTTCCTGAAAAATCTGGCCGTCAAGCGCCGGGGAGATACCGGAAGGCTTACTCGATCCGGCTGGTGGTCTTATCTCCACTCCTCGGGTGAATCCGCATCGGCCACCCGAAAAACCTGGAAAGAGATACAAAGCTGGGTGAATCTCAACCGTTACCGATTTCTCCATGATGCGGCAGAAATCACAGAACTCTGGGAATGGGGTAAGTAACTTGTCATCTGTAACAACTTCGGTTTTTCTTCAAGTGCGGCTTGATTCTTCCCGGCTGCCCCGAAAAGCCCTGCTCAAACTTTCCGGCTTAACGTCGATTGAGCATGCAATGAGGGCTCTGGACGCCGTTGAAGCCGACCATCGCATGCTGGTTACCACCCGGGATTCACTTAAGGCGCTTCGCCCACTGGCGGATAAAGCCGGGTGGGGCATCTTTGTGGGTTCCAAAGATGATGTTCTGGAACGCTACATTCTGGCTGCCCGGGAAACCGGTGCCCGCCGGCTGGTCCGGGCCACCGGGGATAACCCTCTGGTATCAGCGGCCATGGCCAATGCTGCAATCCGGCTTTCTGAAGAAACCGGAGCAGACTTTGCAGGATTCAGAGAAATGCCCCTGGGAGCGGGTGTGGAAATTGTTAAAGTGGCGTCTCTGGAAGAGGCATTTACTGAAGCATCCGATCCCTATGAGAGGGAGCATGTATCGCCATTTTTGTACCGCAGGCCCGAACGTTACCGTATCGTTGTTCCCCCGGCTCCCGATGGTTTCCGGGCTCCTTCTGCCCGTATCACCCTGGATACCCCGGAAGATTATGAGTTTTTAAAAAAACTTTACAGTGAGCTTTACAACGGAAGTCCTCTGGATCTGGATGTTGTGATTCCCTATCTTACCCGGAGCGCCGTGAATGCCCTCTGATGGGGTTCTTTTTTTTCCCCTGAGCCGAAGAGGAATGGGGTCGGGACATCTGCGCCGCTGTTTTAACACGGCCCGGGACATGAGGATACCCGCTTCCCTGCTTATTGATGATTCATCACCTGATGCCCTGCTGCCCGAGGATTGGAAGGGTGTTATTCCCGGATTCCCGGGGGGAAGTTCAGTTTTGTTGACCTCTGACGCTCTCAAGGATAATTCTTTATCCGGTGCCCGCCGAACTCTGGCGGTTTTTGACAGAAGGCAGAGTACCCGGGCCGACATCCTTCCCTGGGCGGAGAACTCCACCCCGGTACTCCTTGATGATGACGGTCCGGCCCGGAATCTTGCACCCTTTGTCCTGGACAGCATCCCCGGTCCCAGGGGCTCTGATGCCAACGAGGCCTCCCCATCCTGGCTGAGCCTCCCACCCCGGGGGCAGAAGCCCAACCCCGAGGGCCCCATACTCCTCAGCTTCGGCGGATCAGATCCGGCAGGTATCAACATTTCCCTGATTCACATGCTCCTGGACACAGGCATCCCCGCATCCCGGATTCACCTTACCCTGCCCCCGGGAGTTTCAGTGGACTCTCTTCCCCGGGGAGTAAGTATTCTCGATGCCCCGGGAAACCTTAAAAGTCATCTGAAAAATTACGGTATGGTTTTCTGCAGCTACGGTCTTACCGCCTGGGAGGCCATCGCCGCCGGCTGTGCTGTAATTACCGCCGATCCAACCGACTACCACGCCTCCCTTTCCAAATCCGCAGGGTTTCCCGGAATCGGACGGATGAGCGGCGGACCGGGAAGGCCATCCGGAAAGAACAGGAAAATACTGATAAAACTCATGGGTTCTCCGGAAAATCTTGTTAAATCCGCTGAAAAACTCGCATTGAGCTTAGAAACAGGCTCTGAGAATAATCTTTCCCGGCTGCTGGATTCTCTGGAGGCCCCCCCATCCCGGTGTCTGGCATGCGGGAAAGCTCTGCCCCCGGTGATTGCACGCTTTCCCCGGAAGTCCTACTACCGCTGCCAGGACTGCGGCATTACAGGGCTCTACCGTTTTGAAAAGACTCCGGAAGATGAGTACGGTACTGCCTACTTTCAGGAGGAGTATAAAAAGCAATACGGTAAAAGCTATCTGGAGGATTTTCAGCACATCAAATCCATAGGAGTCTCCCGGCTTGAACTCATTTCCCGGCGGGGGAAAGAGGGAGGGACTATGCTGGATATCGGCTGTGCTTTCGGACCCTTTCTTGAAGCTGCCCGGGAGGCGGGTTTTCATCCCCATGGAATCGATATTTCCCCGGATGCCGCCGCCTACGTCCGGGATACTCTGGGTATACCGGCTGTTTCAGCGGTTTTTCCCGGAGAAAAGCCTGAAAGTATGTTTCCCGGGAAAACCTTCGACATTATTACCCTCTGGTATGTGATTGAGCATTTTACAGATTTGCAGACAGTTCTAAGTGTTGTAAACCGTTTACTGGAGCAGCATGGTGTTCTGGCCCTCTCCACTCCCAACGCTGCGGGCATTTCCGCCCGGCGTTCCCTACACCGATTTTTAAGAAAAAGCCCGGGGGATCATTACAGTATATGGACTCCGGTAACATCGGTAAAACTCCTTTCCAGATATGGATTTAAGGTGTATAAAATTAAAGTAACCGGACATCATCCTGAACGTTTCGGTTTGTTCCCCAAGTCCCGTTTTTTTCAGAGCTTTCTCGGTCTGATAAGCCGTCTTTTCGCCCTTGGAGACACCTTCGAGGTTTACGCCGTCAAGGAGCATTCTCTTGTCTGAAACGCTCTTTCTCCTGGGATGCGGCACCATGCAGCTTCCCGCCCTGAAAATAGCAAGGGATATGGGCTGGTATGTGGCCGCTGCCGATGGGAACCCTGAAGCTGAAGGGCGGAACCTCCCTCATCAGTTTCTCCATATCGACCTCAAAGATACCCCGGCGCTGATCGCAGCCGCCTTGAAAATCCGTGAGTCCCGGGGGCTGGATGCCGTATTTACCGCAGGTACCGATTTTTCCCTGGCGGCAGCCCTGATTGCTGAGACTCTGGGACTTCCCGGGCACAGCCCCCGGGCCGCCGCTCTGGCCACCGACAAAGTTCTCATGCGCCGAAGGTTCCGGGAAAAGGGAGTTCCTTCCCCGGATTTTGCCGAAATCGGACCGGATGATGATATTGCAGCTCTGTGCAAAGGTATTAAGGGACCCTGGGTGGTGAAACCGGTGGACAGCATGGGGGCCCGGGGGGTAGTGAAAATTGAGTCCCGGGAACTTCTTGCCGCCGCACTGGTTGAAGCCAGAGCTTATTCATCCAGCCGCCGGGCCCTTGTGGAAACCCTGGTGGAAGGTCCTGAATACAGTCTTGATGCCCTGGTGGAGGACGGCCGGCTCATACGCTGCGGGCTGGCCGATCGTCATATCGCCTATCCTCCCTGTTTTATAGAAATGGGTCATACAATTCCATCA
>Ga0164315_10005054_pt1 | contig 10298 bp, 6 predicted proteins | sample GuaBasSedimGuay6_FD_113737 | JGI IMG/M metagenome (GOLD analysis project Ga0164315, IMG submission 113737) | Subseafloor sediment microbial communities from Guaymas Basin, Gulf of California, Mexico - Guay6, Core 4569-2, 0-3 cm | ecosystem: Environmental > Aquatic > Marine > Hydrothermal vents >...
CCAGTCGTATGTTTAAACATTTGTTTGAATTTATGGTAAAGTATACCGGAAATACTTCTGATATTTCTGCTTACGAAACTGACAAAAGTTTCAATTCTGTTTTTAACTTTTTTGATAAAATTGAGAATTTTGCTTTTTATAATTTATTGAAAGAAACAATTGAGGCAGATGGTTTTGATTTTAAAAAACTTTTGGAAACCAAAGACTTTAAAATAATACTTGAGTACTTTTTAACCAATAAAGGACTTGACTATTCTACTATGCCAAAAGGTCTTTTGTTATTTCATAATTACCCTGATGCTCCACGTTATTCACTTGAGGAGCATTTGGTTGAGGCTGCTGTTTATTCAGCTGATACAGAAAAAAAAGCCAAAATCCATTTAACTGTTTCGCCTGACCACGAAGAAAAGTTTAAGGAAGCCGTGGCAGAGAAATCATCAAAATATGAAGAAAAATTTGATGTGGAATATCAAGTAGGTTTCTCTCAACAGATGTCGCATACCGATATGATAGCAGTTGACATGGGCAATGAGCCTTTCAGAACAGAAGATGGTAAAATATTATTCCGCCCGGGTGGCCATGGAGCGTTAATTGAGAATGTTAACCAATTGAATTCGGAAATCATTTTCATAAAAAATATCGATAATATTGTGCCCGATAGGCTTAGGGAAACAACTTATATCTACAAAAAGGTTATTGGTGGTTTGCTGTTCAAACTTCAAGATAAAACTTTTGAGTATCTCGATTTGCTGGAAGATGCCAATATTGATGAAGCCAAACTGGAAGAGATAAAAGTTTTTGCCAACAAAGAATTAAATATTTACATTTCCCCTGCTTTTAGAGGTTATGATAAAATGGATAAGATTGATTTTTTATTTAATAAACTCAATAGACCAATGCGTATTTGTGGCATGGTGAAAAATGAAGGAGAACCAGGAGGAGGTCCTTTCTGGGTTAAAAGTGAGAATGGAGAGCAATCGTTGCAAATTGTTGAATCGTCGCAAATGGATTTAAATAACCCTGCTCAAAAAGAAATAGTAACATCGGCTACCCACTTTAACCCAGTTGACCTAGTTTGTGGCATACATGATTTTAATGGTAATAAATTCGATTTAAAACAATTTGTTGATCCAAACACAGGCTTTATTTCTATTAAATCAATGGGAGGAAAAGATTTAAAGGCTCAGGAACTCCCAGGCCTTTGGAATGGAGCCATGGCTAACTGGATAACTGTTTTTGTGGAAACGCCTATTATTACTTTTAATCCTGTTAAAACAGTTAACGATTTGTTGAGAGATCAGCATCAACCGGCTTAGGCTGGAATCATCGCTGATTAACATATTTTCATATTAATTTTTGAGTTGAAGAAGATTCTTCTTTGTTAACAAATTATTATCTTATTGTAAATAATAAGATCATTTAATTAACCTTTAATTATTGTTTTCATAACATCATTTAATTGATAGTGTAGTTGTTTTGCAATAACAATTAAACAACAATCATAAAAATGATATTAAAAATGAAACAAATTAAATTAATGCTCTTAATGGCGATAATATTTGCCATAAGTTTTACATCTTGTAAAAAAGACGATCCACCATCTCCTATTCCTGAATCACCTGAAATGACATCAATAGCAATTTATGGTGAAAACAAAAACTTTGATATTACTTTAGGGTTCAGTGAAGGTGTATATAAAAAGACTGATGCCACAGGGGATCTCGACGAGAACAGTTTTAATATTAGTATTTCAGGAGGTTCTGATATTTCTTCTTTAATAGTAACTCATTCTGCAGGTCAAAAATATACCGCGATCAAAATTGAACTTGTTGATTATTCAAATGGGGAAGAAAAAATAACCATTACGCCAAAAGATGGTAATAGTATTTATAATGCTACAGCGGTAGCAATGGAAGTATTGCAAACTCAAACCATTGGCTTAGATGGAATTGCTCACGCAACAATTAATATTAAAGATGATGGTAATGGCACCGGAACAAATACATGGACTGCAAATAACATTTATTTACTCGACGGAATGGTGTTCGTTAACGATGGTGATATACTTACAATAGAGGCAGGAACAGTTATTAAAGGAAAACCGGGACAGGGAGAAAATGCTTCTGCATTAATTGTTGCCAGAGGCGGTAAGATTATGGCAAAGGGAACCGCTGCTGAGCCAATAATTTTCACAGCCGAAGCTGATGACCTTAACGGTTCAGTACAGGATTTAGCCGATGGTCTTTGGGGTGGTTTAATCATTCTTGGGAAAGCAACATTAAACACAGTTCCTGGCGAACAACAAATTGAAGGTATTCCTCAAACTGAACCACGTGGTGTTTATGGCGGAACTGACAATAGCGATAACTCTGGAGAAATCCACTATGTCTCAATTCGTCATGGTGGGTCTGACATTGGTGAAGGAAATGAGATTAATGGTCTAACATTAGGTGGCGTTGGTAATGGCACAATTATCGAGTTTGTAGAGGTTTTTGCAAACAAAGATGATGGTGTTGAGTTTTTTGGCGGAATGCCAAGACTTAATAATATTATTGTTGCTTTTTGTGGCGATGATTCTTACGACTACGATCAGGGTTTCCGCGGATACGGACAGTTTTGGGTTGCGGTGCAAGGTTATGAACGTGGCGATAGATTAGGTGAACATGATGGAGGTACTGACCCTGAAACTGGTGATCCTTACGCAATTCCTACAGTTTACAATGCAACCTATGTGGGGCGAGGCGATGGTGCTTCAAAAAGAACAATAACTTTCCGCGATAATGCAGGTGGAAACTACGCTAACTCTATTTTTTATAACCAGGAGAAACCTATTGATATTGAATTATTAGTAGATGAGAGTTCTTACACTCGTTTCAATAATGGTCAACTTACCATAAAAAATAATATGTTCTACCAAATTGATGAACCTTACCTGAAAGTATCAATTGGTGATGGTGTAACTGATGAAGATAAAAATGCCGCTGATGCTGCTCTTTTTGGATATTTCTCAACAGCATCAAATAATGTTGCTGATCCTGGCTTTAATCTTAATGGAAATACTTTTAATATTATTCCATCAAATGATGTTTCCGGAAATATGGCATCCACGCCTGATACTTGGTTTAAAACAGTTGGTTACAAAGGAGCCATTGATCCTGCCAACGACTGGACTGCCGGATGGTCGCTCTATTCAAAATATATGAATTAGAAATAATTTGATTTACGCTCTAATCAGGGGTTGGTAAATATATGTATCGATACCCTGTTTAGTTTTTTGTGTGAATCTTTTCTTCAATATTATCCAAACATAAAACAATGATTATTAAGAAGATTTTAATCATTCTCGCCATTTTCATGCCATTTGTTGCAATGTCATGGACGGGTAGTCTGAGCGGAAAAATTATTGATGCCGAAATTGGTGAAGAACTTATTGGAGCAACAATAGTTATTAAAGGTACTGGTACCGGTGCATCCACTGATCTTGATGGGAATTACACAATCAGTAATCTTGCACCAGGGACTTATACTTTTATAAGTCAGTACATTTCCTTCCAATCACAGAAGTTTGAAAACGTAGAAATAAAAGAAGGAGAAGTTACCGTGCTAAACGTTGGATTAAAATCAGTAAGCATGGGCTTAGAGGAAGTTGTAATTACTGCAAAAGCTAATAACAGAACTGAGGCTGCTTTATTAAGTATCCAAAAAAAATCAGCAAATGTATTGGAAGGCCTTTCAGCCGAACAGATGAAGCGAAGTGGTGACAGCGATGCAGCGACAGCCTTAAAACGGATAACTGGAATTAACGTAGTAGGTGGTAAATATATTTTCATTAGAGGGCTTAGTGATCGATATAGTAAAACTACCTTAAATGCTGCTGAAATCCCTGGTTTAGACCCGAATAGGAATACCGTACAAATGGATATTTTTCCAAGCAGTTTAATTGAAAATATTATTGTTTATAAAACATTTAGCCCTGACCTGCCTGCTGATTTTACAGGAGGATTAGTGGATATTCAAACAAGGGACTTCCCTGAAAAGTTCCAACTTGACGCAGGAATAAGTTTTGGGTATAATACACAGGCAAGTTTTAATAGTAATTTTTTAACTTATCAGGGCAGTTCAACTGATATACTAGGTTTTGATAACGGTTTCCGTAAAATTCCAAATTCTGCTTATTATAATATTCCTGATTATACCGCTAAAGCAAAACATCAAGAACTTACAAATATTTCTACCGACTTTAATAAGATAATGGCTCCTTCAATGAACAACTCATTTCTTAACTCCAAATTTTCTATTTCTGTTGGTGATCAAAAACGAATTGGTAAAGAAAGTCAGTTGGGCTATGTGTTTGGATTTAGTTATAAATACGTTAATGAGTATTATGAAAATGGTACAAAAGGTCGTTATAAACTTGGTGGCGCTGGCGAATCACAATTAATTACCGAGCATAAGTATAACGATATTCAGGGTACATCTGAAGCGTTATGGGGAGTTTTATTAAATACTTCATATAAAATAAATGCCAATCACAAAATTGGATTAAATGTTTTCAAGAACCAAAGCGGAATGTCGGCTGCTAGATATATGATTGGCAAAAAACCATCGGATGATGCTGATGACTTATTTATTGAAACAAGAGTTTTACAATGGCTTGAAAGGTCATTGAATACAGGACAAATTAGAGGTGAGCATTATTTTGAGAACCTATCTAAATTTAGTGTTGAATGGATTGGGGCTGTAACTTATTCCTATCAGGACGAACCTGATATGAGATTTTTTACCAATAGTTATTACCCTAGCAATAATGCCCAAAACACTTACCAGATTCAACCGGCAATCTATAAGGTTCCTGCAAGGTATTACCGTTTCATGGAGGAAATGAACTATTATTTTAAAGGTGACTTTAAACTTGATTTAGGTTCCTCAAACCAATTACCAAAACTCAAGTTTGGTGGATCCTGCTACTTTAAGGACAGGACATTTGATGATAAAAGAATTGACTACGACTATAAATATCCCATTACCGATAATTCTTATAATGGAAATGTAGATGATTTTATTGCAGATGAAAATATGGGTACAAATTATCCTAATTACGATGTTGCTAGCGGAGCTAATTTTGGTTTGTTTGTTAGGGGTAATCCCGGCGATGACTTAAAGAATTCTTATACTGCAAACCAAACTGTTACAGCAGCATACGCAATGATTGATACAAAACTTTGGGGCAAACTACGCTTTGTTGGAGGATTGAGATATGAGCATACTTTGATTAATTCGCAAAGCAACGACATAAGCATGGAGACAGGATATTTAAATAACAATGATTTTTTACCTTCTCTTAATTTTACTTATGAAGTTAAAAAAAACATGAATATCAGGTATAATATTAGCCGAACTCTTGCAAGACCAACATTCCGCGAATTAGCTCCTTACGCAAATGAAAACTTTGCAGGTGGCGAAACCTATGTTGGAAATGCAAAACTGCAACGCACCCTTATAAATAATATTGATTTGAAATGGGAATATTTTATGCGTTCAGGAGAAATAGTTTCGCTGGGTGCATTTTATAAAGGCTTTACTAAACCCATCGAGTTGGTTGATAATCCGAGGGCACAAAATCCTGAGTTAAAATGGGAAAATGTTGACGGTGCTAATGTTTATGGTATTGAAGCCGATTTTAGAAAAAAACTTGATTTCGTAAACGCTTTGAGAAATTTAAGGTTAGGAATTAATGTTTCATATATTTATTCATCGGTGGCAATTGATTCTGTCGAACTTGAAGCAATAAAAGCAACAGATCCAATTGCAAAAGATAATAGACCTATGTCTGGACAGTCGCCATACATTGTTAATGTTTTTCTAGGCTATGAAAATAATGTAATCAATTTTTCTGCCAATTTAGTTTATAATGTTACCGGTCCAAAAATAGTCATTAATGTAAAAGGTGGCACTCCCGATATTTATGAACAACCACTTCATTCGCTAAATTTTATTGCAAATAAATCCATTGGTGAGAATTTTATTTTAAGATTTAAAGCAACTAATATTTTAAATAGCATTTACAAGCAAACCTATACATATAATAGTAAAGAATACGATTATAGGAGTTTTAAAAGAGGCTCTCTTTTTGAAATTGGAGTAGAATATCAGATTAGGTAAGCCTTTTGCCTTATTTCGTAAAAAGATTCAATTTCAGTTTTTCGGTAAAACGTTTATCAAGAACAAGGTAAATTATCGAGGCCATTACTTTAAGATTACTAATCTCCGGCCCCGATAATTTTCCTCTAAAAACTCTTTTCAATTCTTCCAAACTTTTTTCAACCAAAAGCAATACCTTTAAATTATTAAAAGTATTGAATTGCAATGGATTGAAATCCCTTACCAATAATAGCACCTTTGTTTGAAATTCTATTGGAGCTAAAGAATTAAACTGTTTGCATAACTCATTAATTTTTGATGGCGATGCCAATGCCAGGTCTTCAATGGTAATAATATTTGACGATTCAAATTTTTGAACCCAAACGTTGCTAACACCTTTTATCTGAACAATCCTTTCTTTTGCCAGACGTTCAAGCACAAATCGGCTATCGCTTGTGCTAATCCAGTTCTGTGATATTGGTATTCCCTCAGCGGGCTCACCATATTTATATGAAACCTCAACTTCCCAGTCTTCTTTATTTGGATACCTTTCAGAGTTTAGTCCATTAAAATTGTCACCATTGATATTGGAAACACCTTCAAGATCTTTTCTTCCAAGGCGTGCCTTAACAGTTTGCAACTGCATTCCTACCTCTTTTTCAGCAGTGTTGGCAACTTCAAAAGCAAACTTTAGTTCTCCATGCAACTGGAGCACAAGTTCATTAATATCAAAGTCATTTAAAGTGCTCACCTAATTGTTTTAAACTGAATTTCGACTTCACCATAAATATTTGCTTTTACACTATGTGTTTGGGGGTCTGCATCAGAGGGTGGTTTTACAAAAAAGTGAACTCCCTTCATTTCTATTGGCCGCGAAAGTCCTCCAAACCTGCCTATTCCACGGTTAACGAATATGCGTTTGCTGAAATCAGGAGGAGGGTCGCCCCCACTTCCTCCTGAACCACCATTTTCCGATTCCTGTAAAATACTGAAATTGAGTTTTGCGTTAATCTTACCAGCATCAACTATTACTTTTGTTGCACCTTTTGAAAAAACCTTACTTAGAACTTCGTATTGTTTTTCTCCAAGTTGTTTTTTCACGCCGAGTGTTATTTCCAATACATCATTTTCAGTAAGTTTATTCCCTCTAGGCTTGTAACCTGTAAGAGTTTCAATGGGGGGGCTTTCTGCCACCTGTTTTTCAGGATTTGCTTTTGTGTAATTAGCATCCTTTGCAATTGCTGTACCCCCTTCTTCATTGGGAAACAGCCTGATGAGTTCGTTTTCAATCATTTCATTGTCAACTACCATTGATGTAAATACATCAATATCTTGCGCGAGAAGTTCGTCTAACTGACTCCAATCTTCTTCCTGACTAATACTGCTTGAGATAACTGCCTCAAACGTATCGGATATTAACTTTGAAACAAATTCAGAAAATCCTAACTCAACAGGCTTTGTGATTATATCTGCCATAGTCAATTAGTCGTTTAATGGTAAATAATCTGTTTTGAAATTTATACGAACCTGGCCAAAAATATTTACTGAACTTCCTGCCCTGTCTTGATTAACCTTTTCTGCTGTGCTTACACTAACGCTATTGTATGCTGTTGAAGCAGAAGCTTTGCACCACAACGAAACTAATCCACCTGTACGGGCTTTTGCTCGGAAAGAAAAGTTCTTTCTGTTGTATTGTTTTGATTTAGCCTGATAAAATGAAGATCCGTAAGTTGAAAATGTGAGTCTTGTTTCAATTAGGCCATCTTCAACTACCAAACGTAAAATTCCAAGTTTAACCATTTCCTTAAGCAATTCATACTTATCTGCTGCAATACGTTTTGCAACTGCATCAAGTATTGCATCATATTTATTTTGATCAATTGCTCCACCGGTAACTACATTCTCATTAGTGTCTCCTGGAATTACCAATGCTTTTTTAAGAGTTGCAACCTCACCCGTTGCTCCTGTTGTAAGTGTTTCACCAACTTTAAGTTTTGTTGGTTCGTTACTATCACCACTTGCATTTGCTGGAGGTATAACTTTTGAAAGAAATAACATGATTTCATCGCCACCAATGTCATCCTTGGTATCGTTAATGTAATCAGTTAGGGATTTGCTTACTTCCTTTAAAAGGGAAACATAAGCCTCGGTTTGACGCATATTTGCCGATACTAAAGCATCGAATACGTCTGTTACTAGTTTTGTTGTAAATTCAGGAAATCCAATTTCCGATAAGCGACTAGCTTGATTTACTGCATCTGCTGCTGCCATGATTTTTGTTTGTTTAATTAGTACTAAAAGAAACTTAACAAAGTTGAGTTGTTAAGGTTTTGAGTGGGATGCTGCAAAGTGCTTGAATCAATAATTTAAGAGCCTCCCTTACATATTAGTACCATTTGCAAACAATTTTATACCACAAAGCCACGAATATAAAACTATATAGCAGTGCAGTTATAAGCAATTATCTAATAAACTTTTTCACCTTCTACAAAAGTGGCAACAACTTTTGCGTTATGTAAATCAGTCTGTTTTGCTTTTAATAGGTCTATTTCAAGAATTACAAAGTCTGCCAGTTTACCAATTTCAATACTCCCTTTTTTATTTTCATCAAAACTACCTTTTGCTGGCCAGATTGTAATCGATCTAAGAGCATTTTCCCTACTCAATGCATTCTCAGTTTGAAAACCTTTCGCAGGCCATCCTTTTGCATCTTTCCTAACAACTGCAGCGTAAAATGTGTGCAACGGACTTATTCCTTCAATAGGGAAATCAGTACCATTTATTATCCATCCGTTTTGGAGCAATAAATCTTTATAGGCATAAGCAGTCTTAATTCTTTCTTCACCAAGTCTTTCATCGGCCCAATACATATCGGAGGTGCAATGAGTTGCTTGTACTGAAGGGATAATCGAATATTCCTTAAAAAGAGAAAGATCCTCAGTTTGAACAATCTGTGCATGTTCCACACGCCACCTTCTATCATTTTTTCCTTTTAGTATTTTCGAATATGTTTTAAGCATCAATCGGTTGCCTGAGTCGCCAATTGCATGTGTGTTTACCTGAAATCCTGCCTCGTAAGCCTTTAAACACATTTCAAGATAATAGGCATTTGAATGTAATTGAAGTCCATAGTTTTCAGAATCATCAGAATAAGGGTCTACCAATAATGCACCCCTCGAACCGAGTGCTCCGTCGGAGTATAGTTTTACTGAACTCACAGTTAATCGAGGGAAATATTGAGGTCCTTTAGGGTAAAAATAATCGAAGTTTTCCTGAGTGGGACTCATCATTGCATAAACACGCATACTAAGTTTTTGTTCGTCCTGAAGCTTCTTGATTAGCAAAATGTCTTTCAAATCCAAACCTGCGTCAGTTACGGTTGTTAAACCAACAGCAAAGCAATCTTCTTGTGCCCTAAGTAATGCCTGTTGTTTTTCCATTTCATTGAACTCAGGAATTGCTGCTTTCATTTTATCGGCAGCATTGTCAACTAGTACACCTGTTGGTTTACCATTTTTAAGAACAACTTCTCCCCCATCAGTTTTTGTATTTGCATCAATTCCTGCTAGTTCTAGCGCAAAGTCATTTGCAATTACAGCATGCCCGTCAATGCGGGTAAGCACAACCGCTTTATCAGGAAATGCCTGATTTAGTTTTTCGTTGGTGGGGAATTCTTTTATTTCCCAGTCATTTTGATCCCAGCCACGGCCTAGAAGCCAGTTTCCCGGAAAGGACTTATTGTGTTCAATCAATCGGTCCATAACTTCAGCAAAAGAGTTGGTTCCAACTAAGTTGGCATATTTCGTAACCCAGAGGCCATAACCTAAAAAATGGCTGTGACCGTCATTGAATCCTGGATAAATATATTTCCCTTCTGCATCAATTATATTTTCAGAAGAGTAAGCCTCCAATAATTCCTTGCTTTTGCCTATCGCCATAAACTTTCCATTCTTCACAGCAAAAGCTGTAGCCTTTGAAAAATTATTGTCAACTGTATAAATTACTGCATTGTGCACAATCAAGTCAACCTCTTGCTCTTGCGAATACATCTTTGATGTCATGCTGCCTAATATTAAAAGAATAATTGCTGTAACTTTTATCATCTCGAACTTATTTAAACTTTAAGCAAAAATAAGAAAAGCCTGACAGTTTTAATC
>Ga0164315_10005055_pt1 | contig 10298 bp, 10 predicted proteins | sample GuaBasSedimGuay6_FD_113737 | JGI IMG/M metagenome (GOLD analysis project Ga0164315, IMG submission 113737) | Subseafloor sediment microbial communities from Guaymas Basin, Gulf of California, Mexico - Guay6, Core 4569-2, 0-3 cm | ecosystem: Environmental > Aquatic > Marine > Hydrothermal vents...
AGCGCTTGTAGCAATTATTGCCAGGGATGAAGATGGAAAACATCAGTTCAAGGCAAATGTCACCAATGCGAATTCCTTTGCCGCCGAGATGGTTGCATTCAGCAATTCAGGCGGCGGTGAAATATACATCGGGGTCAGCGACGACGGTACATTTGCCGGTCTGACCCGAGAAGACATGGGACGACTCAACCAGCTTGTGGCAAATGCGGCCTCTCAGAACGTCCGGCCTCCCGTCAATCCTCAGACGGAGAACATATCCGCAAGGGGCGGACTGGTCATGCGGGTGATCGTAGCAAATGGCATCAGTAAGCCTTATATGGATAAAAACGGTGTCATTTGGGTAAAAAGTGGCAGCGACAAGCGTAAGGCGACATCCCGGGAAGAGATTCAGAGGTTGTACCAGAAGTCCGGTTTGATTCACGGGGATGAAGTCTCAGTGCCCAATCTGACGGCTGCTGACATGGATACCGATTATTTCAAGGCGTTTTTGGAACGCAATTTCGGTGAAGTGCCTGAAGTGCGGCAATTATCTCTGCCAGCCCTTTTGGAAAATATGAATCTGATGAAAGACGGTGTGCTGAACGTCAGCGGAGCATTGCTTTTCGCCAAAAATCCCAGTTTCAAACTGCCGGTTTTCATTGTCAAGGCCATCGCCTTTCCGAGCAATGAAATTGATGTGGACAATTACATTGACAGCCGGGATATTCAGGGAAAACTCGCCGATATTTTTCAACAAACCATGAGTTTTGTGCTTGGCAATATTCACCAGATCCAGGGGGAACAAAATGTGAATGCACCCGGAGAACCGGAAATTCCGCGTGCCTCTTTGGAGGAGCTGATCGCCAATGCCCTGATTCACAGAGACTATTTTATTTCAGCGCCAGTGAGGATTTTTATTTTTAAAAATCGTGTGGAGATCATCAGCCCTGGCCATCTTCCGAACAACCTGACAGTGGAAAATATAAAACTCGGCAATTCCAATATTCGCAATCCCATACTGGCTTCTTATGCGACTAAGGTGCTGCCTTACAGAGGTCTGGGCAGCGGAATCATCCGAGCCTTAAAAAAATATCCGGACATTGATTTTGAAGATGATCATGATGGCAATCAGTTCAGGGTCGTCATCAAACGGAGAGGCTCGCTTCGCTGAACATGGCATATCTCAGAGAGAACCGGGTGGTCGCGGCCGAGCGTCTGTGGCGGATTCGCCTTGCACCGCATATCTATATTTCCCCGGATCAGATTGATGAGGTGATCCGGCTGCTTTCCAGATATGGCGGAGCTTGACAGCGGAAAGCTGAAGTCAGGGCAGATATGGGCCTGAACGGAGTGTTGTGCCTGTGACCTGCTAAGGTGCTGCATGGTAATAAACCTTGACAATTGCTATCATCATAGATTAAAAAGGCTTTTTTTTAAGCGACTGATAAAAAATTAAGTCGCTCCTAAATAAATAGCGATCTGGTTTTTTAATCAGACGGTTATAACCATGTGGCTCAGATATTTTTATTTAGCCTGGATTATTCATAAGCTGAACAGTTATAAGCATGTGTGAATAAGCATGTGGCTCAGATATTTTTATTTAGCCTGGATTATTCATGAGTTGTCATCTAAACTTCAGTAATCAAACCAGGGGGAATTTTTTATGCGCGTGACAGATTTGTATGGAAGTAAAAAACCGGTTATATCAATGGAGTTTTTTCCGCCGAGAAATGAAAAAGCAGCGGAAGCATTCGGAAGCATCATTGACGACCTTGCCGAACTAAAGCCTGATTATATGTCCATCACATTCGGAGCTGGTGGTTCAACCCGTGACGGATCCTACCAGACCGTTAAGCAGCTTATGCTTGATAAAAATTTGCCGACAGTTGCGTATATTGCCGGATACGGGCTGGGACCGGATGAACTCACTGATGTTCTGGACAAATATAAAGAACTGGGCGTTGAAACAATTTTTGTCATTCGAGGGGACAAGCCCGGAGGTGATGATTTTACGCCACATCCGGACAGTTTTTCATATGCGTCGGATCTGATCGCTTTTATTAAGGAACGTTATGATTTCACCCTTGGGTGTGCGGGATATCCTGAGGGACATATTGATTCGGAAAGCCTTGAGAAAGATATAGAATATCTGAAACTTAAAGTTGACAATGGCGCAGAATATGTTGTTGCACAGTATTTTTATGATAACCTGTATTTCTCCGAGTATGTTGAAAAATGCAGGGCCGTGGGGATTCATGTGCCAATAATCCCGGGAATCATGCCGATATACACTGTGAAACTGACGAAAATTCTGTCTGAGGTTTGCGGTTCCACAATCACGGATACATTGCAAAGCAAACTTGAAGCAGTGGATGCAGGTGACAAAGACGCTGTATTAAATCTGGGGATTGATTTTGCAACCGAACAATGCCGGGGGCTTTTAAAAGAAGGCGTTTCAGGGCTTCATTTTTATACGATGGACCGTAGCAAATCAACCAGTGAGATCATTAATCGTCTGAAGCAGGAGAATCTGTTGTAAATTTTTGATCCTTCCCTTGTTAATAATATATGACCGCAATGATCATGACAGGTGGAAATCGTAGGGGCAATCCCCCCGTGGTTGCCCTGTCCGGGGAATGACATGTTCGCGGAACCCGGACAGGGCAGGCACAGGGGCCTGCCCCTACTGTCAGAATCATTGCGGTCGGGTACTGGTGTTCTGTCAAGCTTATGTTGACGGGTCTAACTCCGATAGCGATAGCGATAGCGATCCCGATCAGGATCCGTCATCTGAATGTTGACAAGGCACTACCTGACAGCACCGATTCTGACAGGTGGGACACCATAGGGGCATTCCGGTGGCGTGCCCTCTCCGGGTGCGGACATTCCGGGGGAACCCGGACAGATCGCCTTCCGGTCAGGGCGCGTCATCAACGTGTCCCTACGATCAGACCCGTTGCGGTCATGAACGGCTACCTCACCGCAACGATCATGACAGATTGTCAGGTGAGGATTGCAGTTTTCAGGTGCAAAAAAAATGAAATCCAATATCACGCTTATCGGAATGCCAGGATCAGGGAAAAGTACAGTCGGCGTCATATTGGCCAAATTTTTATCATTCGGATTCATTGACACGGATATTCTGATTCAGATCAACCAGCAGAAGAAACTCCAGGAAATAATCAATGAAAAAGGACCGCTGGCTTTTCGGAGAATTGAAGAAGCCGAGGTTCTGAAATTAAATATCCGCGATCACATTATCGCCACAGGCGGAAGCGTCGTGTACGGATGCCGCGCCATGTCGCATTTAAAACATATCTCTCTGATTGTATGTTTAAATGTTTCTTTGGCGGAACTGAATCGCAGGATTGACGATTTTGAGACAAGGGGGATTGCCAGAGAAAAGGATCAGACTTTTTCAGATGTGTTCACAGAGCGACAGCAACTTTATGAAAAATATGCGGATATGATCGTTGACTGTGACCATATTTATCAGGAAAAGGTCGCTCTGCTCATTTCATCCCAGGTTGCAGACATTGTAAACAAATGATGACAGGGTTTCCTTCATCATCTCAGAAAATCAGCCATGCGCTCCGCCAGCGTGTCCGGTTATCATATGCCCTCCGGCCCTCAGTCACTGGCACTCTCAGTCTGCCAGCCCTCTCCCCTTTTTGCCGGCAGAGTTTTTCACCTCCTGAATACTCTTTTCACCCTATTGACATATCTGACACTTCATGAAATAGAAATCCTTATTTTTTTGTTACAGATGAACAGGAGTGCGAGCAAGAGCAGGATTAAGAGCAAGAAATAAGGCTAATGGGAAAATATTAATTTCGGAGATATTTTCCTTTACATAAAAATTGAGTCATGTTATATTTACTCTTTTCAAAAGAGTGAACTGGTGCTAACTCGTTTCTCAGAGGTTTGGCTATGGAACAAAAGAACTTAGACTATTTCAAAGAGCTTCTGACCAATCGGCTGGAAAATCTTTTGAATCAGGCAGATGATACGGTTTCCGGGATGACTGTCCCGAAAGAGAATTTTCCAGATCCCACAGATCGGGCCACCCTGGAATCTGATCGGAATTTTATGCTTCGCATCCGGGACAGAGAGCATAAGCTGATAAAAAAAATCAAAAAAGCCCTGATTCGCATTGAGGAGGGCACCTTTGGCATCTGTGACAAATGCGGTGAGGATATCAGCATTGAGCGAATGAACGCCAGACCCGTCACAACCCAGTGCATTCATTGTAAAACAAATGAAGAGGCCAGAGAAAAAGCCCTCGGACTGTGATGACGCTTTGAAGATTGATCTTCATATTCATTCCACCGCGTCAGACGGAACCTTTTCGCCGAAGGAACTCCTTAACTTGGCAATATGTGCCAAGCTCGCGGCGATTGCCATCACAGATCATGATACTCTTGCCGGTTCAAAAGAGGCCATCACCCTTGGAATCCCCCCTTCACTCTGTTTTCTGACGGGTGTTGAGATCAGTGCAAATCCCCCTCCGTCCTTCCCCTGTTCTGGCAGTCTGCATATCCTGGGCTATGGCATCCGACTGGATGATTCTGATTTAAACCAAACCCTTGAAGTGCTTCAAAAGGCCAGAAAAGACCGGAATCCGCAGGTCATTGATCGCTTGAATCATCTGGGGATGGACATCTCTCTGGCAGAAGTTGTGGAAAATTTCGGGGAGGGGGGGCAGATTGGCCGGCCGCATATTGCCCGCCTGATGAAGAAAAAAGGCTATGTTCCATCTATTGACGAGGCATTTGACCGATATCTGGGCAAAGGCCGGCCCGCGTACGCGGACAAGTATCGGGTCGATTGTGATAAAGCCATTGAAATCATTCGGAAGGCAGGAGGTGTTGCCGTACTCGCACACCCGGTACTCCTGAAGTCTCCTGACGAAAGCCTTTCCGTTGAGAGCCTGGTTCGTGACCTGGCAGAAATGGGGCTCCGAGGCATTGAGGTCTTTTATCCCGAACACTCTGCCCATCACATGGCCCTTTACACTGAAATGGCCCGGCGTTATGATCTGCTCATGACAGGAGGAACTGACTTTCACGGTGCGGTGAGGCCCGGAATTCAGATGGGATCAGGAAAGGGGGACTTTTCGGTTCCCTATGAACTGTACGAAAAGCTGATACAGGCCTGCACCTGATGTCCGGGGAACACAATGCAAGAGACCGATTTTTCAGATTTAGAACAAACGCTTTTGTATGAATTTAAGGACAAGGCCCTCCTTGCCGAAGCCTGTCGCCACAGTTCCTATGTGAATGAGCAGTGTGATACAGAGGAACTGCGGGATAATGAGCGACTTGAATTCCTGGGTGACGCGGTTCTGAGTCTTGTGGTGGGGGTTCTGCTCATGCAGCACTATCCGGAACTGAACGAGGGAGACCTGTCCCGGATGCGAGCCAGCCTGGTCAATGAAATCCAACTGGCAAAAATTGCGCGGATGATTCAGCTTGGCGTTCATGTTCAGTTGGGCAAGGGCGAAGTCCAGACCAACGGGCACCATAAGAAATCCATTCTTGCAGACGCGTTTGAAGCGGTCATTGCAGCGGTGTACCTGGACGGGGGATTTGATGCGGCATTTCAGTTTATTGAGCGACACTATGCCCCTCTGCTGACCTCTGTCAACGCGCCCAGTCTGAATTATGACTATAAAAGTCAGCTTCAGGAGGTCGTCCAGGTCACTCCCGGGGTCATGCCCGCGTATGAAGTGGCCGGAGAGGACGGGCCGGATCATGACAAGACCTTTATCGTTCAAATCCGAGTGGGGGAACTTCAAACCCTGGGCGTTGGGAAAAGCAAGAAGACCGCTGAACAGGATGCTGCCAGAAAAGCACTGGAAATTTTGGAAAACGGAGAGTGCCAATAGGCAGGACGGCAATTGCGGTTCGTACTTTTGGCGAAGTGTCTCAGCTTTCGCAGAGGCGATGGGGAGACATAAACAAACTCTGCGTTCTCTGCGTCTTCGCGAGAGAAATACATCATGCCTTCTGAGAAACCTTTTATTATCCCCGTATTTATCCCCCATGCGGGATGCCTTCACCAATGTGCCTTCTGCAACCAAGCCAAAATCACCAGTGTGAGACGACAGCTTCTTTCTTCTGAACAGTTTCGCCTCCTGGTTGAAGGCTTTCTCAATTATAAGGGATCCCGGCGAAAGCTTGTCCAGATTGCGTTTTACGGCGGGACGTTCCTGGGGCTGGAAAAAAACGATATTGAACGCCTGCTCCGGGAAGCGGATCGCTTTGTACAGGCCGGAAAGGTGGATGGCATCCGCTTTTCCACCCGCCCGGACACAGTGGATCAGAAGCGGCTGGATATCATCCGGGATTTTCCCGTGTCCACCATTGAACTGGGCGTTCAGTCTATGGATGACCGGGTCCTGAAGCAATCTCGCAGGGGACACACAGCAGCGGATACGGAAAGGGCTTTTTATCTGCTGCGAGAGCAGGGATATGAGGTGGGGATGCAGATGATGGTGGGCCTGCCTGGTGAGAACCATGCCAGTGCCCTGGATACCGGTAAAAAAATCGCAGCCCTGTCCCCGGATATGGTCAGAATTTATCCCACAGTGGTGATTGAAAACAGCCCTCTTGCCAGATGGTATCGGGATGGAAAATATATGCCCCTGCCCCTTGACGCGTGTGTCACCCTTGTGAAGCAGCTTTATCTGCTGTTTCAGGAAAAAAACATCCGGGTCATCCGAATGGGGCTTCAGGCATCCGAAGACTTTGAAAAAGGGACGAGCATTCTGGCAGGGCCTTATCATCCGGCCTTCGGACATATGATTTATTCAGAAATATTCCTCGACATACTCTCTGCTGCACTCACCGTCCAGAATATTCCACAAAAAAGTGTTCCACATGGAACAATTTCAATCCGTGTGCATCCGAGAAACATCTCCAAAATGAGAGGCATGAACAACAAAAATATTGACATCCTGAAGCGTCAGTTTCATCTGACCGCTGTTGATGTGACCCCGGATGATATGCTCGGAGAAGATGCTTTTATGGTTCAGGACACTCGTACCCTACCGCAATGAATATGATGGCCGCCTTTTCGACAGGCTCAGGTATCTGGCGGCGCGTCCTCTCCGGGTTCTCCCCCCTTTTTTAAAGGGGGGTCGGGGGGGATTTTGGGTGACCCGCCGGAAAAATCCCCCTCAGTCCCCCTTTAGAAAAGGGGGAGGCTGAAGTCTCCTGAACATTTGCAACCCATTGTTTCAAACCGGACAAAGCACTAAGAAGGAATTTTCCCCACCAGCAGAATTCGTTTGGCCCCTCCGTGATTAAAGGGATAGGCAGACAGCTCAAAAGGAACCTTTGCAGCAATCTGTCTGTCAGGTGCGATCAGCGCAATTTTCCAGCCCTTATAGTCATGCTTCAGCTTTTTGAAAATGGCATTGAAGAGCTTACGGATTTCCCGCTTTGTTCCAAGACGCTCCCCATAGGGCGGATTCAGCACCACCAGCCCTTTCTGATCTGTGAGAGATGAGGGGGGAAGCTCAAAAAAATCCGAGGATGCAACCCGGATCACTCTGTCCAGCTCATTTTCCCGTACGCTTTTTTTCAGTGTGTCACACGCGGCCTTGTCCTGATCAGATGCAAAAATCAGCGGGGTTCTGATCCGCGTCAGCCCTTTTTCAGATTCCCGTTTGATATAGGCCCAACGTTGCGGCGCAAAGGAGGGCCAGCCCATGAAAGCAAACTCCCGCAGGCATCCGGGCGGTGTGTTGGTGGCCATCATGGCCGCTTCAATGGAAAAGGTTCCGGAACCGCACATGGGATCCAGCAGCGGTGCACTGCCATCATAGCCGGAAAGCTTCAGGGCCGCGGCTGCGATGGTCTCACGAATGGGGGCTTCTCCCCCATGCTTTTTGATGCCCCGCTTGTGCAGAATCTCCCCGCTGCTGTCAATGGAGATGGTAAACCGGTCATCCACCACCCGGACAAATATCTCCTGCCCACATGACTCACTGGGCGATATTTCCTCCTGGCGAGCCATCTGAGAGAATCGTTGGGAGATGCTGGCCTGAAAACGCTCTGCAATGGCACCTTTGTGGTAAAGTCTGGAATGTCTCGCAGTCACGGAAATCCGGGGGGCTACCGTGGGACAGAGAAAAAGCTCCCAGGGGAAGTCGCTCAGTTTCTTTTCCATCTGGGTGAAATTGGTGGCCTTGAAGCATCCGATTCGCATGAGGATTCTGCTGGCAGTCCGCAGGTTCAGGTTGGCAAGGTAGCAGTCATGCACCTTTCCCCGGAACTCCACACCGCCGGACACGATGATGCCACTTCTCACGGAAAGCGGAAGGGACATGAGTTCATCAAAACAGGGCTTTTCAAACCCCAGTGTGGTGATTGCGAAAAAGTCTCTGACCCGGCCGGTGACATGCCGCCGGATGCGTTTTGAAAGCGGATTCGACATCTCTGATATCCCATAAATACTTAGTTTTGTGAACGAATGAAGGCCGGGGCCTTGTCGTCATATTCCTGCCGGACCTGTAACAGCACCACGGACGCGATCACCAGGACACCGCCTCCCAACTGAAGTGGTTCCATAACCTCGTCAAGGAAGAAGTAGGAGATGATGCCCGCAGTGATGGGTTCCAATGTGGCGGTGATGCTGGCGCGTGCCGAGCGTATCAGGTTGACACCTTCCAGAAAAAGTCCGAAAGGCAGAAGGGTTCCCAATATGCCGATATACAAAATCCATCCCCATTGCACAAGGGAGTAAGAATGGGTGAAGGCTTCCAGCGGTGGGCGAAAGATGTTCCACGTCAACGCGCCCACGAACATGGCGAAAAACAGCACCGTCCAGGGGTTGTATCGGCGCATCCCGTATTCCCCCATGAGCGAGTAGCAGGCAAATGATATCGCGGACAGGACACCGCTGATAATCCCCGCACGGTTCATACTCAGCACGTTCAGATTATACGCGCCCACCAGCAGATAGCATCCGATGGTGGCCCCTGCAATCGCCAGCATCGTGGTTCGGCTCAGTTTCTCATGGGCAAAAACCACCATGTACAATGCGATAAAGCTGGGGCCTAAGTATTGGAGCAATATGGCCGCTGCCACGTTGATTTTGCTGATCGCGAACAGATAGGTGAACTGGATGGCCGCCATTCCCGCAGTCCCCAGAATCAGAAAATAGAGGATATCCTTTTTCGCTATTTTCAGCCGGGATGGGTGGCGGATCAGCAGCCACAGAAGCATGATGCCCGCCGCTATGGTGATTCGCAATTGCACGACCTGAAAGGGGGAGATACCGCTGTTGAACAGGAATTTCGCAGATGATCCGGAGACGGCCCAGAGAAGTGCTGCGAGAATGGTGTAAACATATCCCAGCCGGATGTCGGGGGATGGTGATGCAGATGCGATGCTCATGAAGTGATTCTTTCGTTATGATATATAACTCAACAAATTTGCCATGTTCTTGCTCGTACCCTACCGCAATGATCATGACAGGTCACAGATTGTAGGGCACCGCAGGTAGTTACCTGAGCTTGTCGAAGGGGCGTGCCCTCTCCACCAGAAAAATGTCGGGAAAAAATGGACATCACGGCCCCGAGGCAGGGCACGTCACCGACGTGCCCCTACAATCAGAACCATTGCGCTCGGATACTCGTACCTGTCCGAGCAAGAGCAAGATTAAGAGCAAGAACTCAATGGATATTTTATCCGCTCACAATTGATTACGATATTTCAGGCACACGGCCACAAAATGCTCGGCCACGCCCGGCTGGCTTCCTAAGTGAAGATGAACATAGCTCCCCAGGGTCTGTCCCCGCTGATAGCCTTCGGGGATTTTTTCATGCCCAGCCCTGTCCGTAATGTCATACACGGTTGCAATCCTCTGATTCTGGGTGTCCTTTGTGATTTCCGAATAGTGAAACTCGTGCCCCCGGATGGTCTGGCCCCGGGTGCCGAGAAGGGTATCCTTTGCCAAGGTGATCTCGCGATAGCCCAATGCCCTGAGACGGGGAGACATGTTTGTGGTGAATGGGAAGCATCCGGTCATGGGGTAAACCAGCCCTTCCTTATCATGGATTTCCCTGCACAGATACATGAAGCCCCCGCATTCGCCATAAATGGGCATTCCCGCTTGGCTCTGTTCTCTGATCTGCTTCCGCAGATTCTCGTTATCGGTCAGTTCTGCTACAAAGAGTTCGGGATATCCCCCGCCCAGGTAAATACCGTCCAGATGGCCTGGCAGTGCCCTGTCCCTGATGGGAGAAAAAGTCACCAGTTCCGCGCCAGCGGCTTCCAGCAACTCCAGATTATCCTGATAATAAAAACAGA
>Ga0164315_10005056_pt1 | contig 10297 bp, 8 predicted proteins | sample GuaBasSedimGuay6_FD_113737 | JGI IMG/M metagenome (GOLD analysis project Ga0164315, IMG submission 113737) | Subseafloor sediment microbial communities from Guaymas Basin, Gulf of California, Mexico - Guay6, Core 4569-2, 0-3 cm | ecosystem: Environmental > Aquatic > Marine > Hydrothermal vents >...
AAGAAAATAGTGCATATTTTATTAAAAAATGAGGAAGCTTGCAATCTATTGGACGAATTTTTTGGTAAAATAGGTGCATTTTATTGTTGTTATAAATTGTGGTTGAATTATGCAAAGGTCTCAAAATATGCAGTTTTAAAAATCTCCCCATATTGCATCACACATAGCAAAAAGATCTATATTATTTTTTTGTAAATCCGTTATGTTTTTAAATTTTATGCCACCGATAGCACATACAGGGATTGATAGGTTTTTTCTTGCGGATACAATAGTTTTTAATGAAACCTGTGGAGCTTGTGGTTTAGTGATGGAGGGGTATAACCTGCCAAAAGCAACATAGGATGCACCCTCTTGTTGCATTTTTTGGGCTTTTTTTATGTCAGCATAACAACTTATGCCAATAATGGAGTTTTCTTTTAATTTTCTTTTGGCATATGCAAGTGATTTATCTTGGTCACCAATATGCACTCCGCAGGCATTTATCTGTTGACATAATTTTATATCATCGTTAATTATCAAAGGAATATTATGGGTTTTACATATTTTTTGAATTTTGATGGCTTGTATTTTTTTATCAGCAAAATTAGCAGACTTATTGCGATATTGTAAGATTTGAAATTTATCAATTTTTTGCTTGATTATTTGCAGATAATTATCATGCTGTAAAAGTTTATCGGAGGTGATAGCATAAACCCCACTTAGTTTTTTATTGCTGTTCATAAAAATTTGATAGGGTTATAAATTCATCCACACTCAAAGTCTCGGCTCGTCTTTGTCCGTTTATACCTGTTTTTTCTAATTGCTGCACGTTAAAAATTGTTTTAAGATTGTTGTATAGAGTTTTTCGCCTCATCGCAAAACTAAGCTTGATAATTTTATGAAAATTTGACAGGTTTAAAACTTTATTTTTTATCTGTCGAGGAACAAGACGAACTATTGCCGACTGCACTTTGGGTTGGGGTGAAAAACTGGTGAATGGCACCTCCAAAATAACCTGCCTATGATAATAATATGCCATTAAAACTGATAGTCTGCCATATATTTTGTTATTAGGGTTGGCACAAATTCGCAAGGCGACCTCTTTTTGCAACATAAAGTGGACATCTTGTATTTTATCAACACAATCAATCGTTTTTAATAACAATGGGGTAGAAATATTATAAGGTAAGTTACCAACAAGACGTAAATTATTATTAAATTGATTAAAGTCCACCTTTAAAACATCTTCGTTGATAATGTTAATATTGCCCTTATCAAAGTTGGTATTATTTTTTAAAATTGCGATTAAATCCCGGTCTAATTCTATAATTGTAAAATTATTTAATTTTTTACTCAAAGGCAAACTTAATGCCCCCATTCCTCCTCCGATTTCAATTAAATTATCATCTTCTTTAACGCTGATAAGTGAGATAATTTTATTGATAATCATCTCGTCAATTAAAAAATTTTGTCCAAATCTTTTGCGAGCTTGATAGTGATAGTTTCTAATAGTTTTCATGAGTATTTATGGCAAACTCGCAAGCTTTTTTGAGGCTATTACAATTGCTTTTATTCGTGCCTGCAAGGTTCAAAGCTGTGCCGTGATCACAAGATACTCGTAAAAATCCCAAACCCAAAGTGATATTGATGGCATTGCCAAAATCAAGAGTTTTTAAAACCGGCAATCCTTGGTCGTGATAAGAACACAAAAAAACATCGCAAGTTTTTAAATTATCTGGGATAAACATAGTGTCGGCGGCAAATACCCCTGTGATATTTATGCCTTGTTGTTGTAAAGATTTAATGGCTGGAATGTAGTGTAATGTCTCCTCATCTCCTAATGTTCCGTTTTCACCTGCATGAGGGTTAAGCCCTGATAGATAAATCTTAGGGTTTTTAATGTTATACAATGATTTTACATCTTGATGAATAATTTTAACTACATCAATAATAAGTTGTTTATCTATGTAGGATGACACATCTTTTAATGGCAGATGAGTGCTAAGCAAGGCTACTTTTAAGGTGTCACCTGCGAGCATCATCACAGGTTTTTTATTAACAAGCTCTGCGATATATTCGGTATGTCCGCTAAATGCAAAATCTGCTTTGTTGATGGTGGCTTTGTGCACCGCCGAGGTTATCATCGCATCTGCTTGTTTTGAAACACAAGCATCTGTGGCAAAATCTATACACTTTAATACATATGAACTATTTTTATAATTTAATATACCAGCATGAACTTTATGTGGACAATTAATATGATAAACTTGCAAACTATTTTTTTTGTGTTTTTGTGCTTGCGATATATCATCACATGCAATTATTTTTAGTTTCAAGCCCATAGTTTCGGCACGAATGCGGAGCATTTTTATGTCACCAATCGCCAAAATTTTAGCATCAAAATCATATTGTGCCATCTGCAAACAAACATCAGGACCGATTCCCGCAGGGTCTCCTGTGGTTAACATTAAAGTTGGCAGGTTATTCATTTTATCAAACCTATAATAATTGCTGCCAATATTAAAGCCCCTTGATAATTATTAAACAAAAAAGCCTTAATGCAAGTTGCAGGTTCTCTATTTTTTGCCAAATATAACTGATACAAAATTCCTATTAAAACCATAGATAAAATGATATAAAAACATATATTTAATTGCTGTAATACTCCAACAAAAGCCAAAGAAAATAAAGATAAAAAATGAAATGATAGAACAAAAAATAAATCATATTTACCAAAAAATATAGCAGAGGATTTAACTTTTATTTTTATGTCATAGGGTTTATCTGCCATCGCATATAGAGTATCGTAAGCGATAGCCCAGAAAACAGTTGCCAAAAAAACAAGAAACATGACTAAAAATGAGCTATTATTTTCTGTGGCAAAAAATGCCATCGGCACAGCCATAGCAAATGCAAGACCTAAAAAAAGTTGAGGAACCGCAAAAAATCTTTTGGTAAATGGGTAGATGATAGCAAAAACCAAAGCAGGGACGGACCATAAAATACTTAATAGTGGTAAATTTAGTGCCAATAAAAAAGATAAAAAAATTAAAATACCTGCGACAATTATGGCATCTTTTTTCGCAAGCTGTCCGAGCGCTAAGGGACGATGAGAGGTGCGAGGCACAGACCTATCAATTTTACGATCTGCATAGTCGTTGATCGCACAACCTGCCGAACGCATAAGGGTCGCCCCTGCGATAAAGATTAAAATTAATTTAATATCAGGTAAGCCGTCTGCGGATAAAAACAAGGACCACAGGGCAGGCCATAACACCAGATAAATACCTATGGGTTTATCAAGGCGAATGAGTGAAATTATGGATTCTAATTTTGTCATATGAAAAATTTTGTATTTTTGTTTTTTATATGTTTTAAAATAGCTCGTTATGAATAAAGAAATATTTGATAATAGTAGCCATATTTTACGCGAAGCCTTAACATATATAGGGGCAGATATTGGTAAGGTTATTGTTATTCATTTGCCATATTATATTTTTAAAGATGAAAATTTTAACATAATTTGCCAAGATATAGTTACACTTTTTTCAATTGGGGTTAAAATTGTCCTTGTATTTAATGTTGATAAAAATTCAGCCGACCTCCCCATAGACGAAAAACAGATTAAAAAACTTCTCAAAAACAGCGGAATTTTAAAGCATCAATTACAACAATCCTTAACAAAAAATAAACAAAATAAACGTATTATCAGTGGCAATTTCCTCCTAGCAAAATCAGTAGGAATTATTGATGGAGTGGATTTAATCAATAGAGCTAAGATTAGAGGTGTTGCAAGTGATGACATAAAAGAACAACTGCAAAATAACAATATACTGATTGTGGATAATCTTGCTATCACTTCATCAGGAAGTATAAAAGCCATCTCATCTTTGTCAGTGGCAAGCAAAATAGCCCAAGGGATTGTCGCCGATAAGTTAATTTTTTTAACAGATTTAAAGAGAAATACAGCCTATAATTTGCCAATAAACCTAACCACTAATGAGGCAAAAAACTTTAAAACAGACGATAAAGACCTAACCAAGATCATCAAACACAGTATAGATTTTACTCATCATAATTTATCTCGTGCTCATATTTTAAACTACCACTATAAAAACTCTCTATTGCGCGAGTTATTTACCCGTGATGGTTGTGGTTTTTTAATTTCATCTGATAAATATGACTATATAAGAGAGGCTACAACTGTCGATATTAACGACATACATAAACTTTTAAAAAACGAAGGAGCAGGACAAAAACTACTAAAAAAAGATAAAAAAGATATTCTACAAAAAATTTCTACATTTTGGGTAATGGAGATTGACGGCTTCGTGACAAGCTGTTTGTCTTGTGAGTTTGATGATAAGAACAATTACGTGTTTGTAAGCAGTATGGTAACCCATAGCGCATATCAAAACCAAGGCCGTGCCTGTAAACTTTTAAAATATGTCGAAAAAAAAGCCACAGATAAAAATATTAAAAAAATATTCACCCAAAGCACCAGGAGCATTGACTGGTTTCAACAAAGAGCATATATGATTGTCCCCATCTCAAACCTACCGACAGACAAACAACAAATGTACGATACTCAAAGAAATTCAAAAATTTTGATGAAAATGTTATAATTTTCCACATATGCATATAAATAAATCTATTTTTAAATATAATGATAAATTTAAAATATCTCATATATCATTTTCTCTGATATTTACGATAACTCTATTTATTATTTATAATTCCGTTAATATTGAAAAAATATCTCATTGGTTTATTATAGATGGTAATATTGATTATGTTCCTCTAATAGCCTATTTGTTTTTTGCTTGGACTTTTTTTCTTGCCTTTTTTTTGTTTTTTGCGCATCGTTATCTAATAAAGTTTGTGGCGATTATTTTTATTATGCTCTCGGCGACGGCCACTTATTTTACTGCCAAATATAATGTCTTTATTGATAGCACCATGGTGATGAATACTTTTTATACCGACACAGGTGAAGCTATGGGTTTGTTATCTACTAATATGTTGACCTATGTTATCTTTCTTATTATAATTCCTATTTTTTTAGTATTGAAAGCAAAAATAAATTTTAAATCTCGCGGCAAGCATTTATTATCATCTGTTTTGTTATTTATTATATCGTTATCAATAGGTGTTGGTCTGGTTTATTTAAACTTTGATGCTATTCACCGAGCAGGAAATATATCCAAAAAAGATATTTTATATCAACTTGTGCCAGTTAATATTATCACAGGTTTAGGCGGAGTAGTGCAAGAAATAAGTGCACCATATTTTAAAAAAAATCAACAGGATATTAAAATTACTGGCAAGGTTTCTAAACAAGATAATATAGTGGTGGTGTTGGTAATCGGCGAGGCAGCACGTCAAAAAAGTATGAGTTTATATGGTTATGACAGAAAAAATACCAACCCTGTTCTAGCAAAATACGAAGGTTTACATTTGTTAAACGGCATAGCAAGGTTAGGATCGACCATCTATGCTTTGCCTGAAATCTTAGCAAAAAATGACATAAAATTAGCCACTATTACCTCAAAACTCGGAGTTAAAACTGCTTGTTATGTAAACTATACGATGTATGATAATTGTGATGCCGTAGGAGAGACAAGAGTTGATAATTGTAAATATGGTGATAAATGTTATGATGAGGATGTTTTGCCCTTGTTAGAGAATAATTTAAAAAATCATAAATCAGGACAGAGTCTTGTTATTTTGCATATGGGCGGCGGTAGTCACGGCCCTACTTATAAAGATCGCCACCCTGTCGAGTTTCAAGCGTTCAAGCCACAGTGTGATGATGCAGATGTTATTAACCGTTGCACCCCAGAGGAATTATATAATTCATACGACAACACAATTTTATATACGGACTATGTTTTGGGGAAGATAATCGATACATTAGAGCAATATAAAAACAAAGCCCCTTATGTTTTTATTTATTTATCAGACCATGGTGAATCTCTATTAGAAAACGGTCGCATATTTCACGGAATGCCCCCTGGAATGTCACTGCCACCAGAACAAGCCCAGGTGCCACTTATAATAAAATCCTCCATACCAATTGAGATTAAAAAATTCAAAGAATACAAGCAGCCCTATGTTTTTGATACTGTCCTTGATTTATTGTCAATCCAAACCGGAATTTTCAATAAAGATAAGGTTTTTATTATAAAAAAATAGAATGGAAAAACTATGATATTACTCGTTGATGGTTCGTCTTTTTTATATCGAGCGCATTTTGCTAACCAGAATTTAAACACCAGTGTGGGCGAGAGTTGTGGAGCAATTTACGGCACTTTAAATATGTTGCAGTCCTTAATAGATGACTATAATCCCCAATATTTTGTGGTTGTGTTTGATGCCCGTGGCAAAAATCATCGCCACAAAATCTATGATTTATACAAAGCCCAAAGACCACCTATGCCTGATGATCTCCGCACCCAAATTGAGCCTTTGCATAATGCTGTTGTCGCCAATGGCTGGACGTTGTTATCAATCCCAGGAGTGGAGGCAGATGATGTTATAGCAACACTTGCCAAAAAATATCAAAACGAACAGCAGATCTTAATCGCCAGCTCTGATAAGGATCTAGCCCAACTTGTTAATCAAAAAGTGCAAATTGTAGATACGATGAGACGCGAGACATGGAATACTGATTTTGTTTATAAAAAATTTGGTGTCGCACCTTATCAAATTAAAGATTATTTAACTTTAATGGGAGATAACTCTGATAATATTCCGGGCATTAAAAAATGTGGCCCTAAAACTGCGGCAAAGTGGTTAAATGAATATAATAGTTTAAATGAAGTTATCAAAAACTCTGATAAAATAAGCGGTAAGGTGGGTGAAAATTTAAGGGCAGGCTTGGATTTTTTACCCACAGCATATGAATTAGTCTCGCTTAAAACTGATGTTGAAACGGAAATGAGATTAGAGAATTTTACTCCCAAACAAGTAAATTATCCAATTTTAAGAGAAATTTATGAAAAATATCAATTTCGCCAAATGTTATTAAAATTAAACGAACAAAACCCTCAAAATGAAAGCCATAAATATAAAACTACAAAAGATAGAGATGAACTTATCTGTCATATGCAAAAAATCATCGCCAAAAAACAGTTAATATTTGGAATAACAACCTCAAATGAATCATATCAAAGTGCCAAAATTATAGGATTTTATTTTTGCTATGATAAAAAAAATACCTACTATGTGCCGATATTACATAACGATAATATGGGAACAGACAATATTCCAAATGCCTTAGTTATATTTAAAAATATTTTAGAAAATAATAAGATTAAAAAAATAATTTATAATCTAAAATTTACCACAAATGTCTTGACAAACCATGATATAAAAATCATAGATGATAACTACAATGATGACATTAAAATCATGGCGTATAGTATTCGGACGACCCATAAAAACGATAACCTCGTGAACTTATGTTATGCACTAATGCCAGATTTACCATCAATTTTATTGCCAAAAAAGTTATCAGATATAACAGGAGTTGGTAAAAAGAAAATAACACTTAACCAAACAACAATAGCGAATATTAGCGAATATGTCGGCAAAAGAGCAATTTTAACCCAACTTGCCTATGATTTTTTAGAGCAAACATTCAAAGATGATACAACAGCTAAAATTTTATACCAAGATCTTGATAAACCTCTCTGTCAGGTGCTTGCCCAAATGGAGCAAGCCGGTGTTATGCTTGATGCTGAAACCTTAAAAAATCTATCATCCCAGATGGCAGAACAAATTAAACAATTGGAGACCAAAATTTACTCACTTGCCAACACAAATTTTAATATCAACTCACCTAAACAATTAGGCGAGATATTGTTTAAAAAAATGAAAATTCCAGTTGTCAAAAAAACCAAATCAGGAGCAGCCTCCACCTCAGAGGAGGTATTAGAAAAACTATCAGAAGATTATCCGCTACCAAAACAAGTTTTAAAATATCGCTCAATTGCCAAATTAAAAAATACCTATGTTGATAAGTTACCTGCGATGATGGAGCAAAAAACCCACCGCATCCACACCACCTATCACCCAGCATTAACCGCAACTGGCAGATTATCATCATCCGAGCCTAATATCCAAAATATCCCAATCAGAAGTGAACAAGGGGCAAAAATTCGTAGCTGTTTTGTTGCCAAACAAGATTTTCAGATTCTCGCTGCCGACTACTCACAAATTGAGTTGCGGATTATGGCACATATGGCAGAAGATCGCAAAATGATAGAGTCTTTTATCCAAAATCAAGATATTCACACCCAAACCGCAGCGGAGGTTTTTAATATTCCAGCAGATGACATAACACCAGAGCACAGACGAGCCGCCAAAGCCATTAACTTCGGGCTTATTTATGGGATGGGTGCATTCGGGCTTGCCAAACAATTAAAAATAGGCATGGCAGAGGCAAAAATATACATAGAAAAATACTTTAACCGCTATCCGCAGGTGCATGAATATATGCAAAATATTCAAGAGATCGCCCAACAACAAGGTTTTGTTGAAACAATTTTAAAACGCAAAATATACATAGAAAAAATAAATTCAACGAACCATCAAGAATCACAATATGCTCGGCGTTTTGCCATCAATGCACCGATTCAGGGCTCCGCTGCCGATTTAATTAAATTATCAATGTTAAAAATTCATCAAAAGTTAAAATCAACTCCGGATATAAAGATGATTCTCCAAGTGCATGATGAGTTAGTGTTTGAGTTGCCAGCTACAAAAACAACAGATTTTAAAAAACAAATAGCAACCATTATGAATAATATTTATCCTGATTTAAAAGTTCCTCTTATAACAGATACCGGAGTCGGTGATAACTGGCAAATAGCCCATTGACAACATCTTTTATTGGAGTTTCTTTTAGTTCAGCTTAGGTTGGTTAGTGCCAGATTTGCCATTTTCCTCATTTTTGCTATAAAAATGCACTATTTTCTGTCCTCCTTAAATCGCACTTGAATTATGCAAAGGTCTCTATGAGTGTGATTTTAGCGATTCGGTGGCGAATCCCTATATAGCAAAAAAACAAATTTCAATTAGAGTTGAAACCAAAAACAATTGTTTGTTTTAAAAATCTTGCCAAAAAAGTTGGTGCGCCTTATCAAACTCTAATCAATTAATATTTAAGCGAATGTGCCAAAACAATTATCGCCTAAATTACAATGGGATCAATTTAATTATTTATCTGCTGTTGGCGGTAATTTATCGCCTCCGCTATATGACTTTGTTGGATGGTTTGATGGTTTTGTAGATCCGCTATGGTTCGTGATATTTTTAAAACTCGATAGTATGCTCGCATTGAAAGTTGTAGTTTATCTGTGGCTCGGGTTAAAAGTTGTTTGCTCGGTGTGTCTAAGTGGCAAAATTTCTTAACCTGGGTATTGTCTAATCTAGCATTTTGGCAAAATTGTCGAGAATTTTGAATCTGATAGGCTGCTGATACCCTATCTGCAACATCGGCACTTTTTTCATTTTCTGTCGTGCGGGCAAGCTCTATGCTTGGGATTCTTGGCATATGAATTTGCATATCTATCCGATCTAAAAATGGCGAAGATAAACGATTATGATAATTTTGAATTTGATTCTGGGTGCATTTACAGGCATGTTGTTTGTCTCCGTTATATCCACAAGGACATGGGTTCATCGCCGCTATTAGCTGAAAAGATGCGGGAAACATTTGGGAGTCATTAGCACGAGAGATTTGGATTTTACCAGATTCCATAGGCTCTCTTAAAACTTCTAATGTGTTACGAGTATATTCTGGTAATTCATCTAAAAATAAAACTCCATTATGGGCAAGTGATATCTCCCCTGGTTTTGGTTTGCTGCCACCTCCTGCCAAAGCTACGGATGATAGGGTATGATGAGGTGCTCTAAATGGACGAGTTTGCCAATTTTCAATCTGGAACCCTTGACTGCTAATGGAATATATGCTGGCAGTTTCCAAAGCTTGGCATTCATTCATCGGCGGTAAAATACCAGGCAGACGATTAGCAAGCATAGATTTGCCTGTGCCAGGGGGACCTGACATTAGTAAATTATGACCACCACTTGCACAAATTTCCAAAGCACGGCGAGCAGAATGTTGCCCTTGCACCTGTGATAAATCCATATAATTATTTTTTATTTTTATTTTTGATTTTTTAAAGTCTGGCGGATCCCCATCATAAGTGCAACACTCCAATAGGTTAAAAGGATATAATAAATCACTTTTTAACCTATCAAAATTAAGGAGTGATTATATGAAACAATATATCCAGTTAACCTGTGAGGA
>Ga0164315_10005058_pt1 | contig 10293 bp, 6 predicted proteins | sample GuaBasSedimGuay6_FD_113737 | JGI IMG/M metagenome (GOLD analysis project Ga0164315, IMG submission 113737) | Subseafloor sediment microbial communities from Guaymas Basin, Gulf of California, Mexico - Guay6, Core 4569-2, 0-3 cm | ecosystem: Environmental > Aquatic > Marine > Hydrothermal vents >...
AAATCCACCGCTTTGGTTCAACGAGGGCATGGCTGTCTATTTTTCTAATGATATGGGAATTGAACGTGAACTGAATTTTGCAAAAAAATACATTTTGGGAAATTCTCTACCGCTTGAAAAGATGAAAAATTCTTATCCCAATAATATGATCGAATGGGAATCTTTTTATGCAAAATCGGGGCTGGCAGTAAAATATCTCTATTCAAAAAAAAGGAGATCATTCTATCAGCTTTGGGATAAAGCCGGATCAACCGGAAACTTTGAGCGAGCTTTCTTAAACAGCTTCTTCATGACCACCAGGACTTTCTCAGATCAATTTGAAAATTATTCTAAAACCCACTTTAAGACTGCAATATTAATGGCTTCTACAGGACTTATCTGGGGAGTGCTTCCATTTATTTTGATCGTGGGTGTGATACGAAAAAAAATAAAAAATAAAAAAACAGTTGAAAACTGGGAAAACAATATTGATATTGTACCTGATGGGAAAAAAGATGAAGAATACATTAAAGAACTCGAGGAAAAATGAAGGAATTTAATAAACTGATAGAAGTTATTGAAAAATTACGTAATAAGGAAAATGGATGTCCCTGGGACTTAAAACAGACCCATGAATCTCTAATTCCCAATTTTATAGAAGAGCTGTATGAATCTGTTGAAGCAATTGAAAATAAAGATTATAAACATCTTTCCGAAGAGTTGGGTGATCTCATGCTGCATATTGTGATGCAGGTACAGATTGCCAGAGAAGATAATAGATTCAAGATGGAAGATGTACTTACGCAAATAAATGAAAAACTTATTCGTCGGCATCCTCATATCTTCGGAGATGGTCATGCCACCGATGCAGATGGTGTGAAGATGAATTGGGAACGGATTAAGTTGGAAGAAAAGAAACATTCCCGCACTTCTGCTATTGATGGAATTCCACAAAATATGCCGGCATTAATCGTAGCACAAAGAATGCAGGAAAAAGCCGCTTCAGTTGGTTTTGATTGGCCAGATTTAGCTCCGGCAGTAGATAAACTGGAAGAGGAAGTTAAGGAATTTCAGGAAGCCTATGAGAATAAAGATATCGAAGAAATGCAAAATGAATTGGGCGATATGATCTTTGCTATAGTTAATATTGCTAGAAAATCTGGATTTGATACGGAAACCGCCTTAAGAAGAACAATAGGTAGATTTGAGAGCCGGTTTAAAAAAGTAGAAAATCATTTTACTAGTAACGGCAAAAAAATGCTTGATGCAAGCTTGGAGCAATTAGATGAAATCTGGGAAATTGCAAAAGAAAGCGAGTAACAAAAGCCTTCTTCTTAAAGTTTATTTTATTTTAGGAAGCGTACTTTTACTTGTACTTTTTATAATCTTCACGAATATTGTTATAAACAATGTTAAAAAAGATGTTCAAATTGTACCGGATCTTTACTCAAAATTTGTTGGTATGCCAAGCGATGTAAATCTAGAACACTTTTTGTTTCAATATTTCATGGAAGAAATTTTACCTGGAATTGATTATCCCATTATTCTTACCGATAGCTTGAAATCTCCATTTTCCTGGGAAAACATAGATATTCCAAAAGATAATTTCAATCAATTGGAAACACGTCAACAGAATATCCTGAGAAGCATGGTTAGAAAAATGGAATCAAAACATTCAATGATCCCACTTAAAATAAGTGATGACGATGATAAGATATATAGCTATGTATTTTATGGTGATTCCCAAACAATGATCCAACTAAAAATGATGCCGTATGTTGGTATGGCTTTTATCTTTCTTTATGTAATATTAGGAATGTATGGTGTTTATACTATTAAGAAAACAGAGCGTGATATTCTCTGGGTTGGACTGGCAAAAGAAACTGCTCATCAATTTGGAACACCACTCTCTTCACTGAGTGGCTGGATAGATATTCTGTCTTCTAAAATGGGAAATTGTAAAAATGGAAAGGAACTTCAGGAGATGTTGGATTTTATGCGGGGTGATGTAGAAAGACTTAGCAAGATCGCTTCCCGTTTTGGTAAGGTTGGTTCTGTAATGAAGTTTCAATCTTGTAGTTTACATGATATTATTGAGGAGACAATAGAATATTTTGAACGAAGACTACCGGCAGTTTCCAAAAAAATTGAAATAAAATTTGAAAGCGAAATTAAAGATAAAAAAATGAATTTAGATCCTGATCTAATAAAATGGACTCTGGAAAATATATTTAAAAATTGCGTTGATTCAATGAAGCAAAAAGATGGATATATCGGCGTTAAAGCATTTTCCCACAAAAACAAAACCTATATTCACATTGCAGATGAAGGGAAGGGAATGCCAAAGAAAATGTTCAAGAAAATATTTCGCCCCGGAGTTACTAATAAAGAGCGTGGTTGGGGATTAGGACTCAGTTTGGCACACCGTATTGTGGAAGAATATCATAATGGAAAAATAAGAGTTTTAGAAAGCGAAATAGATGTTGGAACAACGTTTGAAATAGTGTTGCCGGAGGTGTAGGAGATGAAACTTGTCCTAAGTTCCGTAGGAATCTTCCTTCGGCAGATAAATCTTGGGATAAGTTGGAAGGGCTGCATGTGCCAAGTCTGCTATAAATAAAAGAGGAATGTAAAATGTTTGTACTTTCACGCGAAGAGATAAATTCAATTGATAAATTTACAATTGAAAAAGTTGGAATTCTCGGACAGAAACTTATGGAAAATGCAGGCAGAGGATGCAGTAAATTCATAAATGATCTTATTGCACCAAAAAGTAGAATTGCTCTTTTTTGCGGAAGCGGAAATAACGGTGGAGATGGATTTGTAATCGCTCGTTACCTGCAAAATTGGCAGCATTCTCCCGAAATATTCTTAACGGGAAATATTGATAAAATGAGCGTAGAAACACTTTCTAACTATCATAAATGCGAAAAACTCTGTATTCCAATTTATAGAATTGAAGAAAAACCAAATGATCTATCTGAGTTTGATCTTATAATTGATGCGATCTTTGGAGTCGGTTTAAAAGGTGAAATTAAAGGCTGGCGGGTTGATGTAATAAACAAGATCAATTCTTCTGGTAAAACGATTGTAGCAATTGATATTGCCAGTGGAATAGATGCAAATACCGGGCAGGTAAAAATTGCCGTAGAAGCCGATTTTACGCTTACAATGGCTGCTATGAAGTACGGACAGTTGTTGGGAGAAGGCAGAGAAAAAAGCGGTGAAGTATTGATTATGGATATTGGTATTTCTGATGATATATTTTTAAAATTTCCGTTAAAAGGTAAATTAGCAACCTGTGACAATGTTATATTTCCATACCGCAGCAGATTCTCCCATAAAGGAGATTATGGAAAAGTTGGAATAATTGCCGGTTCTCCCGGATTTACCGGTGCTGCAATTTTAGCATCAAAGGCTGCTCTTCGTGCAGGTGCAGGGATGATCACACTTTTCCATCCTTTAGGACTAGAAACAATTTTTGAGAATCAGCTTCTGGAAATAATGACATATACAATTCCGTTCCCCTTTAACATGTCACAGCAAAATGAAACGAAGACAAAAAGGGGAAAAAAATCCAATTCATTTGATTCAGAGGGGTTCACCGAATTCTTCAATAAACTAAACTCAATGGATGTTCTACTAATTGGTCCTGGAATTGGGAAATCTGAAGAAATGGTTGATTTAATAAAACAAATAACAGCTTCCTGGAATAAACCGCTGATCCTTGATGCTGATGCCTTGAATATTTTAGCTGATAACAAAAATATTAAAAAAAGCATTTCTGGCAAAAAAGTTCTTTTAACTCCACATATCGGTGAATTTGCTCGACTTTGTGATGTTACAACCGAGGATATTTTGAAAGATCCTCTACAATATTTACAGGATTTTACAGCAAAATATAAATGTAATGTTCTGCTTAAAAGTGCAACTTCTATTTATTGTGATGAAATGGGATTTATTTTTGACACAACCGGAAATGATGGACTCTCCACAGGCGGCAGTGGTGATGTACTTGCTGGTATTATCACCTCATTTGTTGGGCAACAGCTTTCACTGAAAGATGCAGCAGTATCTGCTTCTTACTTAATGGGAGAAACTGCAGAAAAACTGGCAGAAATTCGCAAACCGGCATCAATAATTCCGTCCGATATTATAGAAAATATATTTAAGTATTGACAGAGCAAGTAGTTATTCGTTTTTTTTAACCAGACTTAAAAAATCAATAAAATTAATTTCAAATGAACAGGTTTGCTATGAGTAATGAAAACGATATTAAACAAAATTATTCACTTTCACAAAAGGAAATGACGTCGGTAGATAATTACCGAAAACTCAGAGAGACTTCTGTGCTTACCGTTATGTTTACAGATATTAAAGGTTTTACTGATCTTACTGAGGAAAAAGGAGAGATATTTTCTACAAAAGTTCGGAAAACTCATAATAATATTCTAATTCCAATAATTGAAAAGAATAATGAAGGTTTGATAGTTAAGCATATTGGCGATTCTATTATGGCGGTATTTTCTGAACCGTCAACCGCAGTTGAGCGAGCTATAAAAATACAACAAGAACTTAATAAATATAATAAACAGAATTTGGATGATGTAAATTTGGAAGTTAGGATCGGTTTGCACATGGGGCAGATCGCAATAGAAAATGATATTAATCTGGATCTTTTTGGCAGGCATGTGAACAGGGCTTCAAGGGTAGAAGGTCTGGCAGACGGCAAACAAATTTTTATGACATATCCGGTATTTGATAGTGCTCATGGCTGGATCGAACAGCACAAGATTGGAAATATATCCTGGAAAAAACATGGTGCTTACTTTCTTAAGGGTATAAAAGAACCAATTGATATTTACGAAGTTGCAGATACTTCCATTTTAAAACCCAAACCACCACAAAAAGGCAAAAAGAAACGTGGGATTCCAAAAATAGGTATACTGATTTCTCTAATTCTTTTGGGAATAGTATTATCTTTTGCAATAATGCAATTCCAAAAAATTCAAGTAACACTAATTGAATTCTGGCCGGAGAAAGTATATTTTAATAAAAGTGGAGAAAAATTACTGTTGGATGATGATCCTATTGGGAAGAATCGAATACTTTTAAATAAAATAAAACGAGGTGATTACTTAATTTATTATAATGTGAGTCGCATGGTACGCTATTATGCTCCGATCTCTATAAAAAGAGGAAAAAACAATATTGATCCTGATTTTAAAGAACATCGTATTCCCTCTACTTACCGTACAATTTCACTTAATGAAAAGAACCAATTTAAAAACGAAATATTTGCAAATAGAACCGCCGAATATTCACTTTTTAACATTAAAAACGAAAAAATACAATACAAAGCTTATCTTGGAATCTCTATTAAAGGAGAAAAAAACGCATCAGGCAAATTTGAATTTATCGCAGAATGGACGATCGATCTGAATGGAGAAAATGTTTGTTCCGGCACAAAGACAAGTTCTAAAGAGTTAAAAGAAAAATTTGTGATTTTTGAAGACGATTTGCATTTTTACGAAATAATCCTCAACCTCTGTGTTGGAACTAAACACAACTATGCCAACATTGAGATCACCCCAAGCTTTAAAACTGTATCCAAAACTGAATAATTTAGAAATATAACTAATAAGTAATATCAATGGTAGCTCAAACATTCCTGTCTGAGTTAAGAAAAGAGAGAATTAAATCTCCATTCATGAGTAAACGAGAAACTACGTTAAAAAGACTATTGCTATATTTACGCAGAGGAATAAATAATGAAAGTTTTATGGTTTATTTTGTACTTCATAATGATTGTATCTCTTTATGCTCAAGATGTAGTTATTAATGAAGTTTTGTATGATCCTGATGGTGCTGATACCGGTTACGAATGGATAGAACTGTATAATTCTTCTGATTTAACAATTAACCTGCAGGGTTGGACTATTGAAAAAGCAGGTGTCTTATTCGAGTTGGTTTTCACTTTTCCCAATATCAATATTGAACCTTCTGGTTTCCTTCTCGTTGGAGAAGAGTTTGTTCCCAATACTAATCTTATAGCTTCCCTTGCTTTCCAAAATGGTGGTTCTGAAACAGATGGTATTCGCCTGATCTCGGCAGATGAAATGTATACTGATACTATCCTTTATGATTCTCCAAATACTAATGAACTTCCCGATGATATTTCAAATCCGGGTGAGTATTTTGCTCCTGATGTAGGTGATGGAAATACACTTGCCAGAAAATACGATGGGGAAGATTCTAATAACTGTGAGTTGGATTTTTTCGAATGCGTAGAACCTTCTCCTGGAGGTTCAAATTTTTACCCGATCGACCTGGCAATTAGTAACCTTGAAATCTATGAAAATGAGGGTGAATACTGGCTTCAAACAGAGGTTTCTAACTTATCCACAGAAAATGTGGATAACCTTGCTGCCAGCATTAAAGTTATGTTAAATGACACACTTTATGGAACTTATGAACTTCCAGCTATTCCTGCAGAAAGTACGATTGTTTTTTCATGTCAGCTCGGAGAAATATCAATTGGATATCATCGAATTGCAGTAGAGCTTATATACTTGTATGATAATGAGTTATGGAATAATCATGTCGAGAGCTCATTATTAAATGGTGACTCACCTTTTGTGCTGAATGAAATAATGTTTAAACCCCTCAACACTAATCAGGAGTGGGTTGAGATATTTAATCGGACGGATTGTGTATATAATGTGGATAACTTAAGAATAATGGACGCATCAGGCGGTACAATTAGCTTTTACGGCAATATTCCTCCACTGGATTTTATTGTTGTTTGCCAAGACACAATTTTGTTCCTACAAACCTATCCCGAAGTTGATCCGAAAAAAATTATATTTGCATCACAATGGACTTCTCTAAATAACACAGATGAAACATTAATTTTAACAGATGAATTTGAAACAAAATTTGATTCAACCTCCTATAATGGAAATTGTTGTCCTACAGATTTTTCAATTGAACGAGTAGATCCATTTGATGATGAAAATATTATATGGAGTATTTGTACTGATAGTTTAGGAACTCCAACTTTTCCTAACAGTGTTCTTCCCATGCAATACGATCTAAGTTTAGAATTTAACAGCATGCAGATAAATGAAAATACCATAGTTCATACTGTAATGATTAGAAATATTGGTTTGGAAAATATCTTCGAAACAGTTATTTCTTGTGATCTGATCATAAATGGAGAGTATCCTTCAGAAAATATATTTATTGATGAGATCAGTTTAGAAGATTCCATCATTTATGAATTTACAACGGATATTTTAGAAGGTGGATATTTCAGTTTCTTATATGAAGTAATTTCAGAAAATGACATGAATACAGGAAACAACATTGCCTTCAGCTTTTATAATAGCGGCTCTCTGCCATTTGTAATTAATGAGATCATGTATAACCCTGATGAAGATGAACCTGAATGGATTGAAATAATTAATAATTTCACCATACCGGATTTAACTACAATAATAATTATAATTGATGAAGATACTCTTGAAATTCCATATTATACGGAAAACTATTATTTGATCACCAATTCAGAAAATGATGTAGATTATCTAAAAGCTAAATATGATATTGATGACATTACTATATTAACTGGTTTATCTAGCCTTTCTAATGATGGAGAACAGATGTGCTTGATGGATGAATGTGGAGATTTGATCGAAGAATTTTTCTATCAACCCGAGTGGAACGATGAATTGGATGGCGTTTCAATAGAAAGAGTAAATCCGGAAGTTATTTCTACAGAACAAAATTGGGGACCTTCTACAAATCAATGTACGCCAGGAAGGGCCAACAGTATTTTTATGCAAATGCTTCCCAATAATATGAAACTTAAAGTTGAACCCAATCCATTTTCGCCCTATCGTGATGAAAGAACAATATTCTCTTATGCATTACCGGAAGTTTTGAGCATAGTAACTCTACGCATTTTTGATCTGAAAGGAAGAATGATAAGAAAGCTTGTTGATCAGGTTTTGCAATCTTCGACAGGGAATATCATTTGGAATGGCAGAAATGATAATGGGAAAAAGTTGCCTGTAGGAGTTTATATTGTGTTGATGCAGGCGACTGCACGTGAAAGCGAAAAAGTATATTCAAAGAAAATAACAGTTGTAATTGGAAAATAAAAGGAGCAAAATATGTATGGAAAAACCATATCGTATGCAATTCAGGGAATAGACGCACAGCAGATTACAGTAGAAGCGGATATAAAAGGAGGACTGGCAAAGTTCTCTATTGTTGGTTTGCCTTCAAATTCAGTTAAGGAAAGCAAAGATCGTGTTTCGGCAGCTATCAAGAATTCAGGATTTCGTTTTCCAACTCATAGCTATACCGTTAATCTGGCTCCGGCGGACATTAGAAAGGATGGCGTTGCGCTCGATCTTCCCACTTCACTGGCACTGGTTTATGCCTTAAACCAAATGAAAACTGCAAAATTAGAAAAATATGCTTTTATTGGTGAACTATCTCTTGATGGTAGCTTACGTCCTGTGAATGGTGTTTTACCGGTGGCTGTTGCCTGCTGGAAAGATGGACTCGATGGGCTAATTCTACCTTATGAAAATGCCAAAGAAGCTGCTATTATTGATGAATTGAATGTATATCCGGCTGCATCTTTAAATGAGGTTATAAATTTTCTGGAAGATAAACTAAAAATCGAACCCTTTAAGGTTGATAAAAAAGAGATGTTCTCACATTTAGATGAAAGTCCGGTTGATATGTTTGACGTGAAAGGACAATTTCATGTGAAGCGTGCTTTAGAAGTTGCAGCAGCAGGAGGACATAATGTTTTAATGATAGGACCTCCAGGATCCGGTAAAACCATGCTGGCTCGTCGAATTCCTACGATATTGCCCGGATTCACGCTGGAAGAAGCTTTAGAGACAACCAAAATCCATTCGGTGGCAGGTTTTATTGGAGCTCAAAAAGGAATCGTAACAAGTCGTCCGTTTCGCTCTCCGCATCATACTATTAGTGACGTTGCTTTAATTGGTGGAGGTAGTTATCCCAAACCAGGAGAAGTTTCACTTTCACATAATGGTGTTCTATTTTTAGATGAGCTCCCAGAATTTAAAAAATCGGTTTTGGAAGTTTTACGTCAGCCTTTGGAAGATGAAGTTGTAACCATTTCACGTGCTACACAAAGTTTGGAATTTCCGGCAAAATTTATGATGGTAGCTTCGATGAATCCTTGCCCCTGTGGATATTTTGGAAGTGAAGTAGAAGGACATACTTGCTCTTGTCCTATCGGTAATATTCAGAGATACCGTTCACGGATCTCTGGACCGCTTTTAGACCGCATTGATATTCATATTGAAGTTCCGGCTGTGAAATATGATGAACTCAGTAGTATCCCTACTGGAGAAAAATCTTCTATTATTAGAGAACGAGTGAACAACTCGCGAGAAATTCAACTGAAACGATTTACAGAAAGTAACATTTTTAGTAACTCACAAATGAGTTCCAAACAGATCAGGAAACATTGCATTTTAAAAGAGGATAGTAAATCTATATTAAAAATGGCAATGGATAAAATGGGATTATCTGCCAGAGCTTATGATAGAATATTAAAAGTTTCCCGCACCATTGCCGATCTGGACGGTAGTGAGAATATCTGTGTTGAGCATATTAGTGAAGCTGTGCAATATAGAAGTTTGGATAAAAAATTTTGGGAGTGAGAAAAATATTCACCGCAAAGAACGCTAAAACGCAAAGGTGGATCGACATTTATTATTTTCTCCTGTCATCCTGAGTTTGGCTTTAGCCAAGTATCGAAGGATAGAGTTCTCTCGCATGCCGAGAAATTTGTCATTCTCGCAAAAGCGGGAATCCATGAATACGGAACAACAAAAGAGAATAATATTGACATTGAAAATGATACAGATTTGTTGAATTTTATAAAATGAAAAAGGAGGAAAATCTATGAATCGTTTTAAAGCTTTTTTATTTATCGTTATTTTCTTTACTATTACAGGTACAATTTATGCTCAGGATGCTGATGTGAAAGAAGATATCTCTCAACTAATTATTGGGAAATGGGAAATTGCACCAAACAAACGTGCAATAAGCGGCGATATTACGTTCGATGAGAAAAGTAAATATGACATGAATGAAAAGTTCCATGACGGATCTGGCGGTGGTACAAAAGGCGGATTTGAACTAAATTGTAAAACATCACCTGTAACAATCAAACTTTGTCCGGGTGGTTGTCCTGGTTCTGAATGGACAAATAGTTTTGGAATTATAAGAATTTTACCGGATAATAAACTTGAGATC
>Ga0164315_10005059_pt1 | contig 10292 bp, 7 predicted proteins | sample GuaBasSedimGuay6_FD_113737 | JGI IMG/M metagenome (GOLD analysis project Ga0164315, IMG submission 113737) | Subseafloor sediment microbial communities from Guaymas Basin, Gulf of California, Mexico - Guay6, Core 4569-2, 0-3 cm | ecosystem: Environmental > Aquatic > Marine > Hydrothermal vents >...
GCTTCAACTACCCAACGCACATCAGAAAAATCTCGCCAGATATCGATATTACCCAGGCGGATACTTTGTTTTTTATGCTTTATATGAGCGATGATTTTGGGCACCAGAAATCGCTCGCTCTGACCCACACCGGTATAGTTAAATGGTCTTGTCATTAATATATCAAGGCGATCAGAATAATTTTTAGCTAGCTGCTCCATCGCCCATTTGCTACATCCATAGTGGTTGACCGGGTTAGCTATGCAAGTCTCATCAATACTCGCTTGCTGTTGGCTACCGTATATATTGGCGCTACTGGCTAAAATAATTTTAGTCGGTGGCGTAGCGAGCTCAAGACACGCCTCGAGTATATATGTGGGCCCGAGTGTGTTTACTGCATATACTGAAGCGTCCGCGCCCTCAGGCACAAAACTGATACCCGCCAAATTGATAATATAGTCCGGCTTGATGCTTTTTACTGTTTTGGCGACCTGCTCGGGATCAGTAATATCTACTACAGTGGTTATCACCGTGTAGTTTTTCTGGCGCAGCGCGTCAACCAGGTATCGCCCGGTAAAGCCATCGGCACCCGTTATCCAGACTACAGGTGTTTTAGCCATTTCAAAAAACTTTGCCAGTGGCAATTTTTTCCAGGTCATCGTCGACCATCATCTTGCACAAATCAGCCAGTTTCGTCTGCGGGCGCCAATCGAGCTGACTTTCAGCTTTGCTATAGTCACCTATTAATAGTTCTACTTCGGCTGGACGATAATATTTCGGATCTACCTCCACTAAAAGCTTGCCTGTGTCGGCGTGGTAACCTTTTTCCTGCTCGCCCTTACCTCGCCATTCAATACTTATATCTACGGCAGCAAATGCCAGCTCGACAAACTCCCTGACCGAGCTCGAGTGATTAGTGGCGAGAACAAACGTATCGGGCCTGTCGTGCTGAAGCATACGGTACATGCCATCGACATATTCCTCTGCGTAGCCCCAGTCGCGTTTGGCATCCATATTACCCAACGTTAGCGGTGCTGTATCACCGTGGGCAATGCGAGCGACTTTATCGGTTATTTTGCGGGTGACAAACTCAAGTCCTCGCAAGGGTGACTCGTGATTGAAAAGAATACCCGAGCTGGCAAAAATATCGTAGGACTCGCGGTAATTTACGGTAATCCAGTGGCCATATAACTTTGCCACTCCGTAGGGACTGCGTGGATAAAACGAGGTGTCTTCATGCTGCGGGGTACTTTGCACCTTACCAAACATTTCAGAGGTGCTGGCCTGGTAAAAACGAATGGTTTTATCAACGGTGCGAACTGCTTCAAGCATATTCAACACCCCCACCCCGCTAATTTGAGCAGTCGTAAAGGGTTGCTCAAAAGAAACTCCAACAAAGCTTTGCGCAGCTAGATTATATATTTCATCAGGTTCGGCAAGTTCGAGCAAACGAATACTATTACTCAAATCTGTCAAGTCGTGCTCTAACAGTTGTAAATTTGGATGATGCTGAATATCCAGATGCGCTAACCTGGAAAAGTTGACAGTACTGGTACGACGATAAGTGCCAAATACTGTGTAGCCTTTGGCAAGAAGCAGTTTACTCAGGTAGGCGCCATCCTGACCCGTTATACCTGTTACTAGCGCTCTTTTCACATGATCTCCAAATTTTAATTGTTACCGAAATGAATACCGAAATAATCGCCGAAATAATTACCGATATAGTGGACGAATTATATGAAGACCTATTCGCTCCAATGTTTCTAAACCGGCTTTATTAAACCAGCTTCACTAAACCAGCTTCACTAAACCAGAACCTTCAAACCAGCTCCGTTAATTCAACCACGTTATCCACCATACGCTGGCAGCATTTTCAATCAGCAGCGCCGCCCAGCATGCATTTATCTATTGTCTATTCACCCCATGCAGGACATCGTTCTCTGCCCGGGAACAAGGCTACTGCTATGCAATTACCTCTTTATCTGGCGCATTAATTACCACGTGACCCAATTACCACGTGATTCTCATAGCCGAAGTCGGTTACCAGTCGGCACAAACCAACGAATTCTGAACCTGTGAAACCAGCCACATCGAACCGCAGCTGGTTATCGCAGAAGTAATAGCAATTTTCTGTATGCGCTCTGCCACCGTGAAAACCGACGGTAATGGAATATTTTCCCGGCGCTAGATTCAAAGCCATTCGAAAGGTAAACAGATAGGTTTCACCCTTTTTTACAACGATATCCTGACCAAGCAGCTGTGTATTTACTCCGTATACATCCTGGCCAAAACGATCACGTATCAGTATACCGACACATAAATCGTCAATGTCATTATTTACCCTGGCCGCCAGAGATATTACCGACGTTTCACCAGAAGACATTATGGCGCCTGAAGATTTCTCGCCAGCGATTGCTGCCTCTAGCAACGAAACACCTCCAGTTCCATAGGCCTGCTCATTATCGCTGGAAAACATACGCTCTTCATCATCATCCATGCCGGCGATGGTGCGATTGTAACAATTTACCGCGCCATCGGGCGCACCTTCATAAATCGATTCGCCATTTTCGAGAACTATGGCTTTGTTGCAGACCACTTTGACGGCATTAATATCGTGGGAGACAAATAGTATTACACCTCCCCGATTGCTAATGTCGCGAATAGCTTTTATACATTTTTGCTGAAAGTGCGCGTCACCCACTGCTAGTACCTCATCTACGATCAGGCAGTCGGGCTGAGAGTGGACAGCAATTGAAAAAGCCAGACGCATCACCATGCCAGAAGAATAAATCCGCAGCGGCTCATTTATAAAATCACCCAGCTCGGCAAAGGCGATAATGTCATCGCGCCTGGCATTTATTTCACTGGATGACATGCCGAGTAGCAATCCGTTAATGTAGATATTTTTTATACCATTGAGCGTCATGTCAAAGCCGGTGCCCAGCTCCAGCAATGCAACCAAACGACCATCGAATTGAATTTCACCTTCGTCTGCCATCAAAACCCCGGCAAGGATTTTCAGCAGGGTCGACTTTCCAGCTCCATTTCTACCAATAATACCGAGCACATCGTGGGGTTCCAGGGTAAAGCTAATATTCTTCAGGGCATGGAATGAACGGTGGTATGGGCGGCGCAAAAATACTTCTTTCAACAGGTGAGAGGGCTTATCGTATACTTTAAAGACCTTGTTGATATTCTTCAGCGTGATCACTATATAAAATCCCTGATATCACGCTCAACTCTTTTGAAAAACAGCCTTCCGCAAAACCAGATTGCCATCGAAATCACCAGCAATATCAATAATGGCTGCAGTGTCGGAACTGAGTGATCGATGATCACTTCACGGTAAGCGTTAAGAAACACAGTAAACGGGTTAATAGCCAGGTATGTTTGTATTTTGTCGGGCATTATATCTACGACATAAACAATGGGTGTCAACCAGAACCAGAACTGCATGACTACTGAGACTACCTCGCGTACATCACGAATAAAAACGCCAATGGTAGCTGCACCAAAGCCAATAGCATATGCAAACCCCTGCTGGAGCACATATATAAATGGTATCAGCAGCCAATGTACAGTTATGGGGAAACCAATCAACAACAAAAAGCACAGGAAGAAGAGTATGGATACCAGAAAAATAATCGCTTCTGACAATAAAATATAGACCGGCAGTATTTGCAAATTTATGGCCAGCTTATTAATGAGCGCAGATTTTTCCTGAAAAACATTAGTCGTTCGAATAACTACATTTGAAAAACTGATCCAGCTTAGCAAGCCTGGCACCAAATAGATGCTGTAGGAATATTGTGAAAACTCCTGGCCAAACTGGGCGAGTCGCGCACCCATAATGAGGGAAAACACCATGGTGAATATTATGATATTGACAAGGGGCAATAACAAAAGCCAGGCCCAGCCGAGCATAGACGAGGAATACCGATCGAGAAGATCCTGCTCTGCAAATTTAATCAGTAGCGCAATATTCATGATGACTCAAATTCAGGCCCAATATAAAATCTCTTTCGTGTGGAGTAAGTTCGTGTGGAATAAGTTGTTGTGGATATAAGTTACTGTCCATGAGTTACGGGCCATGAATTACTGTGTATGAGTTACGGGCCATGAATTACTGGCCACGAACAGCCTGAGCTGTTTGTATCATCCTGTCAGCAGATACCTGCCAGTCAAAACGATTCGCTATAGTTTTTTTAGCATGCATCTCCACATCTCCAGCACGCTTACTTTTACTTTCAGTATGCATGCTTCTATCTCTGCTGGTACATTTTTCAAGAGTTACGAGCAAACCATTTGCGATACTGTCAATGTCTTCGGGGTTGATCAGTTCAGCTCGCCCCCCAGCCACCTCCGGCATACTCGCGCGGTCGGAAGTAATCACCGGTATACCGCTGGCTAAAGCTTCGGCTACAGGCATACCAAAACCTTCGTAAAATGACACATAAGCCAGTGCGCTGGCACCCTGGTAAATCAACGGCAGGTGATCCTGCGCTACATAGCCGAGGCTATATATTTCACCGCGAGCAACCTGTGACGCGATCAGTTTATCTATATTGCTATGCTGCCAGCCTTTGCAACCCACTAGTACTAACGGAAAATTTTTGCGGAGCATTGTGGGCAACTTCAGGTAAGCATGCAACAAACCCGCTATATTTTTTCGCGGCTCTAATGTGCCAACAGCAAGAAGATAGTTTTGCGGGATATTATAGTGCTTTGCCACCCTGGCAATTTCCTCGGGCGAGTAAGTCTGTAAATATTCTTCTGACACACCTGGGTATATAACAGAAATCTGGGCAGCGGGCACTCCATAGACTCGCTGTATCTCCGTTTTGCTGAACTCGGATACGGTAATCAGCCGGTCTGCATTCTTTACCGTATATTCGACCTTTGCGGCAAACCAGCGCACACGTCCTGCAGGGTGAAACTGGCGATATCGCACATGAGAAAGGTCATATATGGTCGCTATAACCGGGTTGTCCACTTTGTACATGGTATAACCTGATTCCCAGTAAATGTACTCCGGTTTGTCTGCAAAAAAATGCTGAACATTTCTTTGCAGTAAATTTGTGGCTATATTGCGCGAAAATGGAACACGCTTAATTGATTCACGGACCAGTGTGTACAGTGATTGACCGACCTTCCCTGCTCCCCCTGACACAGAATTTTTATTATTTAAAGTATTCTCTAGAAGGGTGCGAAGAGAGGTTCTGTCAAAGTGGTGGAAGCCACTAAAGCCAACAATATCCTCAACATCGGAATGGTCGAGTAAACGCGCAACAATCTCTCTTGTGTAGTGACCAATTCCCGTTAGATGAGGTTTTAGCAGCGGCGAAATATTGACCAGTAACTTCACCCTGGAGCACCACCAACAAGCTTCTGGGTAGCCCGGTGACTATGGCGTGCGACCTCAAAACCTTCTTGCATATTTATATACAATCAGTGGTTCCATAACTATGAGAGGGTTTAGTTTTGGGGAATCAGGGTCTACTAATTGGTCAGAAACCGGTGATTAATAAATTCTAGTTCCTGCAGATCGACCATACCGCTGACCATAAATAACTGCGCTCGACTCCTTACGTAGTCATATTTAGCAATATTTACATCACGTTGGGTTTGGGATTCATTTCTCTGGGCGTCCAGGACATCGGCGGAGGTAACGGTTCCATATTTAAAACCTTCTTCCATGGCCTGAAATGATTTTTCTGCCGACTCCAAAGCCTTTAACGATGCAACAATACGCCTGATACTTGCATTTGCCTTAAGCAAAGCTTCTTTTGCAGTTTTATCCAGCCTTCTTAACTCCAGATCATATTCGAGCCTTGCTTTTTCATATCTATGCACGGCCTCGCTAATCTTTGCTGAATTCACACCACTGGTAAATATTGGCAGATTGACGGTGACACCGATGACTTCAGTTGTGGTGGTCGGCCGTGGCGAATTTTCAAAACCAATATCACTCTTCTGGTGGCTGAGTTGCAGGTCTACCACCGGATAGCGGATAGCTTTTTGTTCTTTTAATACCTGTCTCTGGACTTCCATTGCCTTTCTTAAACTTTGTAAGGTTGGATTTTTTTGCCTGACTATCTCCAGCCACTCGCTAAAGGGAGTATCAATGCTTTCTACATCAATACTCTCCCTGAGAGGAGCCAGCTCGCCGATCGGCTCGCCGGTTAACTCCTGTAACTCATCCCTTGCTACTTCTACACTGGTTGCTAAGCTCACCTCATCGGCATTCAGCCTGTCCAGGCGAGCCTGCACTTCCAGCACCTCGGTGATACTAGCCAGCCTTTTGCTATATAGCCGTTCGACCTGTTCAAGTAAGCGGGCAGTTGCGGTAATTTCATAGGCAATCACGTTTAGATCATCTTCAGCCTGAAGAACATTGAAATATCGTTCGATGACATCGAGGATCAATTTCTGATACGCATCGACTCGTTCTGCTTTGTACTGGCCAGCCAACTCCTTCCTGCCGCGCCACTGATGGTACCTGGAAAAATTTATAAGCGGCTGCGATAAAGAAACACTGTATCTCTCCCCTGAAAAGCTTTCCGTGCCACCAGCAACGCCGATACTGCTGTCTTTCTCCAGATCCTGGCTGCTCTCAGTGAACGACGCGGCACTTGAAATTTGCGGTAATAAATTACCTATTGCCTGCTTTTCCAGTGCCTCGCCAATATCGACCTGTACATTTGCTAACTTGATGCGCGGGTCGCCAGACAAAGCATCCTGATAAATACTAAGCAGGTTGTCTGACAATGCCGGCATGGCAAGCAGACAAAACAACAACAAAACCGTACGGGGCAGGGCCATCCTCATTTACTCTTCGGTCAAAGACCGGGCGAACACATTAGTAGCGGGCTGAATGATATATTCCAGTAGTGTTCTTTCCCCGGTTTTAATCACCACCTCTGCGGGCATACCGGGAACCAGAACAAGATTATCCAGAGCATCTCGTCCCTTCTGGGTGATCTCTACCCGAGCAAGGTAATAGGAGGTACCCGTTTGTTCATCCACAAGGCTATCTGCGGAAATACTGACAAGCTCGCCTTCAATTACCGGTGTAGTAGCCCTTTTAAAAGCACTAAAGCGGATGTCGGCTTTATCGCCAATGGACACCCTGTCAATATCCACTGGTATGAGTTTCGCCTCTATGACAAGTTCCTCGTTATCTGGCACCACGTCCAGTAATGACTCGCCCGGCTTAATAACTCCGCCTATCGTGTGCATACTAAGCCCTAAAATCTTGCCTCCTACCGGGGCTACGATTACCGACCTTGCCACTCTATCGAGTGAAATCGTGCGTTTTTCTTTTACATCAAACAGGGTCGCTCGTACTCTCCCCAGCTCATCGATAACTTCGGTTTGAAACTTCATATCTTTCTGTACTATTTGCAACTTAGCTTCCGCTATTTTGAGCTTTGCTTCCTCTATAGAGGCTCGATGCCCGACTATTTCACCTTCAGTGCGTGTCATACTTCGTTTAACGTCGGTCAAGCGTCTTTTATCGACAAACCCGTCGGCCAACAGCTCTTCCAGATCGCTAATTTCTCCAACGTAGGATTCAATTAGCTCGGCTTTACTTTTTATTAACGAGCCAAGACCACCAATCTGGGAGTTTAGTTGTTTGATTTGCTGCTCTAAAACTTTCACCTCCCCCTGTCTGTCCAAAAGCCGGGCTTTAAATAAAGTAATTTCATTAGTCTTTGCTTCGACCGCCCTTTGATCCTGCTCACTATCTAGCTGTGGCGAAAATTGCAGGTCTGGTAAGCCATCCCTCTCTGCCACCAGTCGACCTTCCATTGCCGCGAGACTAAAATACTGACCTCTCAATATTTCTAGCTCAGACCCTAATTCGGTGGTATCAAGCACCAGGAGCTGCTTGCCTTTTTCTACATGCTGGCCATCTCTAACAAATATCTGCTTAACAATGCCTCCCTCCAGATGTTGTACTGTTCTTCGATAATTTTTGACGGTGACAGTACCCGGGGCAATCGATGCGCTATCCAGTGGCGCAAACGCTGCCCATACACCGAATAGTCCAAACGTTATCAACAGTACTATCGTTCCAAACCGCCGTGCAAAACTGTCGGAAACGTCTGGCTCGCCGCCGTCGCCCAACATCTCCTGCTCAGCTGTTTCCTCATCTGGATTCTCATCCGGATTTGCAGATGATTTACCCAACTGTCGCTGGACGGCGTTTTTTATCCTTGTAAATAAATGATCAGACATCGCTATCACAACCCTTCACTAAACACCGGCGTGACACCGGGATTTGCGACCGCTACCTGTTTCGATGTCTGACTGGCCTGCATCTGCGCCATTATTTCATCTCGCGGGCCAAAACCAACCACTACCCCGTCTTTCATTAACATTAGCTTATCCACCCTGGAGAGGATATTTATTCTGTGGGTAATCACCAGGGTCGTACAGTTGCGCTGCTTTAAAACTACCAGCGCCTGAGCCAAAGCACTTTCACCGGCTTCATCAAGATTAGAGTTCGGCTCATCGAGCACCACCAAAGAAGGCTCTCCATACAAAGCCCTCGCCAGACCAAGTCGCTGTCTTTGACCACCAGACAAAACGCTACCACCTATACCAATCACAGTATCGTACCCATTGGACAGATGCAGGATCATTTCGTGAACACCGGCCTGTTTAGCCGCAGCAACTACCTTTTCAGCATCGACGTCGCCAAATCTTGCTATATTTTCGCTCACAGTCCCATCAAAAAGCTCAATATCCTGGGGCAGGTAGCCCAGGGATGGCCCCACCTCTTCCCGATCGATGGTAAATGCTTCGGCCCCATCAAGGCGGATGACCCCGCCCGCTGTTGGCCAAATCCCCAACATTCCCCGGACTAACGAAGATTTCCCGGCCGCACTGGGTCCAATTATTCCTACCACATCCCCAGGAACGATATGAAAACTTGCATTCTGCACTGCAACAATTTTGGAGCCCGGAGGGGTAATCATCGCCCTGTCAGCGACAATATCTCCGCTTAATGCCGGCAAAGCCATTCTTTCCGCATCTTCCGGTGTTTTCTGAAGTACTTCATCAAGCCTTGCGTATTGAGTTCTTGCGGTAACAAAGCCCTTCCATGCCCCTATCATTTGATCAATAGGAGCTAGCGCTCTGCCGAGTAATATTGACCCTGCAATCATCAATCCAGGAGATATTTCCTCATTAATAGCCAAATAAGCGCCTAGCCCGAGGGTCAGCGACTGGATGGTAATACGCAGCGACTTTGAAATAGCAGCAAACATTCCCTGCTTGTCATTCGCCAAACCCTGCAAATAAAGTACATTATTATTCTTGACCGCCCATCTATCGCGGATAGCACCAAGCATACCCATAGACTCTATGACTTCTGCGTTTCTAAGGTTTGTAGTTACATAGTTTCCCGCGACCATTTGCTCCCTATTTGAGCGATTAAACAAACCCCTGGTGGCCCTTTCATTGGCAATTGCCATCAAGCTCAAGACGATCACACTGACCAGACCCACCAGTCCAAATAAAGGATGAAAAAAGTACATCACCAACAAATATATGGGAATCCATGGACTATCAAAAAAAGCAAACAGCCCGTTACTACTCAGAAACTGCCGCAACCCGGCTAAGTCATTCAAGGGCTGCGAAGACGCTGCACCGCCACCGGAAAACAAGGCTTGCTTAAATCCCGCGTTGAACAATCGTCCACTCAGTAAAGTATCAATTTTGGTACCCTGCCGAACTAATATCCGCGATCGAACCCACTCTAATGAGCCCATGGTAGCCATCAACATAAGGAAAATCATGGTCAACACAATCAGCGTACTGACACTGCCGCTAGCTACTACCCTATCGTAGATTTGCAGCATGTAGAACGCGGGAGCCAGCATAAGGAAATTGACAAAAAGACTAAAAACACCTGCTGACACAAATGAGGATTTACAGGCTTCTAATGTTTTTTGCAGATCGGTTTTAGGTTCTGAATCCACGATTTAATCTTACCCTTAAGACCTTAAAATTAGTAACGTTTACCACCTCAAATCAAGGTCTGTACCGCCTTAACTGGATTTGGTTTTTATTAATATCTCGTCGCTCGATGAAAAAACGGACTCAGTTCATCTTGCCGATGCCCCTTACCTCATTGACACGGAGCAACATACTCACTCAATGCAGCATGGAACTCCTGACAGTTGAGTTGGCAAAGATAGCCGCCTGGTTCACGGCTGTTGTTTAGCTCAAGGCTGTTATCCCGCGCTGGTGTACCCTGCGCAGACTCAAGGCTGTTACCCTGTGCAGGCTCAAGGCTGTTACCC
>Ga0164315_10005060_pt1 | contig 10291 bp, 11 predicted proteins | sample GuaBasSedimGuay6_FD_113737 | JGI IMG/M metagenome (GOLD analysis project Ga0164315, IMG submission 113737) | Subseafloor sediment microbial communities from Guaymas Basin, Gulf of California, Mexico - Guay6, Core 4569-2, 0-3 cm | ecosystem: Environmental > Aquatic > Marine > Hydrothermal vents...
AAAGGCTGATTATTTTGCAGGAACATCATCAAATGCAAATGACTTTACTACCAATGCCGCCAATGATACATTAGTGGTGCTGGAAGCCGAAGACATCGAGCAAAACGATTATAATGTCCCTCAGTTAGGCAGTGCAAGACAAATTGTTAGCTGGTTATTTAATACTGCTGAAGAAGGCCAGGTGTCTTCTGTGTATGAAATTGGCGACCAATATGTTATAGCTTTGATGACGGGAGAGGTTGAAGAAGGAACAGCAGACCTTGCTCTTGTAAAGCTAGAAGTAGAGAAAAAAGTTAAGGATGAAAAAATAGGCCAATTAATTGTTGATAAATTAGCTGGTTTAGAGGGTACAATTGATGAGCGAGCTGCAGCCTTTGGTGATGACGTGTCTGTATATGAGTCGAGCGAGTTGAGTCTTAATTCATATAGCCTGCCGTCAGTGGGTACTGCACCGGAAGCCGTGGGTAGTTTATTCGCCATGAATAATGGTGATTTCTCAAAGCCAATATTAACGGAAAACGGTGTTGTGGTTCTTAACCTAATTAACCTAACCAGGGCACCCGAAATTGCTGATTACACAAGCTATAAATACACTTTAGAGCAAACAATGGAGAGTAGAGCTTCATTTTATATCTCTGAGTCTATTAATGATTGGGCAGCCATAGAAGATTCTCGTTATAAATTTTACTAGGCTTTAGTAAGTACCACTAGGTTACTTTTATTTCATTAATCGAAACCTGCCATGGATTACAGAGAAGACGAGGATAAGTTTAAAGACCTACTTAATAAGGAGTATAGCTGGCCGGCCAAGTATACTTTTAAGTTTATCCTGCCAACCGGTAAGGAAAAGATTATCGAAGATCTCTTTAAGAAGGATGTTGAAATTAAAACCAAGCCTTCCAGTGGCGGGAAATACATTAGTATTACCATTTATGCAATGATGTCTAGTGCAGATGAGATTTTAGAGCTCTATCAGCAGGCATCAACCATTACCGGTATTATTTCTCTTTAAACCTGGGTTGTCTAAGAAAGTCTAACTTAAAGCTACAGACATTTCTTAGGTCGAACTCAGGTTTTAAGGATTAATTAGTTATCCTCTCTTACCAAAACTAGATCAAAGGTTTTAACTTTGGGCATGCTTCGTTTCTCAATAATAATAATTCTGTTTCTTGCTTCATGTACATCTCAGAACGGTCAGTCAGATGATCGAACGGTTGTAACAGCAGATACCATCAAGTCAGCACCTCGAGAATCATTCGATTTACAAGTTAGAAAATACGAAGACCCTAAGCGGCAAACATGGCAGGATCCGAAATTTGTGATTGAGGCCCTGGGAGACCTTAATGGATTAATAATTGCAGATATTGGTTCAGGAACCGGGTATTTTACCTTTCAAATGGCAGTTCCGGCTAAAAAGGTTATTGCCATTGATATTGAGCAGCGGTTTCTGAACTACATCGAAGATCGAAAAAATGAGATGTATGATCGGGAATTGGCTGAAAAAATTGAGACCAGGCTGACTACTCCCACAAACCCTTCGCTTTTATCAAATGAGGTAGATGTTGTTCTTATGGTAAATACTATTGGCTACATTAAATCCAGAAACCAGTACCTCAGTATTCTCAGAGATGGGATAAGTAAGAACGGCCGTTTAATAATTGTAGATTATAAGGTTGGCAAGATGCCGGTAGGTCCTGATGAGCAGTCTAAGGTAAGCGAAGCTGATATTATATTGGCTTTGGAAAACGCCGGGTTTATACTGGACAAGGTTGATAATCAAAGCTTACAGTATCAGTATCTCATTAAGGCTCATAAAGCTCCTATGTAATGGCAGGAAAGGATCTGACGCAGCTCTTCCTTGTACCCACGCCCATTGGCAATTTGGGTGACATCACTTACCGTGCAGTAGAAATCTTAAAAACGGTCGACCTGATTCTGGCAGAGGACACCCGGACATCAGGTAAGTTGTTGAAGAAGTATGATATTCAGGCTAAGCTTAAGAGCTTTCATATTCATAATGAACATAAAACCATTACCTCTATCATAGATCAGCTTAATAATGGTGTTATAATGGCTTTGGTAAGCGATGCAGGAACTCCCGGGATCTCAGACCCAGGATATTTGCTGGTTAAAGAGGCCTTGGCATCGGGTATCAGTATAGAAGCACTACCGGGCGCAACAGCATTTGTGCCAGCATTAATAAAAAGTGGTTTCCCAACAGATCGTTTTGTTTTTGAGGGGTTTCTGCCTCATAAAAAAGGCAGACAAACTAGATTGAAGGGATTGGTAGACGAGTCACGCACAATTATTTTTTATGAATCGCCTCACAGGTTGCTTAAATTCCTTGGGCAGATTGCTGAAACCTTTGGTTCTGACAAGCAAATTTCAGTTTCTCGGGAACTTACAAAGCTCTATGAGGAAACAATTACCGGTTCTGTTACTGAGGTTATCGAATATTATGCTGAGCGAACTATAAAAGGAGAGCTGGTAGTTGTTGTAGCAGGTAAAAAATAAATTATGGATTTAAAAAAGCTCACCGAACAAACCATTGCCCTAAGCCGAGAGGTAGGAGGATACATCAGGCAGGAGGCACAGAACTTCGACCACCATATTGTTGAGGAAAAAGGGCTGAATGACCTTGTTTCCTACGTTGATAAGACCGCTGAGAAGAAAATAGTAGAAGGACTAAGGGAAATATTACCTGAAGCCGGATTTATTACCGAAGAAGGAACCGCCGGTTATACTGAAGAGGAATATAGATGGGTTGTAGATCCTCTTGATGGCACCACTAACTTCACCCATGGGCTACCGGTTTATGCTGTGTCTATAGCCTTAATGCATGAAGAAGAGCTTGTTGTTGGCGTTGTTTACGAAATCAATAAGGATGAGATGTTTTCAGCGGCTAAAGGGCAAGGTGCCTGGTTAAATGGTAAACCAATAAGGGTGTCGGGCAGGGAGAAATTAAGTGAGAGCCTTCTGGCTACCGGTTTCCCATATTATAATTTTGAGAAGATGTCTTCATATCTGAAAATTCTCAATGAATTTATGCAGAAAACCCACGGACTACGTAGAATGGGTTCTGCTGCTGTTGATTTGGCTTATGTAGCCTGTGGTCGCTTTGAAGGATTTTTTGAATATAATTTAAATGCCTGGGATGTAGCCGCCGGGAGTTTGATAGTGAAGGAGGCTGGTGGAGAAGTAACAGATTTTAATCTTGGCAACAAATTTTTATTCGACAGGGAAATTATTGCCGGGGGAAATGTGTTGAGGGAAATGCAGGGAGTAATTGCTAAATACTGGAATTAACTTCAATACTTTAACTTTGTAGAATGCAAGAGGCTTTAGTTGTAATAATTGTTATTAGCGCGGTGTCCTATCTGGGATGGCGTGCATACTTGCGTTCACAGAAAAAGGCTGATTGTGGATCCGATTGTGGTTGTGAAAGCAAGCCATTATCTTTTAATGGGGAGAAGGATCAATAATCTCCTCCAGGCATTAATCCTCTACATTAGTTCTATCTTCCAAGGGAACCCGCAACTGGGTACTAATTTTTGTTAACTTTTTTAGTAAGCCCGTCTTACTTTTATCTTGTCCAACATAAATGTGGTCTTGCCCTTTTAATTCAATATGTCCTCTAAACATAGTACCACTTATAAACCAGCGGTTGTACTTACCATACTCCTGGCTGTAATTGGCGGCAGAACATTCTACAGATATTATTTCTGCATAAGATTCTGTGTAATTGTTTAGCTTCAAACCAAGAACCCAGTAATATTCACTATATGTTTTTTTTGTTGTATTTATTTCCAGTTTTTGCTGGCTGGTAATAAGAAGCAATCCTACCAATAATAGGGCAGAGTTCAATAAATATCCTCCCTGAACAATAAAATAAAACATGGTGAATAGTACCAAAAAGCCCCCAAGAACAAGTAAGTGGAGTGGTAGGGCTTCAACTTTTATTTTGATAGGCATGGGGTAAAGTTAGTTCATATTTCAAGCTACACTATAGTTGCATGTACAAGCAACTATAAAATAATAAGATATTTGTACTTAAAGTTAAATTTGGATATCAATTTGACACTAATCGTATAATTTTACTAATTAATGCCTTTTGTCTTTATAGTGTTGAAGATAAAAATTTACTGAAGCCGGGCTCTTAATTCATTCATGCCTATATAAAATTCTTTCATCATGATCATGGCATAATATTTTCCTGCTTTATTTAAAGAGTAGGAACCCTTATCAAAGGCATTAATAGTTTTTAGGAAGACTAATTCTTTATATACCCTTTTTGTACTTCCCTGGCCATAGCTTTGATCGAACTTTTCAGGTTCAAATTCATTAGCGAAAAGCCTTAACATCAACCTGTACTTTAATTGATCTTTTTGTTCATAAACTTTTCTTAGCTTAATGGTTGATTGGTTATTATTAACATTCTCAATATAGCCTTCAACATTAAATGTATTGGCGTATAATGTACTATCGATATAGCTAAACGCTCCGGCACCGAGGCCTAAATATTCATCATGGTTTACAACATATTCATCGAAGAATTTGCCACCTTTTTTAGTATACGACCAGCTCCCAACTTGTTCGTATTCTTGGTTTAAGGCGTCCATAACTATTTCATAAAAGTGCAGCTCATTTTTTTGTGAATAGCCTCCATACTGCTTCGCTATTTTCGTATACTTCGAATACATTAAAGGATAATAGGCAATCTGGTGCGGCGACAAACTTTTTAGCGTACTAAGATCGTCGAGAAGGCCCTGCTCACTTTGCTTATAGAAGTTAAAAATCATATCAAGATTAACAATTTCAAAATTTTCTATTATTCTGGATACTGTTTCTAACATTTCTTCTGAGGCACCGAATTTATCCAGCCTTTTTGATTTTAGTAGAAGGGAATTTTGAAATGATTGTACGCCTACAGAGAGCCTGTCAACTCTACCTTTGAGAAGTTGAATTGTTGACGCATCAATATCAGGATTGCCCTCGCATGAGACTTCTTTAATATCAAAAAGACTATGTAAAAGATCTATTGTTTTAGCTACTTCATCTGGGGCAAGAGTTGGAGTTCCCCCTCCAATGTATACTCCTTGAAAATGGTATCCTTTGGCAGCGGCTCTTTTTATATCTTCCCGCAATGCCGCAAAATATGCCTTTACTAGTTTCGGTTTGTAGGCTACTTTATAAAAAGAACAGTAGGAACAAAAAGTCTTGCAGAATGGAATATGTAAGTAAAGAAGATATTTTTTATTAATATCCGGACCAGGGTAATCATGGAGGTCTGCCGGAGAAAGTTTAAAGGAGGAGTTAGACTTGCTTTTAACTACAGTTTGAATAATTCTGGCAGCTATTTTTTCTTTAAACACGCTATTCGTTTTACTGATTCTATTTTATTCAAGAAAATCCTAGTGGTATTCAAATATTATGAAGATTTGCAGGTATCAGAATTATTCTTTGGCTTCACGGTCTAATTTACAACATTTTAGCCAGATTAGGACCATACTTTTGCACCTTCAGTGCAATTTTTACAGATGTCAATGTCACTTCTACTTTTTAGCAGTGACTGCCTGAAATCCCCATACTGACTACTTTGCCAGATGGAGCTAAAAGTGTTTTCTTTTAAAGTACCCAGGGCGTGTGCAGCGTCTTTATCGAAGCAGCAAGGCACTATTGTGCCATCCCATGTTACTACTGAGCTATGCCACATTTTCCAGCAGTGATTATAAAGTTTATGCTTCAGTGAATATGTTCCATTATCATCCTGTTTATATCTCGAATACTCCTCATTAGTTGGCATAAGCTCATTGCCATTTTCATAATCATAAAGTTGGGCAGTTTTTAGTTTTACCTCATCTACACCAATCTCCTTAGCCATCTTCTCTACATCATCAATTTGATGTTCGTTGGGCTTAACAACAAGAAACTGGAATATTAAATGAGGGGTAGTTGATTTCAGTTTCTTTTTCCAGTAAACTAATTTCTTAGTGCCCTCAATTACTTTGTCCAGTGAGCCACCTACCCTGTACTGCTCATATACATCCTGCGTTGTTCCATCTATAGAAATAATGAGCCTGTCTAAACCACTTTCAACGGTCTCTCTAGCTACATCATCCGTGAAATAGTGAGCATTTGTAGAAGTGGCTGTGTATATGCCTTTATTTGCAGCATACTTTATCATCTGTACAAAGTTCTGGTGTAGAAAAGGCTCCCCCTGGAAATACAGTAGGAGGTAGCTCAGGCTTTTACTCTGCTCATCAATAATTTTGTTATAGAAGGTTAAGTCGAGCATTCCTGTTGGCCGGGTAAAAGACCTCAGGCCACTGGGGCACTCCGGACAGCGTAGGTTGCAAGAAGTAGTAGGTTCTATAGAGAGACTAATTGGTTCACCCCAAAGCATAGCCTTTCGTGTGAGTCGCGATAAATAGTAACTTGCAGTTATCTTAAAGATATTGGTAATTTTGGCAAAGGTTAGCTTGCCGATGAAGTTTAAACTATCTTGATATGCTTTGAACATGTTTTTTAAGATCGTTAAGCAAGCTAATAAAAATCATCTTATCATTGAGAGTATGATAGTAAAATCTATGAAGAATACGAATAAACTGTTATCCCTGCTTTTTTTAATTCTTGTTGCCGGTAATGTTTACTCGCAGACATTATCCCAGAAGGCTCAGATTAGCGTTATAACCTTTGGGCCTGGGAATTCGGAGTTATATTCGGCCTATGGTCACTCGGCCATACGTGTTTATGATCCTATAAATAGATTTGATGCTGCCTATAATTATGGGACCTTTGATTTTAATCAGCCCAATTTCTATCTAAACTTCACCAGAGGTAATTTAATTTATAAGGTGTCTGTGCAGGATGCTCGCGGATTAATTGAGCACTACCAAGATAATAATCGCTCCATAACAGAACAGGTCCTTGATCTGACTCAAAGACAAAAACAATTAGTTTTTGATTATTTGCAAAACAATGCAAAGCCAGAAAATGCTGACTATGCCTACGACTATTTCTATGATAACTGTGCTACCAGAATAGGCTATGTTTTTGTTGAAGCGTTGGGAGAGGAAATTCGCTTTGATGATAATTTTGTTGAAGAGCCGGGGCTTACTGTACGTGAGCTAACGGATCGCTACTCTGCTGTTGAATTTCCCTGGGGCAAGTTGGGTATCGATATATGCTTAGGTATGCCAATGGATAAAAAATTAACCAATATGCAGTATACCTATATCCCTGAATATGTTTTTAAGGCTTTTGGTATTGCCCAGGTGCAGAATAATGGAGAATGGCAGCCAATTGTGAAAGCAACTAATTATGTTTTTGTTGCCAATGATGACAATGCCAATGGGCCAGTAATAACACCCAATTTGGTTTTTTGGGCATTTTTCATCTTGATTTTAGTGATTTCGCTTATTGCGAAAGTCAAAAAATTTAGTTTGCGCTGGTTTGATCTGATTTTCTTTCTGTTAGTGGGGCTTTTAGGCTTGCTTCTATTCCTACTTTGGGTTGCCACCGATCATGCAGCTGCAGCCTGGAATTTAAACTTGTTATGGGCATGGCCTACACATCTGGTAATTGCGTTTATGCTAGTGAAGAAACATAAACCAAGGTGGTTGAACTGGTATTTGATGATGACAGCTATACTAGGGGTTATCCTGGTTATCTTTTGGGCTGTAGTACCTCAGGCACTGAATATGGCGCTCATGCCCGCAGTCCTGGCACTTGCCACCAGAGCAACAGGGGCATTATTAGAATAAGTAAGATTAACTGTTTACGTATGACTCGAGATATTTATACTTACCGGTTAGCTCTCCGTCTTTGCAAATAGTTGCTCTTTCTAATACCTCTTCTTCATCTCCTTCAGTGAAAAGAGGCAGAACATTATTTATCAGCTCGCTACCAAAATCCTGAGAAGCATTTCTAGGTAACTCGTTTGGCAAATTATCGATAGACATAACCGTAATATTATCAGCTGACGAAAATGGCTCTACCTCTGAGAAAGAATCGAGGCTATAGTCGTAAAACGGGTCATCTATGGTTGTTGGCCTCAGGGTAGTTGGAATTGAGCCCTCAATATCACAAGTTATATCAGCGATTACCTTTGTCTTAAAATTGCTATCCTTCATGTCTTCCTTGGTAAATAACACAGGTGCATGAGGATCCCAGTAGGCTCCTGCTATCAGTATATCTGCCTGATAGGAATATTTTAAGAAGTCCGGCCTGAACTCTTCGGGGTGCCTGTGAAAGTCATCATCTGAGAAGGCTGCCCCGGCACTGTGTTTATTATAATGATGAGAGTGTAGCTGGGCATAGACAGGCTCGTCGAACTGCTGACCTAATAGTTCTTTTGGCCCAACTTTGCGAATTCCAGCACCGTCAAGAACCTCCATGGCCCCATGAGTAACTCTGCCACCACCCGTTACTACGATCTTTATGGGAGGCAATTTAATTTTGCTGTACTCGGATTTAAGATCGTCAAGGTCGAAACATTCACGGGCACGCCTGAGATTATATATATTATGTTTTTTCCCATAGGTAAGCAAGCCATTATAAGCACCCACGATGCCGGCATAACGACCAAAGGCTACAATTCTCGCTCCGTGTTGGTCTGTTAACCCCTCATAGTCTATTAAGGTAATTTTCTTTTTTAAGATTTCCCTTAGCAGTTCTCTATTATAAGGTTGCTCTTTAGTGGTATGTGAGAAAAACAGATAAGTTTTACCGGCAATTAGTTCCGGTATAGGAACTTCTTTAACACCAAGTAGGATATCACAATCTGAGATATCTTTTTTTAGCTTGATGTCCAAATCCTGATAACTGCTATCTGAGTAACATCTAATTTCACTTTCCTGTACACAGACATCGAAATCAGCATTATCCTGTTTAAACTGAACTATATGCTCAGGTGTTAAAGGCACCCGTTTGTCTACAGGTATTTTTCCTTCTCTTATTACCCCAATCTTAATCATAAGATGATGATTTTATGAGCTACAAAGATACAGAGAAAACGGCTGTCCAGGATTGAAAATCTTCGCTTTTGTATAACTATTTAAGGCAAGCAAAGTGCCTTTGGGGCAGACAAAATTTTACTCTTCCGACCCCTGTCTACCGTCTTCCGTCTTCACTTCTAATCCTCAAAGCCGTGCTCCTCAACTTTGTTTAAATACTTATTTATTTCAATAAGCATTATAAGGGCATAGGCTAGTCCTAAAAATATACCGGCGACTAGTACAACCGATTTTATCAGGCCAGGGCTCTCAGGCTTACTAAAGGTTGTAAAGCCATCGATTACTTCAAAGTCTGAGCCTAATTCATATGCCAATTTTTCTTCCTGAAGTAAAGTGAACAACGCTACTCCCTGGGTATATATACGAACCGGATCAACGGCACCACTTTCTCCTAAAATCACACTATTTGAGGCATCATTAGCCTTTGTCGCCTGGAGTTTAAGATTTAGATTATAAGCACTTTTAAGACTATCCAGTAAGGTTATATCATTACTTAACTTAGCAATAAGGAGCTCTTGCCGGTCTTTATTGCTTTTTATTCTATTAGCAACATAAGGAGTGTTCTTAAAGTAACCTACCAAAGCCTCTTGAAGGTTTTCAATTATTTCAGTATTAAAGATGAGAACAGTAATAAGAAAAGTGTTGCGGTTTTCTATTTCAATTTGTTCAATAATCTTGTCAATATCTTTTTGATCAATCTCAATATCTTCAAGCTTTTGTTTTAGAAGCTCAATTTCAATTAGATCAACCTCATCAACGTAAGGCACAAAATCAAATTCAACAATATTTAATGCTACTTCATTGCTAATATTTAATACATTGGCTAGCCCGTCACGTTCCTTTTCTTCGCACAAGAGGTTAAGCTTGGCAATATTATTATCTACCAGCTTTGTGTTCAAGTAGTCTGACTTTAAGAGTAATGAGGTTTGATAATAGGGCTTACTTATTTGGTTAAAACCAAAACCGATAATTAGCCCAGAGACAATTGCCGCAATTAATAAATACTTGTACCTGAATGTGGCTCTTCTGATAGCAAGAATTATGTTAATAAAGCCGTGGCCAATATTGACAAAGAATTGACCAATGGCCTGAAACAGTTTTCTTAAGTCAATCTCATCATCATGGTGAGAGGGCTGTTGTTGAGGTTGTTCGCTCATAATTATATTAAGTTCAGTGCAAATGTAATAAATCATAGGCTGTTGGTAATGATCAATTAGCGACCTACTTTTGAGCTCGTTGATAAAAACAGGTTAATTACCCTTAATTTTTATAAAGTA
>Ga0164315_10005061_pt1 | contig 10291 bp, 11 predicted proteins | sample GuaBasSedimGuay6_FD_113737 | JGI IMG/M metagenome (GOLD analysis project Ga0164315, IMG submission 113737) | Subseafloor sediment microbial communities from Guaymas Basin, Gulf of California, Mexico - Guay6, Core 4569-2, 0-3 cm | ecosystem: Environmental > Aquatic > Marine > Hydrothermal vents...
ACTACCGGTGAAGAGACTACCGGTGAAGAGACTACCGGTGAAGAGACTACCGGTGAAGAGACTACCGGTGAAGAGACTACCGGTGAAGAGACTACCGGTGAAGAAACTACTGAAGAGGTATATGATGACGGAGGGGAAACCCAAACAACCGAAGCTCCTCAGAAGCCAGGGAGAGTAATTTCTTTTGATGATTTTGTTTCTGACAGAGATTCTGAATAAGAAACTCTAGAACAAAACAAACCCCGAATAGGTATTATCTATTCGGGGTTTATTGTATAATTAATATTTTAATTATTAACCTGCTGTCCGTCCAAGATCCTTTCTAATCAATCTCCTAACATAGTCGGAAACTGATGCTGGTTTTTCTCCTTTTGCTAAAGAAGCCTTAGAGATTTTTTTAGCTAAGTCAGTTAAATCTTCGTTACTTAAAAGTACCTGAATCTTTTCTGTTTTTTCTTCTTGTTTATTAGTAGCATTTTTTTCTAATAATTCCTCTATTCCAAGTATATTTCTTCTTTTACTTTCCATTTCGTATTAAATTTTTTTATATATCTGATTTTTTATCTGAGTTATCTATAAATTCTATTCCTGCTGCTTTATTTCCCTTAGCATGTTTAGGTGAAAATCCCTCTTTTGGTTTATCGCTTACAACAAAAGCTTTATGAGGATTGACGGTTAAACCGAGATCCCTCATGAGTTTACGATTTACTAAAAACGGAGTACTTTTTTCGGTTCTATCAATCGGGGATACCCTAACTTTTTCTATGTATGCATCACCTAAACTAAATGCAACTTCAATTACTGGTCTTTTCTCTTTATCCCTTCCAATCTCTGCAGAGGAATAATCGACGATTGGACTTTCCATTTTTCTTTTCCCTATTGACCAAACTAGCATATCCTCTTTTATCTCAACTGAATCTGCGTGTATTGTGCAGGAGGTCGAACCATTACCTGTATCAAACTTAGCTACTAAGTTACCAATCCCTGGGATAGATACGGTCTCTAAATACCCCACCTCCATCTCTGAATATGTCCAGTTGCTTTTATCCATAGCATAGTCAAGAACAGATCCAACTATAGGTTTATCCATAACTTTCGAAATCCCTTCAGTTCCTGGAGAAGCATTAACTTCCAGTATATACGGTTTCTTACTCTCATCATCAATCATAATATCTACTCCACACCAATGACATCCAACAGCATTTGCTGCTTTACAAGCAAGTTCCTCTATTTCTTTTGTTAATTCAAAATCTTTTACGTTCCCACCTAGAGAGTAATTAGTTCTAAAGTCCTTCTCTACTGCTTCCCTCTTCATAACGCCAACAACTTCACAATTATCTTTATTATTAGATGCTAGCGGATCGAATTTTTTTACAATTATTTGCACTCTAATATCATAATTAGAATCGATTTTTTCCTGTAATAATATTTCATTATCAGGACTTAATTTTCTTATAGTTTGATATACGGATTTTAAAGAAGCATATGAATCTATAATAGAAACCCCGATTCCTTGAGAACCAGAAAGTAGTTTCATGATTACAGGGAATTTACCCCCAATTTTTTCTAAAGCAGGATCTAAGGTAGTTTCATCACTTATTATCGAATATTTAGGAATGGGGAGACCCTCATTCTCTAAAATAACAGAAGTTAAATATTTGTTCTCACAAGCTTCTATTGAGGCCAGTGAATTTATACAGAAATACCTTCCGTGTTCTAAATCCCTCATTATCTGTTTAGTTTTCGAGTTCTTAACTACACCCAACCTTGGAATTATTATAGTATTTCCTGGATTTATGATTGTCTCCTTATTATTAGTAGGGTCTACTAATATATGGCCATTATATAACTTTTCAAGGGATATGTTATCAACATTTACAACGTTACAGCCAATATTTCTTCTATCTGATTCTTCAACAAAAGATTTAGCGGTTTTACTTATACTTTCAGTACCAGAAAGTATCAATATATTAAGCTCTGAATTTTCCTCAGCTTCATTAAGGAATTTAGTAAACCCGAGAAGTTTATTAATATTCAATTGTTGCATACGTTTCCGCTAATTATTTATCTATATATCTTTATAGAAATAGATAACTTATTGCTGAATCCGGGCTTCCTTTACTCTTTCTTCGATAGACGATAAAAAGTCTAATGATTCAGTAGATCCCATTATAACATCAGCATTTCCTACGATCAATTTTATAAACTCAGTATCAGATTTTGCTCCCTTGTATGTTTTTTCCATTACTTTTAGATCAGGGAGGAATTTTTTAGAAAAACTCATTTAAAATAAGGTATTGATCATGAATAAATTCGGACTTATTTTATTATATCCCATAACTTCTATAAATCGATTAATAGGATCTAAAATAGTTTTTGTGAATTGGTGATCATAATCGATCGGAGGTGCATATTCATATGGGAAGGTTCCTTGTGCATATGAGAATACATTATTCTCCATTGGGCTATTAACCTTTACAAAATACATTCTGACTTTTTCCCCACTTCCTAATAGAGGGTATTTATCTTTATATTTAGATTTATTGAGAATATAGTTATGATATGCACTAGCCCTCACATGTATAGGACATCCCTTTCCCACTTCTAATGCTGTAGTATCATTTAATACGAATTTTTCGTATCCTTTCATATTAACAGCATTAGCTATATTTTCAGGTTCCTGTATCTTAAATTCTTTTTTGATTGATTTTAGCTCCTGGACGAATCCCCTTAGCTCAAACCCCTTACCTCTTTGGAATATAAACTTAGTAAGATATCCGAGTTTCTCTCTAACAAAATTTGGTGTTCCTCCTTTTACCATTTCAACCCCCGTATATTTAAGGGTTGACATAGGTTCAAAATGTGAGCCAGAATCAAATACTAAATTGAGTACATATTTTTTCTTTCCTAAGAATATACCATTAATAGAAAGAGTCTCTAATTCAAAATCCTGGTAATTATCTGTTCCCCATTTTTCTGCATAGATATCAAAACACCTTTGCAGATACCCAACTATTCTTTTTTCGTTTAATGCGAGGATAAATTCTTTAGTAGTACCTTTCCAACCCTCAAACGAGCCAACAACCTCTTCGAAAGAAACATAATTAGAATCTGTATCTCCGTATACAACCATTGGTTTCTTAATCGGCTTAACATTATAGATACCAAGCATATCATGGAGCTCTTTATCTTTGTGCCAAAATTCATGGAAATATTTATCTAAGATTTTCTCTGAATGTTTTATTAGATCCTGTCCTTGTAATGTAACAGCTTCTGCAACGTCAGGATTGAAACAAACAAACCAGTTATTACCAATCGCTCCATAGATCGAATTCATGGTAAGTTTTATTGCTTGTTCTTCATTCTTTAGCTCGTTCGCTCTCGCTGTAGCTATAATTATTTTCTCCTGCAGTTCTTCCGCTCTTGTCATACTACCTATAATATTATTTTATTACTAATCCAACTGCACAAGACGTATCACTTTCATCAGAGAACATTACTATTCTATTCTCGTGTATATAGCAATCACCGGTTTCAATATCAACAAGAGCAAATTCTGTCTTGTATACTGAATTCTCCCTAGTCTCGCTATCAATCTCTATTTCATCTTCCCCAATATTTAATGTAAAATCGAAGGAATTCCCCTTTACGTTAATTCTATCATTGAATACATCAAATTCAAGGAGCTCATCCTTATCGGTTTCTAGATTACACAAGGCTGCAATTGAAATAAAATCTGATTGATATAGCTTAAATTTATGTAGATAATCCTCTCTCGAATGAACGAGTTCTAGTACACCATCTTCAACATAAGATAATAATGATAGATCCGCACACCGAATTTTAATTATTAATGTTTTTGATGAAATATTAAGGGTCGTAGCTACACAATCTCCGTCGTTTAATTTAGAAATCATTAACTCTAAAAAGATGTCTTCTTCAGGTCTAAAATGTTTAAACGAATCAATTAATTTAGTAACGTCCATTACCCCAATTTTTATTCGATCACATCCTATGTCTTCCCAATCAATATCACCTTCGAAAATTTCTGAATTTTCTATTGATGTATATTTCATTACAGACCTATTCGGTGTATGTACTTTAGCAAACGTTTTGCTCTCGTTAATTTCAATTAATACACTTTTTTCAACAGCCTTTAATTTCTTAAGGAATGTAATAAAATTCTCTGTACTCGTAACTCTTAATTTCATTTTATATGTTTTATAACTATTCTATTGATTTAATTTAATTTGTTTCTGTTATGATTCAAAAATATCATCTTCTTCAATATCTGCTTCTTCTATAATAACCTCTTCTTCCTCTTGGAATATATCAATCCCCTTAATCTCTTTAATCTGCTCGTTGTATGAAGAGGGTAATAATGATATTGATTTATTCTTAGATGATATTTTTTTCTTTGCAATAACTAATACTTTCTTTTGTGCAGTAACTGTTTTTCTACAGGAAATTATAGCTTTCTTGATCTCTGTTATGAGAACTTTTGTTTCCTTTATGTAATCCGACGAGAGTCTAACAATTTGGATTTTTCCAAGCCTAGCGGAGATCCATGATTTGAATCTTTTTAGGAATGCTACAATTTCTGTATTCTTTCGCTTCTTAGTACTCATAAAGATTAAGAATTTTAATTTAGCCTCCAAATATTCTAATTCAATTTTATAGTTTGCTAAGTCTCGTTCAAGTCTTTTCAATCTTACAAATTCTAAATGGACTTTAAATCCATCTAGATATTCCTTAACAGATTCAAATTCCATTACTGCTCCATCCTTTATGAATATCACATTCTCTTTAACTATTATCTTCCCTAATTTAGTTATCCATTCAGCATGTTCATCAAACTGTTCCTGTGACATCCCTCTTAATACTATACGAATGTCACATTTTTTCTTTGACATGTTGTCTATCCGATAACTAAGTTCGTTCTTATCTAACTTAGTTATCATTCTATTCATAAAACTTTCGTACCTAATAAGGGGAGGTAAATCAAACATTCTGATTGTTTTCTTTTTGCGATTTATCTCTATCCCGCTTTCAATTAACCATGCTCCCTCCTCATTATTAAACCTTGTTACCTTTCCTTGAAAATCCCTGAAATATGGTTTTAAGAATTTATTCTTTCCGTCAAGGTATTCCAAAACGTCTTCTTTCTTTCTTGGTAAAATATTACTCCTATACCCAACTGCAATTCCCACCACATGGGTAAATAAGCCTATCGGGGATTCTACATGAAGCCAATCATATCCTCCTTCTGAATTTTTGATGTTTAGGTCCATATGCTCAATGATTACCTCCTTTGCCCAATCACTTATTCTAACTGAAGTATATCTTGGGGCAGACGGAATAGGATTCACTGGGGATCCAAAGAATCCATCACCTTCTAATACTTGTGAAGAGCAACCAAAGGGCCGAGCCAGTTTAGATATTGCCTTTCCTAAAGACATATCTCCATGGTGATATAGACCTGTTCTGATTACGTTACCAACAAGCGCTATTGTTTTATCATACTTGGAAGGAGCATTCTGGAGGATCATCCTTTGAACAGGAGTTAATGAATCATAAAAATTTGGTATACCTCTGCTTTGTAAAACATATAGTGCATATCCTCTATATTGATTATTTATTTGATCACTTATAGATATTGTTAATCCCATAAAAGTCTAATTTAACTTTTTATGGAAATTTATTGGATATGTTTCAGAAATTAAAGTTCTATTAGGGTATAAACTATTTCTCCCCCATTACTTTTCTTAACAATTCTATATAATTTGGCAAAATCTTTAGGATCTTGTATTACCTGACAGCCAGCAGACCATTGACCAATCTTTTTAGGTTTTGTGTCCGTTCCGTGTATAAATAAAGAATCCCCTCCAGCTTTTGATGTTCTCCCTGGGGAATATGTACTTATGTTTCTTGCTTCCCTGTCTGTATTAACTAAAGAATATCTATTTAATGAAACATCTACCATTGGCTTTAATGCATTTCTACCACTAGACATTCTACTTATATCAAATCTATATTTTCCGGGTTTCATTATTGCTACCCCATTTTTAGCTGGGAGAGTACCTAACCAAGTGGCTCCTCTAGAAATTCTGTTTGCTCTAACCTTCTTAACTCTATATACTAAGCCCGGAGTTGTCGTCGCATTAAATCTATAGAATTTCTTCTCTTTCTCTGGAGATAATAATATAATATCATCTATAAACCCGTCAGGAGTTGATCTTCTATTTCTTATTGTATTTCTTATACCAATTAGGTTCCATTCATCAGGATCAAGCGTATCCCAAATTCTCTTTCTTTTTAATAGTTCTTTGTATTCGTTATATGAATTTCTCCCAGATCTAGCATATTTATAGTTTCCCATATCAACTTCATCAGGAGCTTCTAATTCATCAGTCCCTGCAATTCGCTTAGCCTGTAATTCGGCCATCTCTTTCTCCTCGTCTGATTGTTTATTAAATTTTGCTTCTATTTGACCCTCTGTAGCGAGTGCAGACATACCGAATTCAGATCCGCCTATTCTTTCAACTTGTTTTTCTGAGGATAACGCAAAAATACTTTTATATTGATCTGGCAACGTTCCTTCTTCTGCTAATATTTTAAATAATGCAGCTACAAAGCCACCTTTGGCTATATCACCAGAAGTTGTTTTGTCAGGATCAGTAATATCCTTCTCGACCTCTTTTTCAACCTTTGTTTTTATATCTTTATCGGTACTAAGGAATTCAGCACCCTGATCGAATGCAGACTTTCCTATATTAACTAACGTATCCCAAATGTCAGAATACCATTCTCCTTCGTTGAGTTTATGTTTTTTAATAAAGTCTTTATAATTATCTATTTTTCTGCCCATCAGATGTTAATTTTTTACAAAATATATTATTATGGAATTCATAATTACTGAAAATCCACTGGCCATAAATGCAAACACAATTGAATTTACCAGTGGAATATTACCAAAAATAAAGAAAACCCCCAAACCTACCCAAAATCCAGAGCACATTATACAAGATAATAACTTTCCTAGTGGTTTAATCTTAACTAATGAATAATTTCTTATTTTATCTAAAATAGATCCATTAACTAATATATTAGTTATAGACCAACTTAAGAAAAGCAACATAAATATTCCCATAGATTATATATCTAATTAGGTTTTTGTTCTTCTAAAGAGATATAAAGGACTTCAATCAATTCTATTTGTTCTTGTGTTAGTTCAGTAGGTACTTTAACGTTTATTCTGACTAATATATCTCCATTCATTATTCCGCTAAATTCTGGTACCCCTTTACCCTTTAATCTAAAGATTTTACCTGGTTGTGTTCCTCCAGGAACCTTTATTTTATACGAACCCCCTAAAAGATTAGATACTTCTATACTCGTACCTAGACAAACCTCCTTGAATGAGAGTTCTTTAGTATTTATTAAATTTATTCCATCCCTCTTATATTCAGGATGAAAATATTCCTCTACTATAACAATTACATCTCCTGGCGTTCCTCCCTGTATATGATCTCCCTTTCCGGGGACCACAAAAGAAACACCGGAAGCACTCCCTCTTGGTATGTTAATACTTAATGTCTCTTCGACTCTGGTATACGCGGTCCCCGAACACGATTTACATGGGCTTTTTACCTTCTTACCATTACCCTGGCACGAATAGCAATCTTCTTCCATTTCAACCCTTCCAAAAGCAGTCTGTACGGGTTTTGTTATAGCTCCTCTTCCATTACATACTGTACACGTTACCATTTCCCCGTTTTCTGCACCAGTACCTGAACAAGATTTACATGGGGATCTTCGATAAACTTTAAACTCTTTTCTCGCGCCTGTCATAACCTCTTCCAAGGTAATCTGTACTCCAACATTTATATTAGCACCTCTTCCTCTTCTCCTCTTTCTTCTACTTCCACGGAAAGCTTGACTGAAAATATTATCAAATCCAACATGACCAAAAGGATTCCCACTTCCTCTCCGATCGTAGATTTCCTTCTTTTTGGGATTGGACAAGGTTTCATAGGCCTCAGCAGCTTTTTTGAATTTGTCTGTGTTGTCTGTAGAATTCTGATTGGCATCAGGATGTGTATCCTTTGCAATAGCTCGGTATGCTTTTTTGATCTGATCTACTGTGGCTTCCTTAGAAACCCCCAATATTTGGTAATAATCTTCCATTATTATAATGAAGTATTTAGCCAGTCAACAAATCGTTGAGTAGGATCGGTATCAGCTAAACTTTTACTGGATTCCCACAATTCCATAAGCGAGGCTCCAAAAGAAACCACATCAGAACATTTTTCATATTCCTCTTCTCTCTCCCAATATAATAGCATTCTATTGAGGAAGCTGTCAATTTGTTCTTTTGTTTCAAACAAATAAAATAATTCTATTGATTGGTTTACTAGCGATGCAAAAAAAATATCATGGGTAGCTCTTTCTATATGGACTTTCAACAAGGAACTCTGAGGATGAGAATCGTACATTTTCTTCCAGTCAAAATAATTAGGTTGTTTCCCTGAGTGTTCCATATAATAATTAAATTGCGCCTATCCTTTTAGCTATTTCTACGTATTTATCCTGATCGGCTAGAAATTCAATTCTAATACTCTCTTCAGCTAGGAATAGATCTACTTTTTTCTTCGTAAATTTTTCGCACAATACACTATATTTTATCTTAGCTTCTGTACCTAAATCCCTAGCATACGAAACCCCGTCATTTTCTGCTGACAAAGAAAGTATTTGTTCTTCCATATCCTTAAATTTTTCTACCTCTATTTTTCCGATCTTTTTGCTCATCTAGTTTATCTTTTATTATATACCCATAAAAATAAGTCATCCGGACAACAAATAAAAATTAATCAATAGTTATTTATTCATGCTTAGCCATTTTTTTCTAGGCTGCGACGATTTACCAAATGCCATGTTTAATAAGGATTTACTTTTTCTGTCCTCTATTACATTAATAAGTCTTCTGTTTTTCATAATAGTTTCCCAGTCGTCCTCTGCTAAAGACCCAAGGCCTTTTAAATACCTAACATTTTTGATATTACCCTTATATTTTTTAAAATCTTCTGTGGTATAAAAATATTTTTTCGTTTTATTACCAATTGATATTAATGGGGTTTCAAAGAAGAAAAGTTTCTTTCTCTTTATTACCCACGGGAACCAATTATAAAAAAGGTTTATAACTAAAGATGTTATATGTGCTCCATCTGGATCTTGGTCCGCTGCTATAATAACATTTTCAAATGGCATATTATTAGTAGGAGATTCGGTATCTAAGTTTAATATCTGCATAAGCTCTAGGATCTCAACACTTTGTAAATCAGCTAATGTTCTAGCATTTTTAATTTTCCCCTTCAGTGCATATACTCCATCCTTTGCTGGATCCCGCTCTTGTAATATAGAGCCCGCTGCACTTTGTCCTTCAACAATAAATAAATTTTTAGCCCTACTTGATGTTGGTGGCGTATATTTCTTAGAATATTTTACATTTATTTTCTTCTTTGCCTTCCTTATATCTTTTAGCATAGAATCTTTCATTCTAGCTTCTACCTTTCTCTTTATTCTAGTAAACAAAGGATTTCTAGTAAATGCTGTTATCTTGGTTCTAAACTTTGCCATGATTGCTGGCTCTACTTCATCTCTCTTTGTAACGAATCTTGTTTTGTTCTGGTCACCGAATTTTACTAATGCCGGGGGCAAATTAAGAATTAATAAGACATCATAGAAATGGTGGGCAAGACTATCATCAAAATGTCTGTTTATCTCATCATATATTATCTTTTGGTGTATTCCTGTACATATAGCACTATTCATAAATGACAATGAAGCTGAACCATCATAGGTTTTTTCCCATAATAATAGTTCACCTATTGGTGTTTTATATGAAGCTTCTGAGTATATGTCAGATTTAATTTCCTCAACATTCCCATCCCACTCAAAAATAATCTTAAGAGCTTTAGTTTTTTCTTCCGCTTCTAATACCCTCTTTTTTAATACTAGTATGCTATATAAAACTGATTTGTTCCATTTACATTTATCAAAAACTTTAGGGAGAGGTATAAAAGCAACCTCTGTTCCGTATTTCCTTCTATTATTTTTTTCTATTAGTGGAGTGCCTGCCTTAAAATTATCCCATTTTTGTGTGTATACTTCTTTTGAATTTATAGTCTGTACTCTAAAATATGAAGACAGAGCGTTAACTAAGCTAACTCCCATACCATTAGTACCGATTAAAGATTCCTCAATCCCATCATTTTCAAAATTAGATCCTGCT